>JAEEGJ010003404.1_pt1 | contig 61950 bp, 56 predicted proteins | sample 8958761 | NCBI WGS metagenome assembly JAEEGJ01 (sample SAMN16246546, study PRJNA631951) | gut metagenome | biome: gut microbiome; feature: rumen; material: RS-attached | host: Bos | place: Iran: Karaj | collected 2018-10 | reverse complement strand
AACGCGGTGATGACCGAGGGACGGAAGCTCGTGCTCGAATACGACAAAAGGATTGCGGAGACCGGCGACGCGTCGCTCTGCGCCGAGGCAAACGGGAAGCTTGCGGCGATGGCAAAGGAGCAGACCGACAAGGCTTTGACCGCGGTGCTGCACGAATCCAGCGCCACCATGAAGAACGGCTACAACCGCGCGGACAACTGATTTCCTGCGCGGCCGAACGATCCGTCCGGATCGAATGATAAAATATATTATTTTTTGACGAGGATTTTTAACCGTCTTTGCGTGTCCTATATATCAGGCATTGCGAAGACGGTTTTCTGTTTCTGTGTCGGGGAGACTGCATGTATGATGTTTCTTGTTTATGCGGCATTGCAACAACACACCTTCCACCCGCTTTGCCGCATGAAAAGGGCGCGCGGAATCCTCCGCGTGCCCGCTCTTGATTTGAGATGAATCGCTCTCAATCCGAATTGAATCTAAGATCCTTCAGAAACGCGTTCCGGAATCGGTTCACACTCGGCAGCGTTTTGGAAAAGCGCAGCGAAACAGAGACCTTTTTGCAGAAATCGGAGAGGATCCCTTCAAGCTCGCGGTCTGTAATTCTGATTTCCGCCGGTTTTCCGTGTTCAAGAAAGACTTTGGCCAATGCATTAAATACCCCGTTTGCCTGATCCATATCTGCAAGCACATAATTCGTGATCAGAACATTTCCGTCTGTATTCGCGCCGATCAAAAGTCGGGGGATAAAGACTTCAGTACCGTTTTTCAGCGGCATCGGCAAATATGACCAATCTATTTCCAAAGAATACTGCGATGTCGGCAAGCAGGCAAGCTGCCGAAGATTCTTATTGTCGGAAACCGTGAAGACCGGGTAATCCGGTTTTATGAGCGGCAGCATCGGCGCGACACCGGTATGAAACAGCTTCGATTTCGGATCATAGGTCCGGATCATCATGGTTCCGGGTTTAAGCTCCTGCATACCTCCGTGCTCAAAATACGCTCTGAGCATCATTTGCAGATTTCCCATAGAATCCGCCAAAGCTTCAACGTCCGTATCGGTAAGGGACGCAGGCGCGTATCCGACTCTGTACCGTTCAAAAAAGAGCCAGGTTCCGTCACCGTGACCGCGTAAGTCAAGTTCTTTCAGAACAGCATAGTTCTCCTTGCTGACGTCGGACCGGCATCCCCATTTTCCGATCGTTGCATTCTGCAGAAGAAACAACGGTTCCCGCTTTTTATTCTGTCCGCGCATTCTGTGCCGTGCCGCACAAAAATCGATCCAGCTTTGATAAACGGCAAATCCGCAGAACGGATATTCAGATCCAAGCATGCTGAAAATGATTTCCCTGCCGGTATCCTTTTGAATGTATACAAACGGAATACCTTCGGGAATCGTATTCCAAGGCTGCATTTCACTGCATAATCTTGTGAGGCCATAAAGCGTTTCCCAGTTTTCTTTTACATTTACGTCCATAGGTATACTTTCTTCTTACTGATCGGCTGCTGCATGCGTCGTTTCAGTCTGTGAATCCCAGGTGTTTTGCATGCGAGCGGACGGCAGATGTTTTGCGCTTCAATTTTGCAGCGATGTCCTTCATGGGAACGCCGCTTTTGAGAAGGTCGGAAAGGATGCGGTTTTCGTCTTCGCTCCACGGTTGTCCATGCCTGTCTGTACGTCCTGCATGCGCAGCGACAGCGGCGTCCAGATTATCCAGAATGAAATGCTGTGCGTTGATGTCATAGATAACAGCTTCGTAGGAATAAGCTCCCGTGTTGCGGTATTCTGTGGAAATACCGATGGCAGATCCTCTTTCGGTCCGCAGCGTGATTTTACGTCCGTTCTGCGCCAACGACTGTTTCAGCATGCCGATCTCAACAAGCCAACCGGTAATCGTTGTCGTCTGCAGACCTTTCATTGCTTCGGGGTCAATCAGCGAGTTGATCGCTTTGACGATCTCCGAAATACGCAGCGGCTGTTCGGAATAGGCGAATTGCGCTGCTTGCTCTGCAGTAAGCGCAAAAGGCGCTTTCTGCGTACGGGACATCTCGCGGTGAACGTCGCCTTCTTCCTGCATCCGGCGCAGCAGTTCGGATACAAAGAACAAACAACGGGAAATCCGGACATTGTTGACAAGATCATCTTCCGGTATGGGGGCGTCGGTCAAAGGATTGATACCGTTTGCCATCTTATCTATGTACATCTTCGCCCGCTTGATCATTTCCAGCTCTGTCATGCCGTTCCCTCCTGATTGTTTGCTGTTTTCATTATACCATGTTCTGCAAAAACGGCAACAGCCCTGCTTGAAAAAAGACGCCTCGCTGTGCGCGGGGCGTCGGATGATTCCTGTTGTTTGTTCAATACCGTCTCCGGTTGCAGCGGCAGGAGGGTGCGCTGCGGCCGGTTTTGATCGCCTGCATGATCTCGAGGCACTCGCCGAAGCGCTGGTAGTGCACGATCTCGCGCTCGCGCAAAAAGTACAGCGGCTCGATGATCTGGCTGTTCGATGTCATGTTCATCAGGTGCTCGTAGGTCGCCCGCGCTTTCTGTTCCGCCGCCATGTCCTCGGATAGATCCGCGATCGGGTCGCCGGTGCAGGCGATATAGGCGGAGGTAAAGGGCACGCCGTTCGGGTCGGCGGGGAAGACGCCGGTGCCGTGCATCGTGTAGTAGCCGTCCAGTCCCGCGGCGGAGAGCTCCTCCAGGCTTGCGCCCTGCATGCACTGCGTGATCATCGTCGCGATCATCTCCCAGTGCGCGATCTCCTCCGTGCCGATGTCGGTCAGCGTCGCGCGGATGCGGTCGTCGGGCATCGAGTAGCGCTGCGTGAGATATCTGAGTCCCGCGCCGAGTTCGGAGTCCGGACCGCCGTATTGCGCCATCAGAAGCTTTGCCATGCGGGGATCGGGCTTGGTGATGCGGACGGGGTATTCGAGTCGTTTTTCATAGATCCACATAAGCGTACCTCCTCAATTCTGCCACGGCCACTTCTGGTAGACCCAGCTTCCGGCGTCGTGCGTGGAATTGCCGAAGTTCTCGAGCGGACCGAAACGTTCGGTGTATTCGTTGCACAGGCGGTCGAGTGTGACCGCATAGCTGTTGAAATCGTTCATCGCGTCGAGATCATCGGGATGCGTGTCAAGATAGAGCTGCAGTTCGACGCATGCGAAGCGGATCTCGCCGATCTTGTTCAAAAGCGCCTGTTCCGTATAGTCAGTCATGCTTACACCTCCCGGGCTCTGCAGGTCGGATATTCGGAGACGAGCTCCGGAAAAAGTGTGCCGTGCGCAAGCGCTTCACAGGGACAGAACCCTGCACGGTACACCTGATTCGGGAAATAAACGGTCGCAAGCGCGCAGCCGCCTGTCATGCCGCAGGCGCTGCCCGACGAGACGGAGCCTGCCGGAACGACATTGTCGACCGTGGTTGGATCAACGGCGGGTATGCGGTCCGCAAAGCAGCATCCGCCGTTAGCATAGGATTGTTGCATGGTCATTCCTCCTTGGTTCTTTACTGCTATGGTATTGTTTTTTGCCGAAAAGTGTGCATCGGCGCGGACAAGCAGGCGTTTTCGCAAATCACAGATTGAACCTGTGTTTGCCGCGGGAGAGCGGCCGGCGCGGGATGAAGATGCGATTCCGAGCGCATGACGGATATGCGTGCGCTCGCCCGAACAGGGCTGTTCTCCCGGCAAACCGGAATACGCGGTCGAATTGATTGCAAAGCCGCAGAAAAAACTGCGGCGGAATCGGGAAAAACTTCCGAAAAATCAAGAAATAATGCTTGACAAAAGCGGAGAGCGTCATTATAATAGTCGTGTTTTCAAGCAGAGCGCCCGCTCTCACCTGCCGGCAATCGCGCCGCGTCACGGTTCACAGATCGCAACAGCTTTCTCATGGTGGGTGCATTCTGCGCCCACTATTTTTGTTTGGAGGTGTTTTTTCATCGCTACGCAGGACATGCAGATCAACGAAGAGATCCGCGACCCCGAAGTGCGGCTGATCGACGAAAACGGACAGCAGCTCGGTATTATGGATGTGCGGGACGCACAGCGTCTGGCGGACGAACGCGAACTGGACCTTGTAAAGGTCTCACAGAACGTACCCCCGACTTGCAAGCTCATGGACTACAGCAAGTATCGCTATGACATGCTGAAGCGGGAGAAGGAACAAAAGCGCAATCAGAAGATCATCGAGATCAAGGAGATCCGTCTTTCCGCCACCATCGACCAGCACGATATGGAGGTCAAGGCAAAGCAATGCGATAAGTTCCTGCGCAACGGCGACAAGGTGAAGGTGTCCATCCGCTTCCGCGGCAGACAGATCACCAAGGGCGAAATGGGCGAGGACGTCATGGAAGCGTTTTACGACATGGTGTCCGACGTCGCGGTGAAGGAACGTCCTCCCAAGCAAGAGGGCAGAAACATGTTTATGGTGCTTGCACCGAAAAAGTAATCGAAAGTATTAGCAGGAGGAACAACCATGCCGAAAATCAAGACCCATCGCGGCGCAGCAAAGCGTTTTTCCCTGACCAAGTCGGGCAAGATCAAGCGCGCCAAGGCTTACAAGAGCCACATTCTCACCAAGAAGAGCACCAAGAGACTTCGCGGTCTGCGTCAGACCGGCTACATCGCCGAAGAAGAACAGAAGAAGATCCGCGAGCTGATCCCGTATAAGTAAGGAGGAATAAAACCATGGCAAGAATCAAGAGAGCAGTCAACGCCGTTAAGAAACGCCGCAAGGTCCTCCGCCTCGCAAAGGGCTATTACGGAGCAAAGAGCAAGCAGTATCGCGCAGCAAGCCAGCAGGTCATGAAGTCGATGGCATATGCCTACGTCGGCAGAAAGCTCAAGAAGCGTGAGTACCGCAAACTGTGGATCGCCCGTATCAACGCAGGCGCCCGCATGAACGGCACCACCTACAGCCGCCTCATCAACGGTCTGAAGCTCGCCAACGTCGACATCAACCGCAAGGTCCTTGCAGACCTCGCGATCACCGACATGAACGCGTTCGCGAACCTCTGCGAGATCGCAAAGGCAGCGCGCAACTGAGTCAGGCAGCCCGCAGGGCGCCATGATTTCACCGAAAGAAAGAAGGGACGCTGCGTCCTTTCTTTTTTTGCGCGCATATGCGGGCGCCGGCTGCGCCGACGGGCGGGTTATTTTTCTTTTGCACGGGAAACCGTGTGTTCATCTTGCAATTTACGCGGCGGTTTGATACAATAAAACAGATTGTGAGGGGAGGGATCGGCATGAAACGGATGGCTTCGTTTCTGCTTTGCATGTTATTGCTTGCGTGCGGCGTGCAGACGCCTGCGGCAGACGTGCAGCCGAAGCCGACGCCCGAACCGACGCAGACGGAGGAACCGGTCGAGATCGTTGCGTTCCATACCCAAGCGCCGCAGGCGACCGATACGCCGGCATCGACCGAAGCAGCGACCGAAGCCCCCACGCCGGAGTCGACGCCAGAGCCCACGCCGGAGCCGGAACGGATCGACGCTGCGCGGCTCGACGCGGGAGAGTTCGATTCCTTTTTTGACGATGCGGTCTTTGTCGGGGATTCGATCACAAAATCGTTCCGGAATTATGTAACAGAAAAGCGTGAGGCGGACGGCAGATGCCTTGGGGAAGCCAAGTTCCTGGGCGTGATCAACATGAGCGCGCTGCGTGCGGCAAAGGACCGGATCAACGACGATGGCATCAATTTCTTCTATCGCGGTTCAGCGAAGCCATTCAGCGAGGCGGTCAGGGTGACCGAGGCAAAAAAAGTGCTGATCCTTTTCGGCGTGAACGAGCTCGTATGGTGCAGATGGGACGATGAGACGAGGGCGTTTGAACGGCTGATCGAGCTGGTGCGTTCCGTGGAGCCGGATGCGGAGATCGTCATACAGGCGCTTCTGCCGGTCACGAAGCGCTATTGCAGCAGAAACGAGATCGAGATCGGGACATGGAACAGCTACAACGACGTTCTCCGGGAGATGTGCGAAAAAAACGGCGTCACATTTCTGTCGTTCGCTGAGAAACTGATGGACGACGACGGATATCTCAACGAGACATATTCGAGCGACGGACAATACCATTTGAATGGACAGGGAAACGAGATCTGGATTCGGGCGCTGCGGGAATACGCCGCGCGCCGGATGTATCCGGACGCCGTTTTGGTAATACAGGGAGGAGATTGACATGAAACGGTTGGTTTGCATTCTTTTGATTGCAGTGCTGCTCTGCGCCTGCGCGAATACGTCCGGCGCGGCGGCAAAGGAATACGGCGCGGACTTTGCGAAGCGCGTCGAAGCCGCATGGAAGGAACAGGGATACCTTGAAGACATGGCGCGGTTCGCCGACGAGGACCTGTTCGATTATTACGGGATCGATCTTGCGGCATGCAAGGGCGGGATCGGCTATGTCGACGCCATGGGGTACACGACCGAGGCGATCGTGATCGTTGCGGACGAAGCGATCGCAAAGGAGATCGAAACGCTGCTCAGCAATCACCTTGCTTTTCAAAAGGAGACCTTCAAGTCCTATGATCCCGATGCGCTGAAGATCGTGGAAAACGCGGTCCTCGAACGCGACGGCGGCATGCTCGTGATGATCGTCTCGCCCAACGCGCAGGCGATGCTCGAAACACTGCGGAACGTGACCCCGTAAATGGTCTTTTCTTCGCTCACATTTCTATTTGCTTTTCTGCCGATCACGCTGATCGGCTATTATCTGTTGCCCAAAAAGGCGAAGATCGCCTTTCTGCTGCTCGCAAGCCTCGTGTTCTATGCGTGGGGCGAGCCGCTCTATGTGCTGCTGATGATCGGCTCGATCACCGTCAACTGGGGCATCGGGCTCGGCATGGACAAAAGCGCACGGCACAAAAAGGCGTATCTCATCGCCTCGGTCGTGCTGAACCTGGCGCTGCTGTTCACGTTCAAATACACGGGACTCTTCTGGAACACGGTCCGCGGGCTGTTTCCCGCGCCGCTTTGCGAAAAGACGGTGTCGATCCGTCTGCCGATCGGCATCTCCTTCTTCACGTTTCAGATCATGTCCTATGTGATCGACCTCTATCGCGGCAAAACGAAGGTGCAGAGAAACCCGATCAAGTTCGGCGCGTACGTCACGATGTTCCCGCAGCTGATCGCGGGTCCAATCGTGCGGTATGTGGACATCGAAGCGCAGCTCGAAGCGCCGGATCTTTCCGTGGATTCGATCGCGGACGGCGTGCGGCAGTTCCTTGTGGGTCTCGGCAAAAAGGTCCTGCTCGCGAACACGATGGGCGCGCTCTGGGCGCAGCTTTCCGCGTCGCCCGCCGAAAACGGTGTGCTCGGCGCATGGGTCGGGATCTTTGCCTATTCGTTTCAGATCTACTTCGATTTTTCCGGCTATTCGGACATGGCGTGCGGGCTCGGGCGGATGCTCGGCTTCCGCTTTCTGCAGAACTTCAACTATCCCTACATCGCAGACAGCGTGACCGATTTCTGGCGGCGCTGGCACATCTCGCTTTCCACATGGTTCCGCGAGTATGTCTATATCCCGCTCGGCGGCAATCGCAGGGGCTTAAAGCGGCAGATCCTGAACATTTTGATCGTTTGGGCGCTGACCGGGCTTTGGCACGGCGCAAGCTGGAATTTTGTCGTATGGGGCATGTACTACGGCGTGCTTCTGACGCTTGAAAAGCTGTTTTTCGGGAAGCTCCTCGAAAAGCTTCCGAAGATCGTTCGCTGTCTTCTGACGTTTCTGATCGCGTCGATCGGCTGGGGGATCTTCTATTTCACCGATTTTTCGGCGCTCGGCGTCTATTTCGGCTCGCTGCTCGGGATCGGCAATCCGGGGCTTCTCGGCGCGGGATCCGGCGCGTGGTGTCTTGGGTATCTTCCGATGCTCACGCTTGCCGCCGTCGCCGCAACGCCGCTCGGCGCGTTCGCCGCAAAAAAGCTCGATCGTTTTCGCTGGTTCAAGCCGGTGCAGCTGGTTCTCTGCATCGTGCTGTTCGCGCTCTGCATCGCATCGCTCGCGTCGCAGAGTTATAACCCGTTCATCTATTTCCGGTTCTGAGGGGAGGTGCAAACGTGAAACGAAATCTTTGGAACATCGTTACCGTCGTTCTGTTTGCGCTGCTCCTGCTTGCCGTGCCGCTTGCGTTCCTGCTTTCGCCGTACCGGACGTTTTCGGACGCCGAACGCCGCTACCTTGCCGAGCCGCCGAAGCTTTCGGACGAAAAGCTTTCCGACTGGTCGTACGACGATAAGACCGAGACCTTTCTTGCGGACCATCTGCCCGGGAGGAACGCGCTTGTATCGCTGAATGCGTACCTTACGCTGTACACGGGACGGCAGGTTTCCGCCGACGTCTTCTGCGACGCGGAGGGGTATCTGGTCGAAGCGCCGGTCGATTTCAACGCGCAGGAGCTTATGAGACGGCTTGACCGCATTGCAAAGCTCGGCGAAACGACGGGGCTTACGCCGCGGCTTCTGATCGTGCCGTCGGCGGGGTACGTCCGTCGCGAAAAGCTGCCGGAATCGCTTGCCGCGCTCTACCGCGACGGGGAAGCTCTGCAGCAGATCGCAGACGCGCAGGGCGTTTCGCTTGTGCCGATCGCGGAACGCTTCCAAACCGAGGGGCAGAGCTGGTTCTACCGCACGGACCATCACTGGACCGCGGACGGCGCGTTTGCGGCGTATGAGGCATATATGCGCGCCGCCGGGCACGAACCGCTTTCAAAGGACGCGTTCACACGCCGCGAGATTTCGGGGTATTCCGGTTCGACGCGCTCGCGCTCCGCGCTGTGGCTGCATCCGACCGAGCCGCTGACGGTCGACGAGCCGACCGACTGTGAGGTTTCAGTCACGTTCTCGGACCGGGAAGGGACGTTTTCAAGCCTGCTTTTTGCGGAGCATCTCGATGCATACGACTGGTATCCGTACTTTCTGGACGGCAACCATCCGGTCACGGTGATCGAAAACAGGAGCGCGGATGCGGACGCGCCGGTGCTGCTCATGGTCAAGGATTCGTTCGGCAACACGCTCGTGCCGTATCTCGTCCCGTCGTACAGAACGATCGTCATGGTCGACCCGCGCTATACGAAGCAGAGCGTATCCGAGCTTGCCGGGCAGTACGGCGCAACGGAGCTCCTGTTTTGCTATTCGATCGAGCGCATCGCAACCGAAGAAAGCCTGAAGCTGCTGAAATAAACAAGACTTCACACAAAGAAATCCACGGAGAAACTATGGAAGCAATAAAACCGAATTCTCAAATAATCAGCAAATATGTGAGAGCGTTTGTTTTTCGCGAGATAGCAGTTAACGGCGTAGATCCTCGCGATGGACTTGAAAAGACATCGTTGCGATTGAACACGCGCGCACCGTATACGGAGGGATATAAGTATGATATTTACAAAAAATATCATACCATGCTGCAGGAACATGCGAAACCATATGTTCAAATCATTCGACAAGCGATGAATGATTCTGCGAACAACCTTGTATACAAGCAACATCAGAAAGACAGATTGCTTCCCGTGGAAGAAGATCGTGCGGCACTCTTGGAATCGGCGCTGCAAAAGTTATATCAAACGAATGCAGATTCAAATGCGGAAGCTTTTGAAGAAATTGTTAAACTGAACGGATCAAGGTTTGATGTTATCGGCTTTATATTCTTCTTAAAAAATATGGAGTGCTACATGCCGATCAGTCCGGAGAATTTCGATGATAGGTTTTCAAAACTCGGTATTTCCACACATTTCAGTCATGCTTGTTCATGGGAGAATTATCTGTACTATAACCGATTGCTTAACGAAATCCGATTGGTATTGCAGAAAGAAATCCATCCGGATTTTACACTTCTTGACGCGCATTCGTTTGTATGGATGCTCCCCACATTGGAATTATACTTGGACGATTCCTATCGTATTGCAGAGCATAAGACTTTCGGAAAAGGCGTGATAAAAGCATTCAATAAACAAACCGTTGTTTTTCATTTCAACAACCAGGAGAAGTCCTTTGATTTAAAAACTGTTTTACAGAACAATATACTTCGTTTTCTTTCCGTACAAGCCATCTCAGAGGAGGAACGGCAATCGGGCGAGAAGGCAGACGAACAGCTTGTCAAAGACTTGAAGAATACTTCACTGTATGATTGCGAAAGCGGTTTTGTTTATAGGGGTGTTCCCAAGAAAAAGATAATACAGGAAGCGGCTTGTAAAGCGAGCCCGGTTCTACAGCGAGATCGGCAGACAGCAATAAATGCTTTGTCTCACGCCGGATTTTGTTGCGAGATCGAAGCATCTCACAAAACGTTTATCCGGCGAAACTCCGATAAGCCATATACAGAGCCGCATCATTTGGTCCCTATGGCGGCATATCGTCTGTTTGAGGTATCGTTAGATGTAGAAGAGAACATTGTATCTTTGTGCAGCAATTGTCATAATGAGATTCATTACGGCAAGTACGCCGATCGGCTTATCAGAAGACTTTATCAGATTCGCAAGGATGATCTTCATAATGTCGGAATTGACATAACCGAGGAACAATTGCTTGAGCTATATGGTATCCATACTGATCAGCAAGATTGATCATACAATCAAATCTAATTTCAAGCTGCGATTATAAAGCTTGAAGAAACGCCGGAGAAATTATTCCGGCATTGTATGCGCAAGTCAAAAGCCTTCCCCTCTGAGGGGAAGGCGCCGTTAGGCGGATGAGGTGGACACGCAAAAAAGCGGAACGCTTTTTGCGGATGAATGAATTGTGCTGCGCACATGAATTGACCCTGCGGTCATGAATTGGCGGTTGACAGACGGGGATTTGTGCGATACAATAGGCAAAGCGTTGAAGGTGTCAGGTACCGTCCGAACGCAGTGAAAGAGAGCCTCCGCCGCGGCTGAAAGCGGGGGAACAGGGCACGGACGGGAAGGTTCAGCACCGGAGCATCCGTAAAGCGGAAATGAACAAAATGATGAATAAAGGATTTCCCGAAGGAAAATCAACCTTCATTTTTCATTCTTCATATCCGAAATGCGGCGCAGCCCTGCGTTATCGGGGAAACGAGAGAAGGGCATCGCCCTTAACTTGGGTGGTACCGCGGAATTTGTTTCGTCCCATGCAGTCAAATTGCATGGGACTATTTTTTAAGGAGGAATGTATGAGTATGACGATGGAAGAGCTGCGGCAGCAGTTCTATGAGCATCTGCAACAGGCGAACGCCGCCGAGGCGTTTGAGGAGCTGCGCGTCCGGTATCTCGGCAAAAAGGGCGAGATCACGGGACTTTTGAAGAACATGGGCGCGATCGCGCCGGATATGCGCAAGGAATACGGCGCAAAGGTCAACGCGCTCAAGGAAGAGGTCGAATCAAGCATCAAGAAGCGCATCGAGGAAGCGCACGCGCGTGAGCTCGAACGGAAGATCGCGGCGACCGAGCGTTATGATCTCAGTTTGCCGAGTACGCTCAGTGAGGGCAGCTATCATCCGATCACGCTCGTGCAGCGCGAGGTCGAGCAGATCTTTGCGTCGATGGGCTTTACGATCGAAGATTACGACGAGATCGTCGACGACTATCACTGCTTCGAAGCGCTGAACATCCCGAAGCACCATCCCGCCCGCGACATGCAGGATACCTATTACCTCAGCAACGGGCAGCTTCTGAAAACGCACACGTCCGCCGCGCAGAACGCGATCATGAAAAAGTACGGTGCGCCGCTTCGCGCGATCTTCCCGGGTCGCTGCTTCCGGAATGAGAGCACCGACGCCTGCCACGAGAACACGTTCTTCCAGATGGAGGGCATCATGATCGACGAGAACATCTCGATCTCGAACCTGATCTATTTCATGAAGACGATGCTTTCGGAAGTCTTCCAGCGCGACGTCAAGGTCCGTCTGCGTCCGGGCTTCTTCCCGTTCGTCGAGCCGGGCTTTGAGCTCGATATCTCCTGCGCGATATGCGGCGGCAAAGGCTGTCCGTCGTGCAAGAACTCCGGCTGGCTCGAGCTGTGCCCCTGCGGCATGATCCACCCGAACGTGCTGAAGGCGGGCGGCATCGACACCGAGAAATACACCGGCTTCGCGTTCGGTCTCGGCCTTACGCGGCTTGCCATGATGAAATACGGGATCAAGGACATCCGCGATCTGAACAGCGGAAACCTCAAGTCCCTCGACCAATTCGTGAAGTAAGGAGGCAAACCCATGAAAGTTTCCATGAACTGGATTTCGGACTATGTGGACCTCTCCGGTCTCGATATCGACGATCTGATCCATCGCTTCACGCTGTCCACCGCGGAGGTGGAGGACGTTTACCATCTCGGCACCGAGATCAACGGTGTCGTCGTTGCGGAGATCAAAACGATCGAAGCGCATCCGAACTCCCAAAAGCTGCATCTATTGGAGCTCGATCTCGGCGATCGCACCGACCGCTGCGTGTGCGGCGCGCCCAATGTGCGCGTGGGCATGCGCGTGCCGTTCGCGCCGTTCGGCGCCTCCGTCGTCGGGATGACGATCGGCGAAGCCACGATTGCGGGCGTCGTCTCCCGCGGGATGTGCTGCTCCGCGGCAGAGCTCGGCATTGCGGATTCTTCGAGCGGACTTTTAGAGCTTCCCGCGGACGCGCCGCTCGGCAAACCCGTCAAGGAGCTGTACGCGTTCGAGGACACCGTGTTCGAGGTCGACAACAAGTCGCTGACGAACCGTCCGGACCTTTGGGGACATTACGGCATCGCGCGCGAGTTCTCAGCGATCGCAAAGCGCCCCTTAAAGCCTTTGGAGCTCGACGATCTTGCAAAATACGACGCTTTGGATCCGGTCCCGCTCGGTGCGATCGATCCGGAGCTCTGCTATCGCTATTCCGCGATCCGCGCGGATCACATCCAAAAGACGGTCAGCCCGATCGACATGCAGATCCGCCTCTATTACTGCGGCATGCGCGCGATCTCGCTTTTAGCCGACCTCACGAATTACGTCATGCTCGAGCTCGGACAGCCGACGCACGCGTTCGATTCACGCATGGTCGGCACGATCGGCGTGCAGCGCTTCCCGGAGACCTTCGCGTTCCAAACGCTTGACGGCACGGAGCGGAAGATCGACCCCGAAACGCTGATGATCACCAGCGACGGAAAGCCCGTCGCGGTCGCGGGCGTCATGGGCGGCCTGAACAGTGAGATCGTAAGCGACACGGATTCGGTGACGCTCGAATGCGCGACGTTCTCGGCGGTGTCGGTCCGCAAGACCTCGAGCCGCATCGGGCTCAGAACAGACGCGAGCATGCGCTATGAAAAGACGCTCGATCCGGAGCTCTGCGCGCTTGCCGCGGGCAGATTCTTAAAGCTCCTGCTTGCGATCGTTCCCGAAGCGAAGGTCGTCAGCCGCTATACGGACTGCTATCAGTATCATTATCCGACGATCGAGCTGCACTTCGACAAGAAGTTCGTCGACCGCTACACGGGCATCGACATCTCCGACGCGCAGATCAACGACACACTGACGCGGCTCGGCTTCGGCGTGACCGAAAGCAACTCGGTCTTTGACGTCAAGGTCCCGTCGTGGCGCGCCACCAAGGACGTGACGATCCCCGCGGACGTCATCGAGGAGATCACGCGCATCTACGGCTACGACAATTTCAAGATCGAGACCACGATGAGCGCGCTGCGCCCGGTACAGCCGCTTCAGGTGAAGGCGGACGAGAAGGCGATGAAGGACGCGCTTGTGAAAACCTTCGGGTTCCACGAGGTCCACACCTATCTCTGGTGCGACGCAAAGAAGCTGAACGATCTGAAGATCCCGCTGCCCGAGAACGTGTATCTTCTGAACGGCATGAACCCCGACGCGACCGTGCTGCGCACCGCGATGATGCAGACGCTGCTGCCGGTTCTGAAGGAGAACCGCTTCTATGCGCCGGCGTTCGGCGTGTTCGAGATCGGCAGAACGGTCAAGGGGCAGAAGCCGGACGGCACCGCAAACGAGCGCAGAACGCTCGGCGTTGCCCTGCTTTCGCACGAAAAGGAACGCACCGTGTTCCTTGCCGCGCGCGATATGATCGCTGCGATCCTGTTCGATATGCGCCGGATCCAGCCGACGTTTGAGCGCGTGCAGCCGATCAATGCCTGGGAGCATCCCGCAAACACTGCGGCGATCATGCTCGACGGCAAGACGATCGGAACCATGTCGACCGTGCATCCCGAGGTTGCGGCGGAGATCGACAAGAAGGCGTCGCTCGTCACCCTGGAGCTCGATATGGATGCGCTTGCCGAGATCAAGGAAGCGGACCTCAAGTACCGCGAGGCGTCGCGCTTCCCGGGCATCGACATCGACCTAAGCTTCGTCGTCGACAAGGACGTCACGTTCAAAGACGTCACCGGTCCGTTCTTTGAAGACCGCGATGAGACGCTTTCCGGCATTTCGCTCGTCGATATCTACGAAGCGGACGTCAAGAGCATGACGATCCGGCTCTCGTTCGTATCCCCCGTAAAGACGCTGCAGAAGACGGAGGTGCAGGCATACATCGACCGCATCCTCGCCGTTCTCGCGGAAAAGAACATCCGTCTGCGCACGGTATAAAAAGAAATGAAGAATGAAGAAATGAAGAAATGGAGAAATGGAGAATGAAGAATTACGGAAGATTTTCTTCCGGAAAATCTATCATCATTCATTTTGAAGTCTGAAGCATTCATTTTTCGACACCGACGAAAAGGAGGAACAACAATGGCATTCAATGTAGCAAAGGTTACCGACGATCTCGTCAAATGGCTCAACGACTGGTTCGAGGAAAACGGTCCCGGCTGCAACGCCGTGATCGGCATCTCCGGCGGCAAGGACAGCTCGGTCACCGCGGCGCTGTGCGTACGCGCGCTCGGCGCGGACCGCGTTATCGGCGTTCTGATGCCGAACGGCGAGCAGTACGACATCAACGTCAGTGAAGCGCTGGTCAAGCATCTCGGCATCCGCTCCTACGTCGTCAACATCAAGGACGCGTACGACGGCGTCGTGAACGCGGCAAAGGCGGCGGGCGTGGAGCTTTCTAACCAATCCTACATCAACCTCGCGCCGCGTCTCCGCATGAGCACGCTCTACGCGGTCTCGCAGTCGTATAACGGCAGGGTCATCAATACCTGCAACCTCAGTGAGGACTGGGTGGGCTACTCCACACGCTACGGCGATTCCGTGGGCGATGTGTGCCCGCTCGGCAAGCTCACTGTCGCGGAGGTCAAGGAGATGGGAACGTACTTGGGGCTTCCCGACATGTTCGTGTACAAGGTCCCGAGCGACGGACTCTGCGGCAAGACGGATGAGGACAACCTCGGCTTCACCTACGCCGTGCTCGACCGCTACATCCGCACCGGCGAGATCGACGATCCCGAGACGAAGGCGCTGATCGACCGCAAGCATAAGATGAACCTCTTCAAGCTGGAGCTGATGCAGACCTTCCAGTACGACCCGAACGCGGAAGAATGACGGTGAAGGGCACCGAACCGGTCCGGGCGATCGCCAAAGCCTGCACGCTTTTAGACCTTCTCACAGAGGCAAAACGCCCGCTTTCGCTCGCGGAGCTGACCGAGTCCGCCGGCTGGGCAAAGAGCACCGTTTACGGGCTATTAAGCTCCATGCGCAGCTGCGGGCTTGTGGAGCAGGACGCGGCAAGCGGGAGGTTTTCGCTCGGTGTGCGCCTGTTCGAGTACGGCAGCGCGGTGAACGCCACACGAAACATCATCACGCTTTCGCGCGAGCCGATGGAACGGCTGGTCAAGGCTGTCGGAGAATCCGCGTCGCTGTCGATGCTTGATCGCGGCGAAGCGCTGGTGCTCGCGCACGCGGAGGCGGATTCGAGCTTTCATATCGTGTCCGAGACCGGCGCGCATCTGCCCGCGTTCTGTACGGCGCAGGGCAAAGTCCTGCTGTCGGCGCTTTCGGACGCGACGGTGCGCCGCATCTTTGAGACGCAGTTTCAGCAATTCACGCCGCACTCGCTCTCGAGCGCCGACGCGCTTCTTTCCGAGTTGAAAACGGTCCGCGAAACCGGCTTTGCGATCGAAAACGGCGAGTTCAGGATCGGCGTCCGCGGCGTTGCCGCGCCGATCAAAGACCATACCGGCGCGATCCGATATGCGGTCGGTCTCATCGGCATGTTCCGCCGCGTCGACTCGGACGAGTTCCGCGCCGCGACCGCGGAGGTCCGAAAAACCGCCGCCGCGCTTTCCGAAGCGCTCGGGTATCGGGAAAACTGAAAACAGGGACAAAGGATTGCATGCATCAAGCGGCGGGGATATCATTCCCCGCCGCTGCTTTGCGTCAAACGGATCGGCGATCCGTCTGATCCGTATTACCGTAATTCCGCGTTGTTTTTACACTTCATTACAGCTTTTTTTTCAATCGGCAGCTGCGATGTCCTTTCGGGAAATCCTCAGCAGCGCCGTACTCGGTGAATCCATGTTTGCCATAGAAATCCGCGACCCAATCACGGGCGTACACAAACAGAACGTCGGCTCCGTTTTCCCTCGCCTCACGCTCGCACTCCTTCAGCAGATAGGAAGCAAGCCCTTGACCGCGGCAGGGCTCATCCACCCAAAGAAGGTGAACGTAGCCGTCGTCCCAGCCGCCGACGCCTGCCATGATACCTGCGATCATGTTTCCGTCACGGTCGACGAGCTTCTTGTTCAGGCGGATATAACCGTGCAGCGGCGGAACAACGGAATCGTTGAATTCGTCCAGATTCTCGTAAATAAAATCAACGTCCTCTTCCGTACCGCGCCTGATCTCAAATCGCTTCTGCGCGCTGTTATACTTTGGCATAACGTCCGGCAGATCCCGATCGAGACGCTTGCACATATAATAACGAGTCGGACCTTTCGACCTGCTCTGCTCAGCGCACACCGAATAGCCGTGCTTATCGCAAAAGTCCTTGGCTTGAAAATCGAAGGTTTCGAGCAAAGAGAGATAGCAGCCGCGTTCTTTGGCAATGTGCTCGGCTTCTCTTAACAGCATGGAGCCCAATCCCTGCCCGCGGTACGCCTCATCTACCCACATCGTGATGTCATCCAGTTGACCCCAGGTGTAGATCATTGCGTCGAATGCGGCGACGGTGTTTCCCTCTTCGTCTTCGACCTTTAAGATGAGCTCCTCATCCTCCGGCGCGTCCGGTTCCGGCGGCAGTACGGCGTCGTCGAATTCGTCGATCCGTTCTTCCATGTATTCCGCATCTTCGTTTGTTAAAGGTTTCATTTCGTATTCCATTTTTATTTTCTCCTCAAATCGTTTTTTATTGGGCTGTTGGTTGCTGAAAAAGGGTATAAAATACCGCAGAGAAGCAGCTCCCACTGTGGCTGCGTCCTGCGGCTCCCACTTTCAGAAGTTACTTTTCAATCGGCGCACAAAATAAAGAAGAGGATCACTCTCCGTCATGTTTTGCGCCTGTATGCAGTTATCCCGCAAAAGCAATCTGAATCATGGGTTTACACTCCTGTCTCGAATGATCCTGATTATACATGAAAAGGCAGCAGCCGTCAAGGATCATTCGCAGCAATACAGCCCTGTGATCATAAACAACGGAGCATTTGCATGTCCGGGGATTCAGGGTACGCCTTTTTTGTTTTCCCATTTATGGGATTGCAGCGCGGGCTGAAAGATGATATGATAGGGACATGGAATTTGATGCGATCATCAAAAACGGCTTGATTCTGGACGGCAGCGGAACGGAAGCGTACCGCGCCGATCTCGGCGTGACCGGCAAACGAATCGCGGCGATCGGCGATCTTTCCGCGGCGAACGCGGGGGAGATTATCGACGCGGCGGGCAAGGTCGTCATGCCCGGCTTGATCGACGCGCACCGGCATGCGGACGCTGCAATCGTTCGGGACGGCTTCGGGACCGCGGAGCTATTGCAGGGGCTTACGACCGTCGTCAACGGCAACTGCGGATTAAGTGCCGCGCCGGTGTGCGGTCCGCACAAGACCGACGTCGCGGCTTATCTTTATCCGATCACGGGCGAACTCGGCGATCTTCCGGTCGAAAGCATGGCGGCGTATCTGAACGCGCTGAAACGCCGTCCGCTGCCGCTGCACGCTGGGATGCTCGCGGGGCTCGGCACGGTCCGCGCCGCCGTCGCGGGATTCGAGAAAAACCTGACCGACGGAGATTACCGCGCGATCCGTGCGCTGCTTGCCCGCACGCTGTCCGAAGGCGCGCTCGGCGTTTCTTTGGGACTCGGCTACGCGCCGGAATGCTTTTTCGACACGGCGGGACTCGTGCGCGCTCTCGAACCGATCCGCAATACGAACGTCACGCTGTCCGTGCACATGCGTTCGGAATCCATGAACCTATTGCCGTCGATCGACGAGGCGCTGACGCTTGCAAAGGCGCTCAACGTACCCCTGCAAATCAGCCACCTGAAGGCGGTCGGGCGCGAGCGGTGGGGAACGCTCATCCATGACGCGCTCGAAAGGATCCGCCGCGCGCGGGAGGACGGGCTCGACGTGCAGTGCGACGCGTATCCGTACACCGCGGGCAGCACGCAGCTCCTTCACGTTCTGCCGCCGGAGTTTTTGGAGGGCGGGACGGAGGCGATCGCAAGGCGGCTTATGGATCCCGCCGCGCAGAAGGTGCTCAGGGAGCGCTTTGAGACCGGCACGGACTACGACAACTATGCAAAGCTTCTCGGCTGGGAGAACATCGAGATCTCCTCGGTACGATGCGAAGCGGACAAGCCGCTTGTCGGCAAAACGGTCGCGGAAGCGGCGGGGAATGCGGAGCCGTGGCGGTTCTGCGCCGAGCTTCTTTCCCGCAATCGCTGCGCGGTCACGATGATCGACCGGCTGACGAATGAGGACGATATCGCGGCGATCTATCAAGCGCCGCTTTCCTATGTGATCTCGGACGCGACATACCCGAAGGACGGCATTCCGCATCCGCGCGTATACGGGACCTTTATACGGATCCTCGAACGGTTCGTAAAGGAACGCAAAACGCTCTCGCTTGCCGAGGCGGTCCGAAAGATGACGCGCATGCCCGCGGACCGGTACGGGCTGACGAAAAAAGGACGCATCGAGATCGGCGCGGACGCGGATCTTCTCGTGTTCGACCTGGACCGCGTGCACGAACGGGCGACGTTTGCGGATCCCGCAAGATGCTGTGAGGGGATCGAAACGGTATTGGTGATCGGCGTGCCGGCGGTCGGGAACGGCGAATTGACAGGCATAATGAACGGAACGGTTTTGGAACGGAGGGGCATATGAAACACGAAAATCAGAAATGCAAGATCCTGGTGATCCGGGATCTGCTGCTGGAGACGGACGACAAGCATCCGCTGACGGTGCAGGATATCATCGACCGGCTCAAAGAGCGCGGGATCCAGGCAGAGCGCAAGAGCGTGACGGACGACCTTCTGACGCTCACCGATTACGGCATGGACATCGATTCGTTTCCGGTCGGCAAGCGCAAGGGCTACTATCTCGCATCGCGCATGTTCGAGGCGGCGGAGCTCAAGATGCTTGTGGACAGCGTGCAGGCGGCGAAGTTTCTGTCTCCGAAAAAAACGTCGCGTCTGATCAAAAAGCTCGCGGGGCTTCAAAGCCGTGGGGAAGCGGCGCTTTTACGCCGTCAGCTCTATATCTCCGACCGCGGCAAGACGGACAACGAATCCGTGTTCTACAACATCGACGCCATCCACGGCGCGATCGCGGAGGATCGGGAGATCACATTCGTTTACTGGCAGTACGATCTCGACAAAAAACGCGTCCCGCGCAAGGGCGGCGCGCGTTATCGGGTCAGTCCGTTCGCGCTCGTCTGGGACGATGAGTTCTATTATCTGATCGCCTACGACGCCGAGGACGCCTGCATCAAGCATTACCGCGTCGACAAGATGACCCGCATCTCGGCGGAAAACGCGGAAAGGCAGGGGAAGGACGTATTCAAGGCGCTCGATATGTCGGTCTACACAAGCCGCAATTTTTCGATGTTTGCGGGCGACGAGGCGGACGTTGTGCTCGACTGCGACGGAAATCTCATCGGCGTGATCGTCGACCGCTTCGGGACCGACGTGTCGATCCATCCGGAAGGAGAGCGGTTCACCGCGTTTGTGAAGGTCGCGGTCTCCGAACAGTTCTTCGGCTGGGTCGCCGCTTTGGGCGGCGCGGTGCGCATCGTGTCGCCCGAGCCGGTCAAGGAACAATTCCTTGCACTGCTGGACCGCGTCAGGGCTGCGCAGGTAAAAGAATAGAGCCGTTTCCGGGAAGGAACGGCTCTTTCGGTTCGTGCGTTATTCGGCGTCGAGTTTTTTGCCGAGCTCTTTGAATGCCTCGGGATCGGCTACGCGCAGAAGCTCGATGGCAGTGACGGCGCGGACCGCCTTTTTGCCCTCGTTGTCCAGACGCGAATAGCGTTCCAGAAGCTCGCGCTTCTCTCCGTCCAGGAAGATCGGTTTGTCGCCTGCGACAGGCTTGATGTCCAGCACATCGCAGATATGCATGATCGTGTCGAACGAGGTTCCCCCGATGCCCTTCTGCAGCGCGGTTACGATCGTCGACTGCGGAACGCCGATGTACATCGAAAACTGACGCACACTGCGGAATTGTTTTTTGATCTCGGTTTTGATCAGCTTTGTCAATTCATCCATGATACACACCTCCACTCCACAATCATAACACGAATAAAAAGTTTTTGTCAATAAAAATATATTGTACAAATCGGTGTTTTTGAACGGTCTGACGTATCTGACAGAAACAGGAAATCCGAAAGATTGGTATAAACAATTTTCCGATCGTTTTGCGATGGAATCATCTTGACACGGACACAGGATTCCGATATACTAAAAAATACTGTGCGAGATCGGAAACGCCGGTTTGCAGCGTTTCTGTTTGGATGCGGAGCGGATCGGAAGGATCCTGCCGACGAGCGCCGGATGTAAAGAAGCATACCTGATGATCGATAACCATGAAAAAGATATTTCCTTACCTGAAACCGTATAGAAAACAGATGATCCTGACCGGGATCCTGTGCGTCGTCTCCACGCTGGAGGGGACGTTTCTGCCGTACCTGATGAGCCGCATCGTCGACGACGGCATCGCCGTCGGCAATATGGGCGCGATTTTCAGGCTCGGCGGGCTGATGCTTGCGCTTGCGATCATGTCCATGCTCTGTGCGGTCTGGACCGGCGCGGTGAACGCAAGGATCTCCGCGGGCTTTTCGCGCGATCTGACGCACGGCATCTTCCGGAAAGCGTCCGCGCTCGATTTTGAAAACTTCTCGAAGATCGGCACGTCGGGACTGCTGACGCGTTCCACACACGACGTGTCCACGATCTCGAGCGTGTCGTCCATGTTCGTCAATGTCGTGGTCATGGTACCGATCATGATCGCCGGCGGCGTCGCGTTCGCGCTTCTTTCCGACCGCATGCTTGCGCTCATCCTGCTGCTTTCCATGCCGATCGCGTTTCTGATCCTGTTCCCGATCGTGCGGCATCTCGACAGGCTCTGGAAGCTCAGTGATGAATACATCGATGTGCAGAACCGGCTGATGCGCGAACGGCTTTCCGGCATCCGCGTGATCCGCGCGTTCGACAAGGAGGCGCACGAGCATGGTCGCATTGCGCACGCGACCGAGGAGATGGCGAAGTACATCATCCGCGCAAACGTCCGCGCCGGCTATGTGAATCCGCTGTGCATGCTGGTCCTCAATCTTGCGACGGTCGTCATGCTGACGGTGGGCGCGAACCGGCTGCAGAATCCTGCGCTTCTCGCGCAGGGGCTGACAGCGGGCGGCATCATCGCAACGGTGCAGTATGTCGCGCTGATCCTGAACGGCGTGATGATGCTGAGCTGGACGTTCGTGTTCCTGCCGCATCTGAAGGTGTGCATCAACCGTGTGACCGAGGTTCTGGAACTTCCGGACGAACCGGCGGACGCGGGCGACGGCACGATCATTGGGGGCGATCTGGTCCTCGAGAACGTCGGCTTCGCGTACCCGGGCAGTGAGGTTCTGACCGTTTCCGGCGTCCATATGACGGTAAAGGCGGGGGAGACCGCCGCCGTCATCGGCGGCACGGGCAGCGGGAAATCGACGATCCTGAAGCTGCTTCTGGATTTCTATGCGCCGACCGAGGGAAAGATCTCGCTCGGCGGTGTTCCGTATGAGACGATCGGACGCGGCGGCGTGCGCGAAAATGTGTCTGCGGCGCTGCAGAAGGGCATGGTGTTCGAGGGAACGCTGCTCGACAACGTGCGCATGGGCAACCCGGACGCAAGCGAGGACGCGGTGCGAAACGTGCTGGACATTGCGCAGATGACGGAGTTTGTCGACTCGCACGAGGAGGGGCTCAATTACCGCCTTGCACAGTCCGGCGCGAATATTTCGGGCGGACAGAAGCAGCGCATCAGCATTGCGCGAACGATCCTGAAGCCCGCTTCGGTCTATGTATTTGACGACAGCTTTTCCGCGCTCGATTATCTCACCGAAAGCAAGCTCAGAAAAGCCCTGAACCGCTACCTTGCCGGCAAAACGCAGATCATCATCACACAGCGAGCGGCGACCGCTATGCGGTGCGACAGGATCTACGTCCTGGAACAGGGCAGCATCGTCGGGAGCGGAACGCATGCGGAGCTCATACAGACGTGCGAGGTTTACCGCGAGATCGTACGTTCGCAGCTGGGGGGTGACGCCGTATGAAGAAGCAGAACACCTCAAAGAAGACGGTTCTCCGCATTCTGAAGGACACGAAGCCGATCGCGGGCTGGCTTGTGCTTTCCGCGTTTATCAGCCTCATTTCGGTCGCGCTGTCCCTTCTGACGCCGGAGATCCTCCGCGCGTTGTCCGACCGGCTCTATAACTACTGGGAGCCCGTGCATCTCGGACAAAGCGCGACGCTTGACAGCGCCGCGTTCGGGCTTGAATGCGTCCTGCTTGCCGCGGCGTACGCGGGAAGTTCGCTTGCGGCGATCGGCGAGATGCTGATCATGAACAACGTCGTCTCGAAGCACTTCACCTGCGCGATCCGCATCCGTATGAGCGACAAGATCCGCAGACTTCCGGTGCGCTACGTCGATCAGACGCCGAACGGCGAGATCATCTCGCATATGACCGACGACGTCTCCATGATGGGCACGACGGTGCACAGCTTCCTCGAAACGCTGATCTCCGGCATACTGAAGCTCATCGGTATCATCGTACTGATCTTCCTGCTGAATCCGATCCTTGCGGCGGCGGTCATCGTGTTTGTACCGCTTTCGCTGGTGCTTTCGGCGAAGATCGCGGGCAAGAGCGAAAAATACTTCGCCTCGGTGCGCAAGAAGAACGGCGAGATGTACGCGCTGACCGAGGAGACCTTCACGGGCTTCGATACCGTCAAAGCGTTCCATCTGGAAAACCGCCAGCGCGAACGCCATGCCGCGATCTGCGCGGATATGTGCGAAGCGGCGCAGAAGGGCACGTTCCTTTCGTCGATCGTACAGCCCATCATGGCGCTGACCAACAACATTGCGTATATCGCGATCTGCATCATCGGCGGGATCTTCGTCGCCAACAACCTGTTCGGCATGAGCGTCGGCACGATCGTCGCGTTCGTGCTCTATGCGCGGATGTTTGCGGGACCGCTCGAAAGCATCGCGCAGGGTTTTTCGATGCTGCAGCAGACGATCGCATCGTCCGAGCGCGTCTATAAGCTGCTCGACGAGGAGGAGATGACCGAGGCGACCGAGGAGACCGCGCCGAAGGGCGAAGGCAACGTCGTTTTCGAGAACGTCGATTTCTCCTACGATCCGAAGCAGCCGCTGATCAAGGGACTCACGATCAGCGTTCGCGCGGGGGAAAAGGTCGCCATCGTCGGACCGACCGGCGGCGGCAAGACCACGATCGTGAACCTTTTGATGCGCTTCTACGACGTCGACGGCGGCAGGATCCTTGTCGACGGCAAGGACGTCATGCAGATGCCGCGGAACGCGCTTCGGAGCGTGTTCTCGATGGTCCTGCAGGATACCTGGCTGTTCTCCGGCACGATCTACGACAACATCGCCTACGGACGGCCCGACGCGACCGCGGACGAGGTGCGAGAGGCGGCAAGACGCGCGCATATCGACCGGTTCATCGAATCCCTGCCGAACGGCTACGACACCGTGATCAACGAGGAGACGACGAACATCTCCGGCGGGCAGAAGCAGCTTCTGACGATCGCGCGCGCATATCTTGCAAATCGTCCGATCCTGATCCTCGACGAGGCGACCAGCAACGTCGATACCCGCACCGAGATCCTGATCCAGAAGACGATGGACGATCTCATGCGCGACCGCACGAGCTTCGTCATCGCGCATCGGCTTTCGACCATCGTGGACGCAGATACGATCCTCGTCGTCAACCACGGCACGATCGTGGAGCAGGGCACGCACCGGGAACTTTTGGCAAAGGACGGCTTCTATGCCGAGATCTACAATTCGCAGTACGCGCTTTTGAACTGACGGACACAAATAAGGACCGCGGAGCGTTTTCCGCGGTCCTTTTCCGTACCGTATTATCTTCGCAGTTCCCAGAATGCGACGGCGCTTGCTGCGGCGACGTTCAAAGAATCCACACCGTGCGCCATCGGGATCTTCACCGCAAAGTCGCAGGCGGCGATCGTCTCCTTTGACAGCCCGTCGCCCTCCGTGCCGAGCACGACCGCAAGACGGTCGCAGGCTTTCAGCCGCGGATCGTCCATCGAAAGCGAATCGTCGGTGAGCGCCATCGCCGCGGCGGAAAAGCCGTACCGATGCAGAAGATCGATCCCGCCCTCTGCAAGAGCCGGCAGAAACGTCCATGGGATCTGAAAGACCGTGCCCATGGAGACGCGCACCGCGCGGCGGTTCAGCGGATCGCAGCAGGTGGGGGTGAAGAGCACCGCGTCGACGTTCAGCGCGGCGGCGCTTCGTACGATCGCGCCGAGGTTCGACGCGTCCACGATGCCGTCAGGCACCGCGATGCGGCGCGCGTTTTTCAGAACGTCCTCCGGCGCGGGCAGCGGCTTTCTTTTCATGGCAGAGAGCACCCCGCGGGTCAGCTCGTAGCCGGTCAGCGCCTTCAGAAGCGCGCGTTCGCCGGTATAGACCGGAACGTCCGGACAGCGGACAAGGAGGTCCTTCGCGTCGCCCTCGATGTGCTTTTGTTCCATCAGAAAGGACACGGGAGCAAAGCCCGCGTCCAGCGCAAGCCGGATCACCTTCGGGCTTTCCGCGATAAATATGCCCTTTTCGGGCTCTAAGCGGTTTCGGATCTGCGCCTCGGTCAGTCGCGCGTACACGTCGAGCGCGGGATCGTCGAGCGAATGTAAACGGATCATGTTTGTCATAGCATTTACCGGTTCAGGATCTCGTCGGCATGGAGCGCGACGTGGTCCGTCAGGAGGTCAGAAAGGGAAGGCAGGAACGCATAATACGCACTGTCCGTTTCTTCCCAGGCGTCGGATGCGCCCGTCTCCGCCGCTTTTCGGAAATTGTCGGCGATCGCGTCGCCTCCGATCCTGCGGATCGCAGATTCCGCTTCTTCGGGAGCGACGATCGGATAGCTTTCAAAATAGGCGGAATGCCCGCCGTTCTGCATCTCTGCGTCGTACCAAAAGCAGATGACCGCATCGCGCTGCCGTTCGTTCAGAGAAGCGCGATCACGCATACAGATCTCGGTGATAAACCGATTCCATTGTTCTGCGCGTTCGTTCATAGTCATTCCTTTCTGAGAGAGGATCCGGCGCAGGGAGGCTTCCCCTTGAGGGGAAGCTGTCCCCGGAGGGGACTGATGAGGTGTCGGAAAGACGGAAGCAACACCTCATCCGGCTCGCTTCGCGATCCACCTTCTCCTCAAGGAGAAGGCTTTGAAAGCCGAATGATAAAAATGCCCCGCCGGGATCGGCAGGGCGGCTTGTCCGTTGCTTATTGCTTGCTTTCGAGATAGTCGTTGAGGTCCTTGCACAGCGCGTCGGCGTCGATGCCGTGGACGGCGCAGGCTTCTTCGAGGTTCTCAAAGTGCGACATCGCACAGCCGAGGCAGTGCATGCCGGATGCGATCAGAATGCCCGCGAGGTTTTCGTCGATCTCGATGATTTTACGGATGTTCATATCCTTAGTGATGACCATGGTTTCTTCTCCTTTGTTTGTTCGGTGGGATTAGTATAACAACTTCCGACGCGTTTTTCAACAGCGGATTGTGATTTTTTCGTGACGTTACGCCTTTTTGAGAATGCGGAAGCCATTCGCGGGCACGGTGACGGACAGCACGTTGCGCACCGTGACGGCTTCGCCGTTTTCATCGAAATACGTTCCGGAAAGCACCGGCGGCGTGTCGTCCGGTCCTTCGCGGAAGAGTCCGGGGAAAACGACCGCGCGCGCAGGCGCGTCTGCGGCGTTCGCCAGAAGGATCAGCGTCTCACGCTCGCTTCTGCGGATCACGCAGAGGATCTGTCTGCCGACTGCGGCGATGTGCGTGTCGCCGTTTCGGATCGCGTCGCTCTCGTTGTGCAGCTTCATCAGCGCGCGCACCTCGTCTGTCAGCGCTGTTTTTTCCCGTCCCCAGGGGAACGTGCTGCGGTTTAAGGGATCGGACATGCCGGTCACGCCCGCTTCGTCGCCGTAATAGATGCACGGAACGCCCGGCAGCACCGCCATCAGCGCATAGCCGAGCACGAGCCGCTTCGACGCACGCGCAAGCATCGCCGCGTCCGGGCGGAAGGCAAGCTGCTGCTTCCGGGTGAGCGTTCTTGCGTCGGGGATCCCGCACAGCGCCGTCCGGATGCGCTCGGTGTCATGCGAGCCCAAAAGGTTCAGGCAGGCGTCCAAAAACGGCTTCGGATAGTCCTCCAGAAGAGTGTTCTGCGTTTCGGCGAACCAGTAGGCGTCTTTGCGCCCGTTCAAAAACTCGATCGCGGGCTCGCGGAACTGATAGTTCATCGGCGCGTCGAGCTCATCGCCGTTGACATAGCCGCGTCTGCCTTCGGGACCGTACTTCGTTGCGCAGTTGTCCCAGACCTCGCCGATGAGCACGGCGTCCGGATCGTAATCCTTGATCGAACGGCGGATCCCGCGGATGAACGAATCGGGCAGCTCGTCCGCCACATCGAGCCGCCAGCCGGACGCGCCGGCTTCGAGCCATGACCGAAGCACGCCGTTTCCGCCCTGGATGAACGCCGTATAGCTCGGCTCGGTCTCCTCTACGTCGGGCAAGGTCTCGAAGTTCCACCAGCACTCGTAGGTCGTGGGGTATTCATAGAACCGGTACCAGGGGTAGTAGGGGGAATCCTTGCTTTCGCACGCGCCGTGCGTTTTGTAGCGGTGATAGCGGTCGAAATAGATCGAGTCGTCGCCGGTGTGGGAGAATACGCCGTCCAGAACGATGCGGATGCCGTGCGCCTTTGCCGCTTCGCACAGCGCCGAAAAATCCTCATTCGTGCCGAGCAGCGGGTCGATCGAAAGATAGTCCGCCGTGTTGTAGCGATGGTTCGAGTGCGCAGCAAAGATCGGGTTCAGATAGATGCAGGTGACGCCGAGCGAGGCGATATAGGGCAGCTTTTCTTTGATGCCCGCAAGATCGCCGCCGAAGTAATCGTCCGGGTTGTACTCCTTTGCGCCGCCGTGCGGTTTATAAAACGGCGCCTCGTCCCAGCTGCCGTGCACGAAGATCGGACGTCCCGCCGCGCGGTAGTCCGCCGCCGCGTTCAAAAAACGCTCGCGGTCGGAGCAGAAGAACCGATCGGGGAAGATCTGATACACCACGGCGTGCCGGAACCATTCCGGGGTCGTAAACGCGCCGTCATAGACGGTCAGCCCGTAGGTCTGCGGCGTATCGGCAAAGCGCGCTTCACCGGTCGCGGCGCCGAAGTACCGCCCGTCGACGCGGAAGCCGTAGCCCATGCGGCACGGGCGTTCGGGCGCGGTAAACGACGCGCGGTACGCGCTGCCGTCCCAATGCATGGGGACGGATCTCGGCCCTTCCGGCAGGTAGAGGAGAAGCTCGACGAGCGCGCTCGGTTCGCCGTCGAGGCGAAAGGAGACGGTCTCGTTCGTTTTGACTGCCCCGAACGGGGCCTTGTAATGCGCGTCGCGCGAATGATAATACCAATTCATGCACAACATTATATGCGAAAACCGCGCGCTTTGCAAGATTCTTGTCGACAGGAATGCTTTGACGGGATCAAATAATCGTGCTATACTGAAAAAAACCGGCGGCAAAGCCGTTCGTTTGTAAAAAAACGGCATTTTTCGTCAAAATAAAGAGAAAATCCATAGATTGGAAACACTCGTGTTACATTTTGTCCGCATTTGGGTGTTACAATGATTTCCAAGATAGGGAATCGGAGGATGGGAAAATGATAAAAATCCTGATCGTGGATGATGAGGAACCGATCGCAAACCTGATCCGCATGAATCTGACGCGGCAGGGATATGTGTGCACATGCGCCTACGACGGGCAGCAGGCGGCGGATCTCTTGGAAAAGAATTCGTTCGACCTGGTGCTTCTGGATATCATGCTGCCGAAATTCGACGGCTATGATCTTTTGGCGTACATTCGCCCGATGGGGATCCCGGTGATCTTCCTGACGGCAAAGAGCGACCTGAACGATCGTGTCAAGGGACTGAAGCTCGGCGCGGAGGACTATATCGTCAAGCCCTTCGAGATCGTGGAGCTGCTTGCCCGCATCGAGGTCGTGCTGCGCCGCTTCAACAAGAGCCAGGGCATGATCCAGTGCCTCGATCTTCTGATCGACCTGGACGCGCGCGACGTTTACCAGGACGGCAAGCGCGTCGACCTTACCCGCAAGGAGTTCGATCTGCTCGTCCTGTTTGTGCAGAATCCCAATACGGCGCTGTTCCGCGAAACGCTGTTCGAGCGCGTATGGGAAACGGAGTACATCGGCGAAACGCGCACGCTGGACAGCCATGTACAGCGCCTGCGCAGAAAACTGGGCTGGCAGGATCGCATCAAAACGGTCCATAAGATCGGCTACCGGCTGGATATTCCGGAAGAAACATGAGATTTGCACTGAAAATCTGCATATGTACCGTATTGATCGTAGCGCTGTTGTTCGGCGTGGCAGGACAGATCCTGATCGCGCAGAGCTTTGAAACAGCGCTTCGTTTTCGCGTGCACGCGGCGGTTGCGGATTATTCGGCGCTTGCCTCCGCCATGGAAGCGGAGCTCTACGGCATCTATCTTTATTACAGCACCGCTTCGCCCGATATGTATGCGGAGATCCTGAAGCGCGCGGGCTCGAACCAAGGCGTGGAATCGCCCTGCGCGCTCTACAGCACCGACGCAAAGCTTCTCACCGCAAGCACGGACGGCTTTCCGGAAACGCTGGTTTTTTCCGAGCTTCGCGTCCGGCGTTTCGCGTATCGGCTGATCCGGGACGGCGAGCGCACGCTTTTGGACACGGCGGGCTGCGTGTCGATCGGCGGACAGAACTACTTTCTTTCCGTGCGGTACGACGCGACCGACCTGATGCACCTTCGCGCGGAGCAGATCCGCTCGGTCACCGTTCTGCACATCATCACCGTTGCGGTCTCGATCGCGGCGATGCTGCTGCTTTCCTACTTCACCACAAAGCCTTTGCGCCGTCTGCAGCGGTTTACCAAGGTCATCGGCGGCGGCAACTATTCGCGCCGCGCGCGGGTGACGACGCTCGACGAGATCGGCGACCTCACCGTCGCGTTCAACGATATGACCGGCGCGATCGAACAGAAGGTCGACGCGCTTGAGCTGAACGCCAAGCAGCAGAAGGACTTTGTCGCAAACTTCTCGCACGAATTGAAGACCCCGATGACCTCGATCATCGGCTACGCGGACATGCTCCGGAGCACCGAGCTCGATGAGGAGGACGCCTTTATGGCGGCGAACTTCATCTTCACCGAGGGCAAGCGCCTTGAAGCGATGTCCTTAAAGCTGATGGATCTGATCGTGCTCGACAAGAACGAGTTCAAGCTGATCCGCGGGTATTCCCGCCGCGCGCTCGGACACGTCGTTGCGGTCGTCACGCCGATGCTCGAAAAGGCGGAGCTGACCTTCACCTACGACATCGAGCAGCAGATCATCCTGTATGAAAAGGACCTTTTGCTGACGCTCATCACCAATCTCATCGACAACGCGCGCAAGGCGAGCTCGCCCGGCAAGACGGTCACGCTTTCGGGGCGCCGGGAAAACGGACGCTACCGCATCTCGGTGCGCGACGAAGGCATCGGTATTCCCGAGGAGGAGATCTCCCGCATCACCGAGGCGTTCTTTATGGTCGACAAATCCCGTGCGCGCGCGCAGCACGGCGCGGGGCTCGGTCTTGCGATCGGCAACCGCATCGCGCAGCTCCACGGAAGCACGCTGCACTTTGAAAGCAAGGTGGGCGAGGGCACGCTCGTCTGGTTCGACGTGCCGTTGTATAAGCGCGAGAGAGGAGGCGAGGAGGAATGAAAAAGCTTCGTCTCTTTGCAAACCGCGACCGTGAAACGCGGACGCGCATCGCATATATCGCATTGACCGCGGGCACGGTGCTCATTGCGTTCCTGCTGGTCCTTCTGAACCGCTGGATCTTCGGTCTGTCCGAAAAAGCGCTGTACGACGACCCGCAGTATGAGGCAGTCAGCATCATCAGCGCCAACGGCATCGGCGCGCCGCTGTCGTTTGAAACGCGCGTCGCGCTGTACCTTGGCTGCGACCGGCAGGGCAGCGAACGTGCCGTCATGCCGGGCGAGATCGCGGAAACGGAGATCACGGAACGGATCAAAACCCTCTGGGGCGATACGCTGCGGACGCACGCGCCGTCCGGAAAGCTCGCTTCCGGCGAATCTGCGGAGAGCGTACTGAAAAAGAGCCGCTGTACGCTGACGCTGCGCGATTTTTATAACGACGAGACCGGCGCAAAGCTTTCTTTGTGGTGCGCGCAGGCGTATTACAGCGCCGAAAACGGGCAGACCTACTGCCTGTCCGTGCAGTTCGACAGCCGCACCGGCGAGGCGTATTCGATGAACTGCGCGCTGTTCGACAGTGTGCAGTCCGAACAGGCCAATTCCGCGATTGCGCTGTTTCTGTCCGCGAACGGCTATGCGGATTCGCTTGCCGAGCAGGCGACGCTTACGCCTTCGCTGAAGGGCTATACCGGCACGCTGACGCTGCCGGACGGGCTGAAGCTCTCGATCACCTACAACACCGGCGAGCAGTACGAGATCACGTTTACACGGTAAAGCTTGCATCACATTTTTTAGAAATGCGACAGATTTTGCCTTTCCCGATTGTCTTCTATATAGGGATATCAAGGAGAAATACCGTATGAAAAGAGCAATTACGATCCTGATTGCCTGCGCCATGCTGCTGACGCTTGCCGCCTGCGGACACCGTCATAAGGTCGAGCATCTGGTTTATACGGATGATTATCCGACCGTCTATCAAGAGAAGTTGAAAGAGATTTTCGGCGATTACACGCTCGGTGAACGCATCGAACAGCATTCGGAGGGCGAAGACTGTTCCTGCGGGTATCACCGGGACACGCTCGACTGGTACGAATGGCAGATCACATATCGGGACGCCTGCGGGCAAACGATGACCTGCACACTGGACAATATGCATTCCATCTATCGGCAGCAGACAGAATGGATGAAAGAGCAGATACAGTCGCATTTTTGGACGAACGACGTCGAACCGCAGTTTGACGGACTGATGGAAGAGCAGGGCAGCTATTGCTTCTGCTTTATCGGCAGAATCTCCTCAAGCTGGTATAATGAAGAAACGCGTGCCTATCTGGATATCGGGAACGCCTATCTGGAAAATCTGCAAAACAGAGAGGAGCCGATTCCCTTGTATCGGCTCACCTACCAGGAGATATTCGACCGCTATCCGATCCGGCTTTCGGTATGGGTTCGCTTGGCGGAAGACGGCATCGAAGAATCGGAATGGCAGGAGCGTTTTGCCGACGCAAAGGCGCGGTTCGATACGATGGTCGCGAATATGACGGAGGAGATCGGAAGCGAGCTGAACCTGGGGGCAACCGTCGGCAGAGACAGATTGGATATCGATCAAAGTATGCGCTATTATCGCGTCAGTCTCCTGCGAGGCGAGCGTTATACCGGCGAACGCACAGACGGCGATTTCGAGCGCGCAATTATGGATTCGTACAAGGGCAAGTTCTGGTAAGGGATGCTGTGGAGCAGATCATAGACGCCGCATCGCTGTATCTGCAGGGCGCTGCAGATCGGCATCCCCTGCAAATGCTTGCGCGGGCCAAAGGCCTTCTCCCTTGAGTAAACGATGAATACTGAAAACTGAAGGCTGAAGAATTGAGGAGGATTTTCCTGCGGAGAATCCTCCTGAATCATTCATTATTTAAGTTTAAGTTATTTATTTTTCAGTATCTGCTTTGAGGGGTAGGCGGTCCCGAAGGGACCGGATGGGTGATTGTAGGGGGCGATGGTATGCGCGAGCAAACACGCAATCTGCCTCTGTAACGTAGTGAAAGCGAAGTGGAGAGTCCTCGGTGCCCGGCGTTACCGTATTGCGGATGCATTGCGCCTGCGGCGCATGAATGGACGGCAGAGCCGTCGTGAATTGTCTTCGACAGGAATTGCGGCTAAGCTGCATAAAAGGCTTGCAATATACAAAGAGCTTCCCTATAATAGATTTGATATGGAAGCTTCGATTCGTAAAAACAGAATGGGAACGGAGCCGGAGGGACGGCTCCTTCTTTCGTTGGGCTGGCCGATCATCGTCTCCATGCTCGTGCAGGCGCTGTACAATGTTGTGGACAGCATCTTTGTATCGCGCATGGATCAGCTTGCACCGGAAGCGCTGATGAAGATCCTCGGCGATCTTTATACGCCGGAGCTGGTCGGACACGTCGGCGACAAGGCGATCGCCGCGCTGTCGCTGGTCAATCCGCTGCAGATGCTGTTGATCTCGGTCGCGGTCGGCACCTCGGTCGGCATCAATTCGCTGATCTCGCGCAGACTCGGCGCGCGCCGCTTCGAGGAGGCGAACCGCGCGGCGGGCAACGGGCTTGTCGTGCTGCTGATCTCCGCGGCGGTGTTCACGCTTGCGGGACTCACGCTGTCCGGTCCGTTCATGCGCTGGCAGAGCGACGACGCGGTCGTGCAGCTGATGGGCATGCACTATATGTCGATCTGTCTCTCGCTGTGCGTCGGCGTATTCATCGCGTGCGGCATCGAGCGCATCATGACGGCGCAGGGCAAGACGATCTTCGCGATGTTCATGCAGCTGACCGGCGCGATCACCAATATCGTTTTAGACCGCGTGTTCGTACTCGGCTGGGGTCCCGTCCCCGCGATGGGCGTCAGGGGCGCTGCAATCGCCACCGTTGCCGGACAGTTCGCGTCCATGATCCTTGCGGTCATCCTGCTGTACGGCACAAAGCACGAGATCCGTATCCGTCCCGCGGATTATAAACTGAAACTTAAAACGGTGCATGAGATCTACTGCGTCGGGCTTCCGTCGATCCTGATGCAGGCGGTCGGCACGGCAATGATGTTCGGCATGAACGCCATTCTGAAAGCGCTCGGCGACTATCAGGTCGTCGCAAACCCGGGCATCGACTACGCGGATCTGTACCGCGGCGCGTTCGGCACCTATTTCCGGCTGCAGTCGATCATCTTTATGCCGGTGTTCGGGCTGACGAACGCGGCGATGAGCGTGCTCGGTTATAACTTCGGCGCAAGGAACCGCGCGCGCTTCATGCGTGCGTTCAGGATGCTTCTCGTTTACTGCTGCATCTTTATGACCTTCGGCACGCTGATCTTCGAGATCTTCTCCGGAGAGATCATTCAGATCTTCAAGGTCTCGCCGGAGATGCAGGCGGTCACGGAACGCGCGATCCGCATCATTTCGATCGGCTTCGTGTTTGCCGCTGCGGGCATTTCGTTCTCCACCGCGTTCGGTGCGACGGATACGAGTCTGTACGGCGCGATCACATCCCTGCAGCGTCAGCTTTTGGTGCTGCTGCCGGTCGCGGGGCTTTTGGCATGGATCACCAAGGACGTCGACGGCATCTGGTGGGCGTTCCCGATCTCCGAGCTGATCACGCTTGTCGTGGCGGGACTGCTGTTCAAACGACTCTACCGCAAGAAGATCAAGCCTTTGGACGATCCCGAGCCGATCGACGATTGAACCGAATATGATAAAGCGTACCGAAAACCGGTACGCTTTTTTGACGGTCGAACATCGTTCAACCTGACGAGTGTTCAGAGCATCGCGCTGTCCTCCGGCAGGGTCGGATGCATGATGTCGCGTTTCAGCGTGCTGTCCGTGACCGCGGCGTGCGCAAGGACCATCTTGCCCGCCTCGACCGAGTGCGTGAGCCAGACGCTGCCGCCGATGACACAATCGTTTCCGATGCGCGTCTCACCGCCGAGGATCGTAGCGCCGGCGTAAATGACCACGCGGTCGCCGATGTCCGGATGCCGTTTCATGCCCTTAACCGGCATGCCCTGCGCATCGGTATCGAAGCTTTTCGCGCCGATCGTGACGTGCTGATAGATCTTGACGCCGCTGCCGATGGTCGCGGTCTCGCCGATGACGACGCCTGTTCCGTGGTCGATGAAGAACGATTCGCCGATCGTTGCGCCGGGATGGATGTCGATGCCGGTCCTTCGGTGCGCGTACTCCGTCATTACGCGCGGCAGCAGCGGCACGCCCGCCGTGTACAGAAGGTGCGCCAGCCGAAAGGTCGCGATCGCCGGGAAGGCGGGGTAGCAGAGGATGATCTCGTCGACGCCCTTTGCCGCGGGATCGCCCATGTATGCCGCCTGCAGATCGGTTTTCAGCACGCGATACACCTCGGGCAGCGATTCTATGAGCGTTCGCGTCACGGCTTCGGCGTATCCGGCGTCGGAGGACAGCATGGAAAGAAGCGCGGTCAACAGCTCCGACGCTTCAAAAAGCGCCTGCTCGCGCATGATCGCTTTTCCCGCATGGCGCGGAAACATCGCGTCGATCAGCCGGTCCGTCATGCGCTCCGCACTGCTTTTGAATGTGCTGAAATCGCGGGCGCCGATGTGCCCCTCGTCCGCGTCGCGCAGCGCATCCGCAGTCCTGCCGATCAGTTCTCTGAAAGCGTATTCCATCGTCAGTCCTCATAAAGCGCCGTTGAAAGGTAGCGGTCGCCGCCGTCCGGGAACAGCACGACGATCGTCCTGCCGCGGTTTTCGGCGCGCTTTGCCAGCATGATCGCCGCATGCGCCGCCGCGCCGGAGGAGATGCCCACCGCAACGCCTTCGAGTCTTCCGATGCGCCGCGCCGCGCGGAACGCATCGTCGTTTTCGACGGGAATGATCTCGTCATAGACCGCCGTGTCGAGCACGTCCGGCACAAAGCCCGCGCCGATGCCCTGGATCTTGTGCGCGCCGGGATTGCCGCCGGACAGCACGGGGGAGGAGGCGGGCTCGATCGCAACGATCTTTACGTTCGGGTTCTGTTCCCGAAGATACCGTCCGACGCCGGTGATCGTGCCGCCGGTACCGACACCCGCAACAAAAATGTCGACTTTGCCGTCGGTGTCGCGCAGGATCTCCGGTCCGGTCGTGTCATAATGCGCCTGCGGGTTTGCGGGATTTGTAAACTGCCCGGGAATGATCGCATTCGGAAGCTCTCTGACAAGCTCGTCTGCTTTGGCGATCGCGCCCTTCATACCTTCTGCGCCGGGCGTCAGAACGAGTTCCGCGCCGTACGCGCGCATCATGCGGCGGCGTTCGATGCTCATGGTCTCCGGCATGACGATGATTGTGCGGTATCCCCTTGCAGCGGCGATCGCCGCAAGCCCGATGCCGGTGTTGCCGGAGGTCGGTTCGATGATAACGGAGCCGGGCTTCAATAATCCCCGCTGCTCTGCATCGTCGAGCATTGCCCGCGCTGCGCGGTCCTTCACGGAACCCGCGGGGTTCATGTATTCGAGCTTCGCAAGCAGTTTTGCGTCAAGCGTTTCCTCCGCTTCGGTTCGGCGGAGCTCCAAAAGCGGTGTGTTTCCGATCATCTGATCGACGGATGTAAAGATGTTCATACGGTTCCTCCCAAATACAAAATATGATTCGATCCGGTTCGCGGTGCAAAACAAAAAGCCGGAAAGCCCGCAGGCCTTCCGGCAGAACGCAAACCGTCTATCCGGACACGCAAACGGGCATAGCGATACCGAAACAACAACATACGCTGCCGCTGCGGTGCTTCATACCCGTTGCATCTCCCTTCAAAATGATCGTATATAGTATATAAACATCGCGTGCGATTGTCAAGCCCCGATTTTGGAAAAGAAAAGGTCGGAAAATATATTGTCTTGCGGAGATGAACATGATATACTGTCCATATATCGGTGTATCTCACCGAGAGGGAGGAAGAACGATGCAGAAAAGATGGATCGCCGGTTTTTTGGCACTGTTGATGATCGTCGGGCTGTTTGCCTGCGGCGGCAATTCCGCGGTCGGCACGCCTGAGCCTGTAACGGAAGCGACGCCCGCGCCGGCAGAGGTCCCGGCAACGGATGTTCCGGCATCGGAGGAACCTGCGGCAAGCGGAATGGAACCCTTGCCGGATGAGTATTTCCTGCCGAAGGAGGAGGGAAAGAATCAGCTGACCGTCTACTGGAAGGCGGATTCGATCAACTTTGAAACGAGCGATATGTGGATGTGGTTCCCGGGCGGAGAAGGCAAGGGCTATCCGATGTATCCGTGCGCGTACGGCGCAAAGTGCATGATCAACGTTCCTGCGGACGTAACCGAGGTCGGCTTCATCGTGCGCATCAACTGCTCCGATCCGGGCGGTACGTCCTGGGGCGAGGCGACGAAGGTCTATGACGGCGACCGCTTTGCCGAGATGGACGGCGATACGCAGATTTATCTTGTCGGCAATGAAGAAGGAATCTATTTCAGCAGCGACGGCGGAGCGACGCTTATGCAGAAAAAAGCAATGAACTATGTCGGCATCATCTCGAAAAATGAGATCAAGTACAGCATTACGCCGGCGTTGAAGATCACGAGCCTGGATCAGATCGCGGTCTATGACGGCGACCGGAAGCTGGAGATCGAAAGCCTGTCGAGTCTCAACAACGAGGTCGTGCTCGGCACGATCAAGCTCAAGGAGGATCTCGATATCTCGAAGCTGTATGACGTGGAGATCGAAGGCTACGAGCGTACGACCGCGATCCCGACGGACGTCTTCGATTCCGAATACTTTGTGGAAAACTGGACCTACGACGGCGACGATCTCGGCGCGGTGATCCACGGCGACGAAACGACGTTCAAGGTCTGGGCGCCGACGGCAAGCCGTGTGGTGCTGAACCTCTTTGAAGCGGGCAACGGCGGCAAGGCGTTCGCATCCGTCGACATGGAAAAGGCGGAGAAGGGCGTTTGGACGAGCACGCAGAAGGTCGGCAGCGGCACCTATTACACCTACACGGTCACAACGGCGGTCGGCACGCAGGAGACGACCGACCCGTATGCGAAGGCAGTCGGCGTAAACGGCGATCGCGGCATGGTCATCGACCTCGACGCCACCGATCCTGAAGGCTTTGCGGAGGACGTCTATTTCGACAAGCTCGACACCTATCAGGATGCGATCATCTGGGAGGTCCACGTTCGCGACTTCTCAAATCGCATCGAGGGATCGCAGTATAAGGGCAAGTACCTTGCCTTCACCGAAACGGGGCTTAAGAACGCGTCCGGCGAGCCGGTCGGCGTCGATTATCTCGTAGATCTCGGCGTGACGCATGTGCATCTGCAGCCGGTCTACGACTACGCGACGGTCGACGAAGCGAGCAGCAAGGAGCAGTTCAACTGGGGATACGATCCGAAGAACTACAACGCGCCCGAGGGCAGCTATTCCACCGATCCGTTCCACGGCGAGGTGCGTGTGAACGAGTTCAAGCAGATGGTGCAGGCGCTGCACAACAACGGCATGGCGGTCGTCATGGACGTCGTATACAACCATACCTTTGACAGCAACGCAAACTTCAACAAGATCGTTCCGTATTACTACTATCGTTATACCGCGAACGGAGAGAACTCCAACGGCAGCGGCTGCGGCAACGAGACCGCGTCCGACCGTGTGATGTTCCGCAAGTTCATGGTGGATTCCGTTACCTATTGGGCGACCGAGTACCACATCGACGGCTTCCGCTTCGACCTGATGGGTCTGCACGACATCACTACGATGCAGGAGATCGAGCAGGCGGTCCACGCGATCAATCCGAAAGCGATCCTCTACGGCGAGGGCTGGACCGGCGGCACGTCGACGCTGCGGTCGAACCTGCAGGCGATCCAGGCGAACATTGCCCAGGTCAAGGCAAGCGAAGGCGCGGCGGGCAGCGTTGCGGTGTTCAACGACGCGATCCGCGACGGATTGAAGGGCAGCGTGTTCAATGAGAAGGACAAGGGCTATATCAGCGGCGATCCCTCGAAGGGACGCGCGTCGGATGTGGCGTTCGGCATTTCGGGCGGCACGGGCGGCTCCAAGAAGTTCAAGATCGAAAACGCAATGATCATCAACTATATGTCCTCGCACGACAATCGCACGCTTTGGGACAAGATCACAAATGCAAACCCGAACGCGACCGACGAACAGAAGGCGGCGATGGTCCGTCTCGGCGCGGCGATCGTGATGATCAGCAAGGGCACGCCGTTTATGCTCGCGGGCGAGGAGCTGCTTCGCACGAAGGGCGGCGACGGCAACAGCTATAAGTCCTCCGACGCTGTCAACAACATCGATTGGGACGCGCTCGTTCCCGGAAGCCTCGTGGCGCAGACGCGCGACTGGTACAAGAGCCTGATCGCGATCCGCAAGGCGCAGAGCTTCCTGCGCGGCGCGGATGTGACCTGTGAAGTGCAGGACGATGCATCGATCGTCGCGACGTATACGGAAAACGACGCGATCGTTGCGATCGCGGTCATCAACCCGCATGACGCGGAGATCGGCTATACGCTGCCGGAAGGCAGGGAAGGCAGCTGGCGAGTCCTGATTAACGGAGATTACGTGACGGCAAGCGGGGACACAGTGATCTCAGGTGACGTTACGGTCCCGGCAATGGGCATGCTGCTGGTTGTGAACAACTGAAGAACATAACGAAAAGCGGCAGACGATTTGTCTGCCGCTTTCCTTTGCCGCGCGTACGACAGATGAAAATTAAAAAAGATGTAACCTGCAAGGCAAAATCGTTGCTGTATAGGGTGAAGACGCACATGTGACGGAAAGGAGGAACAGAGCATGGACGACAGTCAGATCGTGGAGCTCTATCTCAACAGAAACGAAGACGCGATCAAAGAGACGGCGGACAAATACGGTTCAAGGCTCAGGGGCATTGCGTATCGCATACTGAACGATTGGGAGACGGCGGAGGAATGCGAGAACGACGCCTATCGGGAGACATGGAACAGGATCCCGCCGCATGAGCCGAGGGATTACCTGTTTGCGTTTGTCGGACGCATCCTAAGACACATCGCACTGAACGAATGCAAGCGAAACAAGCGGCAGAAGCGATACGCGGTCTATTGTGAACTGACAGAGGAAATGCAGGAATGCATTCCGACGGCGCAGGATGTGGAAGCCGAAACAGAAGCGCGCGAGCTCGGGCGGCTTATTAACGCATATCTGAAAACCTGCCCGGAGGATCGACAGCGGGTTTTTGTCCGGCGGTACTGGTATTTTGATTCGGTATCGGAGATCGCCGCGGCGAACGGTTTTTCGCAAAGCAAGGTCAAGACCATGCTGTTCCGAATGAGAGCGGAACTGAAAGCGTATCTGGAAAAGGGAGGTTACACCGTATGAAAGAACATGAACTGTTGGACGCTGTCGGCGGCATTGACAAGGAACTGATTGAGAATGCGGACGCCGCAGTGAAGGCGAAAAAGAAAACCGGCAGCCGCTTCCTGTGGATCGCAGCAGCGGCGGCATGCCTGCTCATTGGGGCGGGAGTTGCCGTTCCGATCCTTGCCCGCAGCGCGCGGAACGGGGAAGCGAAGCTTGCGCAGGAGCAGCCGGAAGGCGTATTCATTCCGGCGGTCGAGCTGGAAGAGCCCTCGGACGTGGCGGTTGCCCGCGACATGATTGCGCTTGTGGTTTACAAGGGGCACATCTATACGCAGGCGGAGGAATACTTCGGTGAGGACGCGAAGCCGCTGGAGACGCTTGTCGGAGAGCGTATCGGAACCGCCAAGGGCAACATCAACGAGTGGTCTACACAGGACGAATACGCGACGGAGCTTGCGTCGAACGTCTCGGGCGAGGTGTATACCGTAAACGGCTACGACGACGGATTCCGCATCTGCATCCGCGGCGAGATACAGTATGACAATCAGGACCCCGTTGTCTGGATTACGTTCTTTGACTGCACAAACGGCATCACGCTGAGGACGGGAAAGGATCTGTTTGAGGACCGGCTGCAGCTTTCGGAGCGCACGGAATCCGTGCGGTTTGAAACCCATTCCGACTGGGACAACGGGCTCGGAAATGTGCAGACGGCGGATCTCGATGCGGACGTGTGGGAAGCGTTTTTGGATCAGCTCGACGCCTGCGCTTTTCTCAACATGTGGGATCCGGACGGCAATTGGAGCGATCCGGAAAACGACTACACGACGGTTTACGATACGCCCCATCAGGCGCATCTGACGCTTTCCATGAATGACGGGACGACCGTCAGGCTCAGACTGATCGAGGGGGGCTTTGTCGGGTATCAGCCGCTGGCATGGTATTTCGTGCAGATACCGGAGGATGTATTCAACCCGGTCTATGAAGCGTGCGGCGGAACGCACTGAACGATCAAAAGCGAAACGGCAGGCAATCAGCCTGCCGCTTTTGCATGCATTTTTGTAGGGGGCGACGTCCTCGGCGCCCCGCTGACAATTACAAATTGTCGATGATCTCCAAAAGCTCCAGGGGATGCGAGATCACATGGTCCGCGCCCGCTTTGCGAAGAAATTCCTCGCCGCGATAGCCCCAGCCACAGCCGACGCACTGTAGACCGGCATTTTTCGCAAATTGCAGGTCGACGTCCATGTCGCCGAGATACAGCGTTTCCTCGCGGGTGAAGCCAAGCGCTTCGCGCACGACATTGAGCATCGTGGGATCGGGCTTCACGGGGTATTCGGCGCACTGTCCCTGCACGCGGGCAAAGAGCTCCCCTTCGGGGAAGAGCGTGCGGATCATTTTTTTCGCGTGCGGATCGGGTTTGTTCGTGACGATCGCAAGCGTGATGCCGCGCGCCTTCAATTCGTGCAGCATTTCGGGCATTTCGGGATACGGCACAGTCGTGTCGCAGAGATGCTCGGCGTAGTCCTCCAAAAACCCGTCGCGCACAGCGGTCCACGCGTCCGGCTGATCCTCCGGTACGGCATGCTTGCACATGTAGACGATGCTCTTGCCGATGAGCCCGGAGACGCCTTCGTCCGAATAGGTATGAAAGCCGAGTGCTTTCAGCGCACGGTTCAGGGAGGATGCGATATCCGAGAGCGTATTGCAGATCGTTCCGTCCAGATCGAACGCAACGAGCCGGAATCTGTTTTTTGTTTCTTTCATCTGTTCCATACCGGTCATTCTACATGTTTTTTTTCGGTGCGTCAATGTTTTCGGGCTTCACAAATTCAAAAAATATGATATACTGAAAAAACAGGAGTTTTTTATGATTGAATACGAACGCATCACCGGTGAAAACATTTCGGCGCTCCGGCCGTTTTTTGAAACATACGCCTGCGGAATCTGCGACAATACGGTCGGCGCGGTTTATCAGTGGCGCGACATCTATGTATCGTACTATGCCGTTGTCGAAGGCATGCTCTGCATCCGCGCGGGCTACGGCGCATACGGCGAGTGCTACACGGTGCCGCTCGGCGGGGGCGACTTTGCGGCTGCGTGCGCGGCGAACGAAGCGGACGCGAAGCGCCGCAATATTCCGCTCCGCTACTGCGTGGTGCCGCGCTGTCTGATGTCGCAGCTCGAAGCGCGCTACGGCGAGCGCATGCAGAAGGAGAGCATCCGCGACTGGGCGGATTACATCTATGAAGCCGAGAGCTTTCGCACGTTCTCCGGAAAGAGCCATCATGGGCAGAAAAACCATGTGAACCGCTTTTACCGCGAGCATCCGGATGCGGAAACGGTCATCGTTTCGGATGCGGAGACCGAACAGCTTTGCCTTGCGTTTCTGGACCGTTTCAAAGAACGGCATCCGGAGTTTTCTCCGCTCGAGGAGAACGAATGGAACGGGGCAAGGGACCTGCTGCTGCACCGGGACATGCTCGGGCAGACGGCGGTCGCGCTCGTTTCCGACGGCGAAGCAGTCGCGCTGGCGATCGGCGAACAGAAGCGGGACATGCTCTTCGAGCACGTCGAAAAAGCGATGCCGGACGTGCCGGGCGTATACCCCGCGATGGCGCAGGCGTTCGTGAAGGCGTTCCCGACCGCACGGTACCTGAACCGCGAGGACGACGGCGGCGACGAAGGGCTTCGCTATTCAAAGCTGAGCTACAAGCCTTTGGAGCTGCGGGAAAAATATCTTGTCACCGTTTACGACCAAGCATAAAGACAATTCAGAAGGGAGAATAATCTTATGAAAAAACCGATTCTTTTGATCATGGCAGCGGGCATGGGCAGCCGCTTCGGCGGTCCGAAACAGATCGAGCCGATTGACGAGCACGATCACGTCATCCTGGACTTCTCGGTGTTCGACGCGATCCGCGCAGGCTTCGAGAAGGTCGTTCTCATCATCAAGAAGGAGATGGAGCAGGACTTTGAGGAGCGCGTCGGCAAGCGCATCCGCGGACATGTGCAGCTCGAGTACGCGTTCCAGTCGCTCGACAAGCTCCCCGAAGGCTATGCGATCCCCGAAGGCCGCGTAAAGCCGTGGGGCACCGCGCACGCGATCCTCTGCGCAAAGGACAAGCTCGACGCGCCGTTTGCGGTGCTGAACGCCGACGACTTTTACGGCGCGGACGCATATCAAAAGATCTATCAGTTCCTGAGCGCGGAGCACAGCGAGAGCGAGTACGCGATGGTTGGCTATCAGCTCGGCAATACGCTTTCCGATTTCGGATCCGTGGCGCGCGGCGTCTGCGAGATCGGACCGGACGGCAAGCTCGTGACGCTCACCGAGCGGCTCAAGATCGAAAAGCGTGACGGCGCGGCGGCGTTCACCGAGGACGACGGCGCAACGTACACCCCGCTTGCGCTGGATACGCTCGTTTCGATGAACCTGTTCGGACTCCAGCAGAACGTGCTCGATGAGTTCGAGAACCGTTTCCCGGCGTTCCTCGACAAGAATCTGCCGGTCAATCCGATGAAATGCGAATATCTACTGCCGCGCGTGCTCGACGAGCTTATGCAGGAGGGCAAGATCAGCATCGAAGTGCTGGAGACCTCCGCGCGCTGGCACGGCATCACCAACCGTCCCGACCTGCCGATCCTGAAGGCAGCGATCCGCAAGATGAAGGACGAGGGACAGTATCCCGAAGAGCTCTGGAAGTGATCGCATGCGCAGGATCCGATTGATTCCTCTGCTGCTGGCGGCGCTGCTGCTCTTCGCCTGCGGCGGGACCGCTGCGCCGGAACCCGCGCAGACGCCCGAACCCGCGCAGACGTCTGAATGCCCGGTCGGTCCGGACGACGTCGTGATGACGGTGGGCGGCGAGCCGGTCTATGCGTCGGTGTACCGCTATCATCTCATGGACCGGTACAGCACCATCAAGGCGCATGGGCTGGACGATCACGACAAATACATGGAGTATGTCTCGAATCCGAGCATCAACTACCTCTACGCGTACTACGATACGCGCACCGAGGAGGGGATGAAAGCGCTTTCCGAGGATGTTCTGAAGGAGCTTGCTTTGGGCGCGGCGGCGATCGACGAGGGCACAAAGGCAGGATATGAGCTGAACATCACCGAGCAGTCGTATCTCGGGCAGACGGAGACCGACGCGGAGGAAAAGCTTTCCGATCAGCTTTCTGAAAACGGCGGAACGTATGCTTCGCGCGAAGCGTTTCTGCAGGCGAATGGGTTCAGCGAGGAGCGGTATAAGGAGATGTTCGTCCGCGACGGAAAGGCGAGCATCCTCTATAGTCACATTCTGGAGGACTACAAGGCGACGCATACGCTGACCCCCGAGGAGCTCGAAGCGGGCTATGCGCGGATCGTCAGGGAAACGTTTGCAGACCGCTACACGGACGGCATGTATTCGCGGTACCTGTTCTACTATCTGCAGGGATCGCGCACGTTCCCGTCGCTGTACATCCCGGAGGATGCGATCTTCATCCGGCTGTTTGCAAAGACCGGAGCGACCGATGCCGAGATCGAAGCGTTCAAACAGCGTGCGGAGGAGGACTTTGCCGCGCTGTATGAGAGCCGCGACAACGAGTTTGCCGCAAACGGCAATGCGGGCGATCTTGCGGTCGCACCGAACGACGAGCTGTTTGAAGGACTCTACAACGCCGCAAAGGACGTCGCGGTCGGCAGCATCGGAACCTTGATGACCGAAAAATCGGGAAAAACGGCGTTCTATCTGTTCCTGCGCGTGGAGGGCGAGACCGGCACGGTACCGATCGACCGCTATCCCGGCGTGCGCGAGCGCATTACAAACCAGCTGCTCGGCACCAAGTGTATGGACACGCTTCGCGAAAGGATCGCCGATCCCGCGTATGCCGTCCGCAATGAGGATATGATCAATACGGTCGTTGATTCGATTAAAGTACAGTAAGGAGATCAATATGGAAAGAAGAAGAAGCATGGGAGCTTCTCCCGAAAGAGCCTATCAAAGCGCACGGTACGCCATCATTCTGCTGGTTGCGCTGACTGCCGTCAATATCTTCATGCGGGCGGTAAGCATTGACCGGTACTTCGTTTCGTCGGTGTTTTTGTCCTACTTTGCGGTGAACTATTTCGGCGAGCTCGGCAATCTTGCGCTTGGCGTTGCGATCGCTGCCGCGATCATCGTCCCGTATATGCTGGCGTTCATTCTCTCCAAGCAGAAGCCGGTATGGATGATCATTGCGCTGGCGCTGTTTGCTGTGGATACGCTGTTCGTGATCTTTATGATGGTCCTGTTGAAGCGGGTCGGCGAAAGCCCGTTCGGCATGATTCTGGATCTGCTGATGCACGGCTTCGTCATTTTTGAGCTTGCGATGGGCGTGAAATACCGCAAGGCGGCAACGGCGGGCGCGGACGGCACGGAGGAAGGTCCCGCGATGCCGAGCGACGAGGACGGAACGTACAGCGAAGTTTCCTGCGTCATTGCGGTATCGAAGGAGAACGGCAAGCATACGCTCGAAGAGACGGGCGTCGTTCGCTTTTATGAGAATGAGATCGTGATCGGCACGGTCGGCACGGCGAAGGCGCTTTTGATCGGCGCTGCGTATTCCGCGTCGACGGAGCGGATGCGTTTCGGCTATGCCGAGATCTCTCGCGCGTATTTTGCGAAGGAGAACGAGCGCACCGTGCGTCTCGATCTTGCGGACGGTCGCTATACATACTTTATTCTAACCGACGCAAACCGCGATCAGCTGCTGTCGCTGCTCGGCGAACACTGCGTCACGGTCGAGCCGTTCGCGGGCTGATTCCCAAAAATCACAAGAAGGAGGGCGACCTCCTTCTTTTTTTGTATGACGGGTTATTGCCGGTCCGAAAGCTCCAGCGCACGCTTGTAAAGCTGCTTCTTCGGAAGCTTGAGCCGCTCGGCGGCGATCGTCGCGGCGTCCTTTACGGATTCGGTCCGAAGAAGCTCCAGAAGCAGCGCGTCGGGATCCGGCGCGGCGTCATCGGAAGGATGCCCGGGAATGAACGCGATCACGCATTCGCCCTTCGGCTCTTCCGAAAAGCGTTCGATCAGCTCGGACAGCGTGCCGTTGACGACCGTCTCGAATTTCTTGGTGAGCTCGCGCAAAACCGCTGCCGGTCCGTCGCCGAAGCGTTCGTACAGATCCCGGAGCGTCGCCTGCACGCGGTGCGGGCTTTCGTAGAGAATGACCTGGTGGTCAAGCTTTGCGATCGCGTCGAGCATTTCGCGGCGCGGCTTCGATTCGCGCGGGAGAAATCCGAAGAAGCTGAACGGCTGCGCGGGCAGTCCCGAAAGCACGGCGGCGATGACCGCGGCGCTCGGACCGGGTATCACGGTGTGGGAAAGTCCTTCCTTCTGACACGCGGCGACGAGCATCGCGCCGGGATCGGACACGCCCGGCATGCCCGCGTCGGATACATAGGCGATATTCTGTCCGTCCTTCAGCGCTTTGACGACCTCTTCGGTGCGCTCGCGTTCGTTGTGCGTGTGCAGGGAACGCGTCGGTTTTTTGATGTTGAAGCGGGCAAGCAGCAGCCCGGTATGGCGCGTGTCCTCGCAGTAGATCATGTCGACTGCGGACAGGACCTCGATCGCCCGCGGGCTGAGGTCGCTGAGGTTTCCGATGGGCGTTGCGACAAGGTACAGCATCAGCGCATCCTCGTGCGCAGATTCTCCCCGCGCAGCAGCACGATCGAGGTCAGCGCGCCGTCGATCATGCGGCTGGCGACGCGTTCGCCGTAGCGCTCAAAGAGCCCCTCGCGGTCAAGATTCGTGACCATTACGGTCGGCAGCTGCGCCGCCGCGCGCTCGTTGAGGATGCGGAAGATCGTTTCGACCGTGACGTTCGGGACCATCGCTTCGGTGCCGAGATCGTCGAGGATCAGAAGCCGGGCGGAGAGGTACGGCGCGATCGCGTCCTCTCGCGTGTCGATGCCGGAAAGAATGTCCTGAATGCACTGGTACGCGGTCGTCTTGACGGTCTGCACGCCCTTTTCGATCGCGGCATAGCCGATCGCGTTGCCGAAAAAGCTCTTGCCGAGACCGCTTTGCCCGACGATCAGAAGATTCGGCTTTTCGGGCTTCGGAAGCGCCGCAACGTACCGTTCGCAGAAGCGCTTCATGCCGAGACCCTGCTTTTTCTGCTCATCGCCGGGATAGATCGCGTCGCTGAAGTTTGCGAACGTCTCGCGGTCGTTGATGCGAGAAGCGGACAGCATCAGCTCCTGCTGTTTTTTGAGCGCGCAGGAACAAAGCTTCGAGGGGTTGCCGACTTCGCCCTTATCCTGACACTTCGGACAGGTATAGATCGGATCGAGGTAGTCGGAGGGCAGACCCATCGAGATCAGCAGGTTCTTGCGCTCCGCCGTGACCAGCCCGATGCGCGAGGTTGCCGTGGCAAGCGGAAGCTTGCCCGCAGCCCACTGCTGCATGACCAGCCCCGGTTCACTCAAAAGCGCGCGGAAGCGGCTGTTTTTCGCTTCACATTCCGCAACGCGCTTCTGATGCAGACGGAGATTTTTGTCTCTGAGATCGCTGTAATAGCGGACTAATTCGTTCTTCATACGTCCTCGTTCAGGTCCACGACCAGCTGATTAAAGTCCTTTTCCGAGATCGGCGTCTGCTCATAGAGCAGGGCGGCGTTCTTTTTCTTCTTTCTTGCGGGCGCAGGCTTCGGCCTGTTCAGCGCCGATTCCGCCTGCTCCGCAGTTTCGATATGCGCATCCGCCCATTCGGACAGCGTCTTTTTCAAAAGCCCGAGCGCGCGCTCCGCGCCGGCGCATTCGTCGGCGGCAAGCAGGATCGCCTCGCGCGAGATGTTTTTTTCTTCGCGGAACATCCGAAGCTGCGCAACCGTCGTTCTGTCCGGCGCGCCGATCTTGCCGAGATGCGCGTAAACCTCGCGTGCAAATTCGCGGTCCGCGCTCTGCTTCTGTTCAGCGGCGTCCATCGCTTCGATGCTCGTGACCTTGTTTTCCTTCATTTCCGAAAGCCGGGTGGAAAGGATCGCGAACGTCGGGGTGGCGACGTCCGTCATGCGCGCGGCGGCGGCAAGGACCGTCTCGGCGTCGAAACCGAGCTCGTTGGTCCAGCTGTCGTAGAGCGCCATTTCATCCACGGTCGGCGGACGGCGCTTGTTCCAACGGCGCAGGACCTCCGCGGCGCCGTGCTTCCGGATGCGGAAGTCCGCAACGTACTGCTCGGCGGCGGTCTGCGTCTTGACGTCCCGCTCGCTCCATTCCTGCGCGGCGGCAAGGATATAGTTGGTCGAAACACGTTTGCCCTTCTGCTCGATGCAGTAGGCGACGAGCGCAAGCACTGCGCCTTCTTCAAGCCCGTAGAGCTCAATGCAGTCGTACATCGCTTTCATCTCGCGCAGATCAAGCGAGCGCGGGGACAAAAGCGCGTTCAGCGAATCGATGAAGCGGCGGTATTTCACCGGCGCCGCGGTGGTCACCGCGGGCTGCTCGGTAAGCAGGTATTCCACCGTGAGCGGCTCGTCGCTGCGAATGCGCACAAGCCCCTTCGCCTGCCAGTACACGAATGCGCAGCGGATCTGCGCGTCGGAAAGTCCCAGCGCGTCGGTCATGTCCGCGTCGGAAAGCGAGGGGTGATAGCACTGCATCAGACCGTAAAGGTACACCTTCACAAACATGCCGTCCGCTTCGGGCATGTATTCGAGAAGAAACAGATTGTCGACCGGCGTCATCTCGCGCCGCGCCGCTTCGGGTGAAAAACGGATATTCATATCCGTATTATAGCACGGGAGGGATCCGGATTGCAACGGCAAGCGGGAATTTCGGTACAAGTAAAAATGACTGGTATTTTTTGTACGCGTACAGTATAATATAGACCATGAAGCGCAGGAAGAAACAAAAACAGAATCCCATGATCGTGATCGCCCTTGCCGCGGTCCTGCTGGCACTGTCCGTGCTGCTGTTCCTTTTGATGCGCGCGGTGCTGGACGGCAAGGAGATCAAGCCGACGTCCTGCAAGCCGGACGTGGCGGGGGAGATCGCCGTAATGACGCCCGCGCCGACGCTTCTGGACCTGTACGCGTACTTCGACTGGACGGAAACGACGACCATCAAGGTCTACGATCATCGGGCGGACAAGCTCGTCGACATGGACCTTGAAGAATACATCGTCGGCGTCGTCTCGGCGGAGATGCCAGCCTACTATGCGTTTGAAGCGCTGAAGGCGCAGGCGGTCGCGTCGCGCACCTATACGCTGTACAGCATGGCGCACGGCGGCTGTCACACGAACCCGGACGCCGACGTCTGTACGAACAGCAAGTGCTGTCAGGCGTTCTCCTCGCATGAGCGCATGCAGAACACCTGGAAAAACGATTACGCAAACAACTATAATCTCGTGGCGCAGGCGGTCATGGAGACCGCGGGCGAGGTGCTGGTCTATGACGGCAAGCTCTGCGACGCGCTGTATCATGCCTGTTCCGGCGGGCAGACCGAGGATTCCGAACATGTCTACGCAAACGCGCTGCCGTATCTGCGCGGGGTGGAAAGCCCCTATGAGGATCCGATGCGCACGGAGGACGTCGCGCTGAAAACGGATGCGCTCGTTGAGCTGATCGCGGCGAAGTACCCGGAAAGCGGGATCTCCGAAACCAATGTCCGCGACGGGATCGCGATCAAAAAGGCGTACGAAAGCGGGCGCGTGGAAACGCTGCGGCTCGGAAAAACGACGATCACCGGCAAGCAGGCGCGGAACCTGTTCGGGCTCAGAAGCACGATGTTCACGGTCGAGTGGACCGGCGACGGGATCGTGTTTCATGTGAAGGGCTTCGGACACGGCGTGGGGCTATCTCAGAACGGCGCAAACGGCATGGCGAAGCACGGCGCAAACTATCGGGAGATCCTGCTGCATTATTACACGGGTGTTTCGATCGCATCGTACGGCGCGGACGGGATCACGGAGAACGCCGCGCCCGAAAACAGCGCGAATCCGTTCGTGCCGGAGGGCTGATATGGAACGCTGGGAATGGCTGATCGAGGGGAAGACGGGGATTTTTCAGGATCCCGCGCTCGGGTGCTTTACGGAGGATCCGATCCGGCTCGTGCATTTTGCGAAGATCGGGGAACGGGACACGGTTCTCGACCTCGGCACGGGCAACGGCGTGATGTGCCTGTACGCGGAGGCGCGGTACGGCGGAACGTACACCGGGATCGACATTGACGAAGCGCAGATCGCGCTTGCCGGGCGGAGCGCGGAGCGGAACGGGCAGCCGATCCGGTTCCTGCCGCTTCGCGTCGAGGACGCGCCGGACGCGTTCGGTCACGGAAGCTTTACACGCGTGCTGATGAATCCGCCGTACTTTACCGCGGGCGAGCCCGGACCGCGCGCCGCGGCGAGGCATGCGGACGGGGATATGCTTTCCCGCTGGTGCCGCGCGGCGTTTCTGCTGCTCAAAAACGGCGGGACGCTTTCGCTCTGCTATCCCGCGGAGCAGCTTGCGGTCCTCTTTTATACGCTGACGGAAAATCGCCTGACGCCGAAGCGCACGGAGCTGATCCTGCGCGGGCAGCGCGCAAGACTTGCGCTTGTTGAAGCCAAAAAGCTCGGCGGGGACGGTCTTGCGATCACGGTCCGTCCGGATCGGACGCCGAACGGTCCGCAGAAGCCGCCGCTGCTCGTTTAGCCCTCGTTCAGGAATTGTTCACGTTTTATCCGCAGACCGTTAATTCCTGTCTGTTGCTTTACCGTCTCGTTTCCGGCATACTGTCGGTAAGAGGAGGGAACGGCTATGTCAACGGAAACGATGTTGTATCAAAAGGAAAGGAATGGGAACCGAACGTCCTGCCGCAGGGAGGATGCGCGCCGGGCGGCAGAGGAGCTTTTGCTTGCCTGCGGGATCACGCCGCATCTTTGCGGCTTTGCACCGCTGTCCGAAGGGGTACGGATCACGGCGGAACAGAAACGGAAGCGCACCGGGCTCATGATCACGGAGCTGGAGCAGACGATGGCAAGGCTTTGCGGAGAGCGCGGCGCGGAGCACGCCATGCGGGACGCGATCGGCGCCGGGTTTCTCGGCACGGATGGGATCCGTTCGCAGCTCTTTCCGTATGCGGACCGCCCGAGCTGCGCCGAGTTTATCTGTACGCTTGCGGAGCTCGTGATCGACAGCATCTCGGAAGAATCGTAACAAAACAGCACCTGCGCGGTGCTGTTTTTTGACTGAGAGATTCAGTTTTTCAATGCGGCTTCAAGCGTTTCCGCCGTGCGCTCCGCGAGCTCCTGCGTGGAAAGCGCGGCGATCTGTTCGGGCGTGAGCACGTCGAGGACCCGGAAGGAGACCTTGGTGCCGTGCCATAAAAACTGCGGGACTGCGCGCGCAGTGCCCTGCGTTGCGGCGATCACGATCGGAACGCCCGCGCGCTTGGCGATCGAGAACGAGCCCGGATGCAGCGGCAGCAGCGGCTCGTTCGTTTTGTTGCGCGTGCCCTCCGGGTAGATGCCGACGGGGGTCTGTTCCTCCTTGAGGATGTCGACCGCGTGCAGGATCGTTTTCAGCGCCTGTCGGTTGTTGCTGCGGTCGATGAACGGGTAGCCGCAGATGTGCGCATAGCGTCCGATGACCGGCATGTTCAAGATCTCCGGTTTGCAGACGAAGATGATCTCCGTGCCCTTCATCAGCACGGTCGGCAGGAACGGATCGAGCATGGAACGATGGTTGGAAACCAAAAGGAACGGCTGTGTGCGGTCGATGCGGTCGAGCCCTTCCGCGTGCACGCGCATCCTTCCCGCGAGCAGGATCAGCTGCATGGTTTCGACGACCAGCCGCCGCATGCCGTGGTGCGCCCGCGTGACCGGCTTTTTCTTATTGATAAAAAGAGAGATCGCGACGATCAGCAGGGCATACAGAAGCAGCAGACAGAGATACGCCGCCGTAAAGAGCAGCGGGATGCGCAGAATAAACCACCACGTTTCGCACGGACCGAACGCAAAGGACAGCCCCGCGGCGCTTCCCGCGGAGAGAAGCAAAATCAGAATCCAGACCAGCATGACGGCATCGCTCCTTTCCAAATTATCATTATAGCTGATCGCGCCGTTTTTTTCAATGTTTTCCAAAAGTATAAAAAGGAGGGGCTTCCTCCTTTTGTACGGCGCACCGCATCAGCCCGCGTTCTCGCCCTGCGCGAGGGCAAGCAAGCTGCGGTACAGATCGTCGAGCAGGATGCGGATCCCGCGTTCCAGCTCGCAGGACGCCTTCGGAGGACGCCCGACGTGCGGCGCGACGGGGTCCCGCACGAACGGATCCGGTACCCGGTGTCCCTTTGCGATCAGCGCGCTTCGCGCGGCGCGGACCCGCTCCGGCTGCGTTTTCAGAAGCGCGCGGTATTTGTTCTGGTAGCGCAGCATGCGGCGCGTGTCGCCGCCCGCCATGTCCAGCGTGCAGGCGCGCACCGACTGTCCGTTGGAAAGCGCCAGCAGCACAGCGTCGAGCAGCCGGTCGGTCTCGTCTTCGGAGAAGGGGAGAAACGCCGGCTCGGTCTTTTCGACGGGCTTCAGCTGCGTGTAGTAATGGTTGCGGACGCTGTTCGGACGGCGGTCGGTCTGCGCGGCGATCGTGTCAAACGCGGTTTTCAGCGGCTGCCGCGTTTTGCGTGCGTCGAGCACGCAGTCAAGAAGAGCCCGGTCCTCCTGCTCGGTCCAGCCCGTATGGGTTCCTTTCATGGTTTCACCTCCTTGTGATTTGTACGGAGTATGGACATCTTGTAAGCTGCCTATACAATCTATGCACAGAAATCCGGCGTCAGCAAAAAATATTGCGATTTTATGAAATTTCTTCTTGACATATTGATTTGAAGATGATAATATCCGATATTGCATTATGATGCCTATACTGTGGGAATATGCCCCCAAAGTCTACGCGGATTGAAATAAAGCGAGCCATTCGGGACTGAAAAACACAGGAGGTAAGGAATATGTGCCACCTTACGCGGGCGGGGGGATTCGCCCGAAATAATCCATCAACAAGGAGTGAACGCAATGATGCATGACGTCAAGATGGGAAAACGGATCAGAAAGAGCTTTTCGCACATTTCGGAAGTTCTGGAGATGCCGGATCTCATTGAGGTGCAGAAGAATTCCTACTACCACTTCCTGAAAGAAGATCTCAGAGAGGTCTTCAACGACATCTCTCCGATCGTCGATTTTTCCGGAAAGCTCATTTTGGAATTTGTGGATTACCGAATCGATCTCGATAAGCCCAAATATTCCATCGAAGAGAGCAAGAGCCGCGACGTGAACTATGCGGCGCCTCTGCGCGTGACCGTACGCCTGATCAACAAAGAAACGGGCGAGGTCAAGCAGCAGGAGGTTTTTATGGGCGATTTCCCGCTGATGACGCCCCAGGGCACGTTTATCATCAACGGCGCGGAACGCGTTATCGTTTCGCAGCTCGTCCGTTCTCCCGGCGCATACTATGCATCCGCAAAGGATAAGCTGGGCAAAAAGGTCCTGTACTCCAGTCAGGTCATTCCGAACCGCGGCGCGTGGCTCGAATATGAGACCGACTCGAACGAGATCCTCTACGTCAAGATCGACCGTCAGCGCAAGGTGTTCATCACCTCTCTGCTGCGCGCGATCGGCTACGGCACGAACGCGCAGATCCTCGACCTTCTGGGCGAGGACGAACGCCTCGAAAAGACGCTGCAGAAGGATCCCGGCAAATGCGAGCTGGACGGTCTCTTCGAGATCTACAAGCGCCAGCGTCCCGGCGAGCCGCCGACAGAAGAGAGCGCGCGCAATCTCCTGCACGGGCTGTTCTTCGACAACCGCTACGATCTGGCGCGCGTCGGACGGTACAAGTATAATAAGAAGCTCGCTCTGAAGGCGCGTATCCGCGATCAGATCGCGGACGAAGCCATCATCAACGAGGAGACGGGCGAGATCTTCGTCGAAGCCGGACAGAAGATCGACAAGGCGACCGCCGAAGCGATCCAGAACGCAGGCATCAATGCGGTCTGGATCAGCAGCGAAGAGAACGGACGCGTCAAGGTCGTCGGCAACTGCTTTGCATCCGCAAAGGGCTATCTGCCGTTCGAGCCGATCGAAGCCGGTCTCAACGAGGACGTGCATATCCCGACCCTCAAAGCGCTTCTCAAACAGGCAGAGGACGAGGGCGTCGAAGGCGATGCGCTGAAGGACTTTTTGCGCAAGCACTATGACGACCTGATCCCGCGGCACATCATCCCGGACGATATGGTCGCTTCGATCTCCTACCTGATCAATCTTCCGTACGGCATCGGCAAGACGGACGACATCGACCACCTCGGCAACCGCCGCATCCGTTCGGTCGGCGAGCTGCTGCAGAATCAGATCCGCGTGGGCCTTACGCGTCTCGAACGCGTCGTTCGCGAGCGCATGGGTCTGCAGGATATGGACGTGGTCATGCCGTCGAACCTCATCAACATCCGCCCGGTCACCGCGGCGATCAAGGAGTTCTTCGGATCCTCGCAGCTTTCTCAGTTCATGGATCAGACGAACCCGCTTTCCGAGCTGACGCATAAGCGCCGTCTTTCGGCACTCGGTCCCGGCGGCTTAAACCGCGACCGCGCAACGTTCGAGGTCCGCGACGTTCACTACTCGCATTACGGCAGAATGTGCCCGATCGAGACGCCTGAAGGTCCGAACATCGGTCTTATCAACTCGCTGTCCACCTACGCGCGCATCAACGAGTACGGTCTCATCGAGGCGCCGTACCGCGTGATCGATAAGGAAAACCGCATCGTCACCGACGAGATCGTGTATCTCACCGCAGACGAAGAGGACGGCGCGATCGTCGCGCAGGCAAACGAGCCGGTCGACGAAAACACCCACTGGTTCAAGAAGGACCGCCTTGTGGCGCGCCGTCTGGACCAGATCATTGAAGTCAAGAGCAACGAAGTCGATTACATCGACGTTTCTCCGAAGCAGCTCGTTTCCGTCGCGACGGCGATGATCCCGTTCTTGGAGAACGACGACGCAAACCGCGCTTTGATGGGCTCGAACATGCAGCGTCAGGCGGTCCCGCTTTTGAAACCCGAAGCGCCCGTCGTGGCGACCGGCATGGAGCACAAGGCGGCTGCGGACTCCGGCATCACGGTGCTCGCGCAGTGCGACGGCGTCTGCACCTATGTGGACGCGGACACGATCGAGATCACCAGCGACGCGGGCGTTCCGTACCGTCATAAGCTTCTGAAGTTCCGCCGCTCGAACCAGGGCACCTGCCTGAATCAGCGCCCGATCGTCGAGCACGGCGAACGCGTGAAGAAGGGCGACGTCATTGCGGACGGCGCATCGACGGAAGGCGGCGAGATCGCACTCGGCCGCAATATTCTGATCGGCTTCATGACGTGGGAAGGCTACAACTACGAGGACGCGGTCCTGATCTCCGAAAAGCTCGTCAAGGAGGACGTGTATACGTCGATCCACATCGAGGAGCACGAGATCGAAGCGCGTGAAACGAAGCTCGGACCGGAAGAGATCACCCGCGACATCCCGAACATCGGCGAGGACGCGCTTGCGCAGCTCGATGAGAACGGCATCATCCGCCCCGGCGCGGAGGTGCGTTCGGGCGATATCCTGGTCGGCAAGGTCACCCCGAAGGGCGAGACCGAGCTGACGCCGGAAGAGCGTCTCCTGCGCGCGATCTTCGGTGAGAAGGCGCGCGACGTGCGTGACACGTCTCTCCGCGTGCCGCACGGCGAAGGCGGCGTCGTTGTTGACGTCAAGATCTTCACCCGCGAGAACAAGGATGAGCTGAGCCCCGGCGTGAACCAGATGGTCCGCGTATACATTGCGCAGAAGCGCAAGATCTCCGTCGGCGACAAGATGGCAGGTCGTCACGGCAACAAGGGCGTTATCTCCCGCATCCTCCCCGAAGAGGATATGCCGTTCCTGCCCGACGGCACGCCGCTGCAGATCGTTCTGAATCCGCTGGGCGTTCCGTCCCGTATGAACATCGGTCAGATCCTTGAGCTGCACCTCGGCATGGCGTGCAAGAAGCTCGGCATCGAGATCGCGACGCCGGTCTTCGACGGCGCGACCGAGCAGGACATCAAGGAGCTGCTCGTCAAGGCGGGCTGCGACGAGGACGGCAAGACGATCCTGTACGACGGCAGAACGGGCGAACCGTTCGAGAACCGCGTCTCGGTCGGCTACATGTACTATCTGAAGCTGCATCACCTGGTCGACGACAAGATCCACGCGCGTTCCACGGGCCCGTACAGCCTCGTCACGCAGCAGCCGCTGGGCGGCAAGGCGCAGTTCGGCGGACAGCGCTTCGGCGAGATGGAAGTCTGGGCGCTCGAAGCGTACGGCGCGGCGAACACCCTGCAGGAGATCCTCACCGTCAAGTCGGACGACGTCGTGGGCCGTGTCAAGACCTACGAGAGCATCGTCAAGGGCGAGAATGTCAAGCCCTCCGGCGTGCCCGAGTCGTTCAAGGTCCTCATCAAGGAGCTCCAGTCGCTGGGCCTCGACATGCGCGTGCTGTCCGAGGATCGCGAGGAGATCGAGATCGGCGAGGACGACGATGAAGAAACCCGCTTCACCGACAACATCAACATCGCAGGTCTGGAAGACACGCCGATCATCCCGGTCGAGGATGAGGACGAAGACCTCGACGATATGGACGAGTTCGACGACTTCGACGACAGCGAAGATTCCGATATGGACGGCATGCTGATCGAAGACGATTTCGACCTCGACGACGATCTGGATCTCGACCTCGGCGATCCCGACTCGGATCCGGAATAATGTGCGAAAGGAGAGAATTGTAGAATGTTTGATTTAACGGAATTTGATGCTCTGCAAATCGGTCTGGCTTCTCCGGAAAAGATCCTCGAGTGGTCCCACGGCGAGGTCAAAAAGCCCGAAACGATCAACTATCGCACCTTAAAGCCCGAAAAGGACGGTCTGTTCTGCGAACGCATCTTCGGACCGACGAAGGACTGGGAATGCCACTGCGGACGCTATAAGCGCGGCAGATACAAGGGCATCGTCTGCGACAAGTGCGGCGTCGAAGTCACGCGCGCCAAGGTTCGCCGCGAGCGCATGGGACACATCGAGCTCGCCGTTCCGGTGTCGCACATCTGGTATTTCAAGGGCATCCCGTGCCGCATGAAGATGCTGCTCGACATGAGCCCGAAGGAACTCGAACAGGTTCTGTACTTTGCGGCGTACGTCGTCGTCGATCCCGGCACGACCACGCTCCGCAAGAAGCAGGTCCTTTCCGATAAAGAATATCGCGACTATCAGGAGCAGTTCGGCGAGAAATCGTTCCGTGCCGGTATGGGCGCGGAGGCGATCCGCGAGCTCCTCTGCGAGATCGACCTCGAACAGCTCGACAACGAGCTTCGCGAGGAAGTCGAGCACAGCAGCGGTCAGAAGCGCGCCAACGCGGTCAAGCGTCTGGAGGTCGTCGAAGCGTTCATGAAGAGCGGCAACCGCCCCGAATGGATCATCCTGACGGTCCTGCCGGTCATCCCGCCGGAGCTTCGCCCGATGGTGCAGCTGGACGGCGGACGCTTCGCAACGAGCGACCTGAACGACCTGTACCGCCGCGTCATCAACCGCAACAACCGTCTCAAGAGACTGCTGGAGCTGCGCGCGCCCGACATCATCGTGCGCAACGAAAAGCGCATGCTGCAGGAAGCGGTCGACTCCCTGATCGACAACGGCCGCCGCTCGCGTCCGGTCACCGGTCCGGGCAACCGTCCGCTGAAATCGCTGTCCGACATGCTGCGCGGCAAGCAGGGACGTTTCCGTCAGAACCTGCTGGGCAAGCGCGTCGACTATTCCGGCCGTTCGGTTATCGTCGTCGGTCCGGAGCTCAAGATGTACCAGTGCGGTCTCCCGAAGGAGATGGCGCTCGAACTGTTCAAGCCGTTCGTGATGAAGAAGCTCGTCAAGGGCGGTCTTGCGCAGAACGTCAAGGGCGCAAAGCGCATGGTCGAACGCGGCGTGACCGAGGTCTGGGGCGTGCTCGAGGATGTCATCAAGGATCATCCCGTCATGCTCAACCGCGCGCCGACGCTGCACCGCCTCGGTATTCAGGCGTTTGAACCGGTCCTCGTCGAGGGCCGCGCGATCAAGCTGCATCCGCTCGTCTGCACCGCGTTCAACGCGGACTTCGACGGCGACCAGATGGCGGTCCACGTACCGCTTTCGGTCGAAGCGCAGTCGGAAGCGCGCTTCCTGATGCTCGCGTCCAACAACATCCTGAAGCCGCAGGACGGCAAGCCCGTCGTCTGCCCGACGCAGGACATGGTCATGGGCTGCTACTATCTCACGCAGCAGCGCGACGGCGTCAAGGGCGAAGGCAAGGCGTTCTCCTCCGAGGAGGAAGCGATCATGGCGTACCAGACCGGCGAAGTCGCTCTGCAGGCAAAGGTCAAGATCCGTCTTGCGCGTGAATGGCAGGGCGAAACGATCTACAAGATCTGCGATACCTCCGTCGGCCGCGTGATCTTCAACAACGCAATCCCGCAGGACCTCGGCTTTGTCGAGCGCAACTGCGCGGACGATATGTTCAAGCTCGAGATCGATTCTCTCGTCAAGAAGAAGGACCTGGGCAAGATCGTCGACGCGTGCTACCGCAAGCACGGTCCGACGCAGACGAGCGAAACGCTCGACCGCGTCAAGAAGCTCGGTTATTCGTACTCGACGCGCGGCGGCGTCACCGTCGGCTTCCAGGACATCAAGGTCCCGGCAGAGAAGAAAGCCCTCGTCTCCGAAGCGGAGAAGAAGGTCGTCGAGATCGACAACTACTTCCGCATGGGTTTGCTCTCCAACAAGGAGCGCAGAGACCGCGTGATCAAGGTCTGGGAACAGACGACCGAGGACGTCACCAAGGCGTTGATGGGTTCGCTCGACGCGTACAACCCCATCTTCATGATGGCGGACTCCGGCGCGCGCGGCAGCCAGGCGCAGATTCGTCAGCTCGCCGGCATGCGCGGTCTGATGGCGGATCCGTCCGGTCAGATCATCGAGGTGCCGATTCGTGCAAACTTCCGCGAAGGTCTGTCCGTTCTGGAGTTCTTCATCTCCTCGCACGGCGCGCGTAAGGGCTTGGCCGACACGGCGCTGCGTACGGCGGACTCCGGTTACCTCACCAGACGTCTCGTCGACGTCTCGCAGGACGTCATCGTGCGCGAGAACGACTGCTTCGCGGAGCGCAACGACACCCCGCGCGGCATGTGGATCTCCGCGATCGCCGAGGGCAACAAGATGATCGAGCCGCTTTCGGCGCGCATCGAGGGCCGCTACGCGATCGATCCGGTCTTCCATCCGGAAACCGGCGAACAGCTCTGCGAAGGCGATCACATGATCAGCCATGACGAGGCGCTGGCGATCGAAGCCGCGGGCGTCAAGGAAGTCTACTGCCGTTCGGTCTTCACCTGCCGTACCGAGCACGGCGTCTGCTGCAAGTGCTACGGCGCGAACCTCGCGACCGGCGGTCACGTGGACATCGGCGAAGCGGTCGGCATCATCGCCGCACAGGCGATCGGCGAGCCGGGCACGCAGCTGACGATGCGTACGTTCCATACGGGCGGCGTTGCATCGAGCGAGGACATCACGCAAGGTCTTCCGCGCGTCGAAGAGCTGTTCGAAGCGCGTAAGCCGAAAGGTCTTGCGACCATCACCGAGATTTCCGGCACGGTCCGCATCGACGAGGCGAAGCACCGTGCGATCGTCACCAACGAAGAGGGCGAATCCGAGAACTACCTGATCCCGTTCGGCTCCAAGCTGAAGGTCAAGGACGACGATCATGTCGAAGCGGGCGACGAGCTCACCGAAGGTTCCGTCAACCCGAACGACATCCTGAAGATCAAGGGCGTCAAGGGCGTGCAGGCCTACCTCCTGAAGGAAGTCCAGAGCGTCTACCGCCTGCAGGGCGTCGAGATCTCCGACAAGCATATCGAGGTCATCATCCGTCAGATGCTCCGCAAGGTGCAGATCGAGGATGCGGGCGACACGAACCTGCTGCCGGGCGAGCTCTGCGACATCTTCCGCTTCGAGGAAGAGAACGAAAAGCTGATCGAGCAGTACGAGACGGCGCTCGGCGAAGCGCAGGAGAACGGCACGGAAGAGCCGGCGGAGCCGATGCTTGCAAAGGCGAAGCGCAAGCTCCTCGGTATCACCAAGGCGGCTCTTGCGACCGAATCCTTCCTGTCGGCGGCATCCTTCCAGGAGACCACGCGCGTGCTGACCGAAGCTGCCATCAAGGGCAAGATCGATCCGCTCGTCGGACTCAAGGAGAACGTCATCATCGGCAAGCTGATCCCCGCGGGCATCGGACTCAAGCGTTACCGCAACGTCGAAGTGTCCGAAGCGGCGGACCTGCCGCTGGATGCGGAGTAAGCCGATGGAAGCACGCAATCTCACCGATACCGAATGCACGCTGTACGGCACGAAATCCTGTGCGCTGCTGAACATGCGCACCTGCGACGAGTGCCCGCTCAAGGGCCGCGAGGCGGATCCGAAGATTCATCTCGATCTGCAGAAGTTCTGCGACCTGCAGCCGGAAGGAACGGTTGCGCAGCTCTTCGAGAGCAAAACGTGCACGCTGTGCAAAGACGAGCCGAAGGGGGCGACCTCGTGCTATGCCGTGTTCGACATGGCGCACGAGGAGCCCAAAACGCTCGCGAAGCGCCGGTTTCTGAGCCGCAAGGCGACGGGATTCATGGTGCCGCTGCAGTTTGCCTGCTGCGCGAAGTGCCGCAGGCGGATCCTGATCGAGGCGTACATGCCGCTGGTCACAACGCTGGTGCTGACGTGCGTCGTCCTTCCGCTCGTGATGAGCGAGAAGCTGGCGCAGGCGCTGCGGGCGACGGCGGCGTGGCTGCCGATCGCGCTGGCGATCGGCGCGATGCTCGGCGGATATCTGATCGGCAAGCTGCTTTCGTGGCTCTACCGCCGCAGAAACGACGCGCTGATGTACACCGACGTGCGCGAGCATCCGTTCGTCCTCCGCATGGAGGAGAAGGGGTGGCGGCCGCTGTTCAACGACCGCAAAGCGCACATCGCGTTCACCAGGAAACCGATCGCGAGAGGACTCGGCACCGCACCGAGCGGCGTTTATTCGCTTCCGGCGGTGGAAATCGAAGAAAATCCGGAAAATTCGGATTGACAAGATTCGCTTTATCTGTTACACTAACTATTTGGCGGTGCTTGTGAAAAAGCATTGCCGATCCCCCGTTTTGGCAACGATGCGGGGGCGCAGCACCGGACAATATCCTCTGAATTGGGTTGCAGAGGGATTGATTGATAGATTATTTGAAATAGTATTAGGAGGAAACATCTGAATGCCGACCATTAACCAATTGGTTCGCAAGGGCAGACAGCCGGTGGAATACAAGTCCACGGCGCCCATTCTGAAGCAGTGCCCGCAGCGTCGCGGCGTCTGCACCGCAGTCCGTACGATGACGCCCAAAAAGCCGAACTCCGCACTGCGTAAAATTGCTCGTATCCGTCTGACCGACGGTCTCGAAGGTACCGCGTATATCCCCGGTATCGGTCACAATCTGCAGGAGCACTCCGTGGTTCTCATCCGCGGCGGTCGTGTCAAGGACCTGCCCGGTGTGCGTTACCACATCATCCGCGGTGCTCTGGATACCGCAGGCGTTGCAAACCGCAAGCAGGCTCGCTCGCTCTACGGTGCGAAGCGTCCGAAGTCCGGTGCGAAGAAGTAAGGAGGTCACATATGCCGAGAAGAGGTTTTATTCCGAAGAGAGAAGTTCTTGCGGATCCGATTTACAAGAGCGTAGTGGTCACCAAGCTCATCAACCAGGTCATGCTGGACGGTAAGCGCGGCGTCGCGCAGAAGGCGGTCTACGATGCGTTTGAGATCATCAACGAAAAGACCGGCAAGGATGCGCTCGAAGCGTTCGAACAGGCGATGAACAACATCATGCCCGTTCTCGAAGTCAAGGCACGCAGAGTCGGCGGTTCGACCTATCAGGTCCCGATCGAGATCCGTGCAGAGCGCCGTCAGACCCTGGGTCTTCGCTGGCTCGTGAGCTATGCGCGCAACCGCGGCGAGCGCACGATGGCGGAGCGTCTTGCGGGCGAGATCATGGATGCCTGCAACGAACAGGGCAACGCCGTCAAGAAGAAGGAAGATACCCATAAGATGGCAGAGGCCAACAAGGCGTTTGCACATTATCGCTGGTAATGCGGGATACTGCGCTTGAACTGACACGCAATATCGGCATCATGGCGCACATCGATGCCGGCAAGACCACGACGAC
>JAEEGJ010003403.1_pt1 | contig 61956 bp, 45 predicted proteins | sample 8958761 | NCBI WGS metagenome assembly JAEEGJ01 (sample SAMN16246546, study PRJNA631951) | gut metagenome | biome: gut microbiome; feature: rumen; material: RS-attached | host: Bos | place: Iran: Karaj | collected 2018-10 | reverse complement strand
CGAGTGGCAGGAGATTGATGTGCTTGTGAACAATGCAGGACTGGCACTGGGGTTGGAACCTGAGTACAAGGGCGATTTCGATGACTGGGAAACGATGATTGACACGAATATCAAGGGACTGCTGACGATGACACGTCTCATAGTACCAGGAATGGTACAGCGCAACCGTGGACACATCATTAATGTGGGCTCGGTGGCTGGCGATGCAGCCTATGCTGGTGGCAACGTATATTGTGCGACGAAGGCCGCTGTGAAGGCGCTGACTGATGGCCTGCGCATTGATGTGGCAGATACTGCCATCCGTGTGACAAACCTGAAGCCAGGACTTGTCGAGACGAACTTCAGTAACATCCGTTTCCATGGTGACAACGACCGTGCTGCTAATGTCTATAAAGGCATCCAACCGCTGACGGGTGACGATATCGCAGATGTGGCTGTGTATGCTGCCAATGCTCCAGCGCATGTACAGATTGCTGAGGTACTGATACTGGCCACCCACCAGGCCAGCGGCAGTGTGATAGTCAGGAAGTAATTCTAAACAGCGTCATCCGTATGGGTGGCGCTCTGTGTAGTCTATGTCATCGATAAGTCTTTTCAAACTCTCTTGCAATTTCTCTACCAGACCAGGCTCTTGCAACTTCTCAAGGATGGCCTGTTTGTTGCCAAACCCCACGACGGTCTCTGCTCCATACGGCGAAGGATGGTTCACCGCTGCCAGTTCCAGGTAGCGCTCATCGTCGTGCCCTAATCCTACTGCCGTCACCTTCAGGATGACGTGCGACAGTCCGATATGCCTCTCCGTCACATCCTCCCGTTCATACACCACGTCGAAGTGTCCCATGTCGGGCACCTTCTCCTCCACCTGCTTCTGCAGCCTGACAACCATCTTCTCTAATAGTTCTTTCATACGCTTTTGTTTTTTTGTTATAACTCTATTCTTCACCTTTTTATTATATAAAGAGTACTCTATCTACCCATTTCTATCGCAAAAATCACCCCGCCTATGTCACTTTTTTGACATTTTTCTTGTTTGTTTTCACTTTTTTTACTAATTTTACCCCCGATTATAGCCAATAATGACGAACTAACCTATGCAGACGATAGATTTCATACACCCAGAGGATGCTGCGGCATTGGAAACCTTGAAGAAGATTCCCGTACTGTTTAGAAAGTGTGTAATACTCTCTCTTCTTCTGGTTGGGCTTTCCCCTTGCAGTTTAAAAGCTCAAACAGAAAAATGGGATTCTCTGATGAATCTTGCCAAGGCCTATCATAAGCAAAAGGAGTATTTGAAATCAAACGAATATTATCAACAGGTCATCGATGCAATTATGTCATTTGACAATGATGGAAGCCTTACAAATAAGATTAAAGGCACAATGGCACTTAATTATATGTATTTAGGTGTACCGCTATTTAAGCAAAAGAAATATACCGAAGCAAAATCATATTTTGAAAAAGCAATTGAATATGCGGAAAAAGATCCTAAAGTTTTGCCAATGGCGAACAGATGGATGGGCGACTGGTATAGCACTCAGGCATTAATTATCAGAATATCAGAGACTAATCTTCAACAATCTGTCGAAAATAGTGTTATCGCAGAAAGGTATTATGAATTGGCCAGTGCACCTGAAAAACGTTTGAGTGAACAGGTGTCAAGGGCTACGGTTTTGTCTGAAATCACTCGGACAGACGAAGCAAAACAACTGCTAAATAAAGTGATATTAGAGTGTGAGGGGAATGATAATCGAAACGTGATATTAGCGAAAGCCCTTACTGAATTAGGTACGATAGAGCAAAACGCAGAGAATTATCAATCTGCTATTCAGCTTCTGGAAAGAAGTTATAACCTAAGCGTTGTTAATAGCAAAACTAATGCAAATTTAGCGGCAAATCGCTTACTTCGACTTTATAAGAGCCAAATCCCCGACAAAAGCAAAGTTGAACTTTGGCAGAAGCGAATTAATGAACTAAAAGATTAAACAAATTGTGAAGAGATTCCTAATCTGCATATTAATATTGCTTGCATCTAATTGTATTGCACAGACTACACAAGAGCAAGTTACGGCATTTGAAAACGATGTCAAAGCATACGAAAGTGCACTTACTAAAATCATAAAACAGAAAAATTATGATGACGGTATAGCGGACCTTTCTATACTTATAAATAGCTGTGAAAAAGACAAAAACTACTCTCCGACTATTTTGGCTTCCTTTTATAAAGGCCGTGGGCATGGATTCCGTGTCTCAAAGAATTACCTCAAATCTATATCAGACTTCAAAAAAGCAATAGCTCTATTAGAAAGATCTGGCGACGAGGGGAAGGCTGATTTAAGCGACACATGGTACCAGTTATCCCTTGCTTATTACTATTTTGAGAAACCTGCCGAGACAATGGATGCTGCAAACAAATGTGTAGAAACTGCAGAAAACTATTTTGGCGCTTATCATTCCAAAACACTCGATGCATATAGTCTTCGTTCTAACTACGAAGGTTTCTATAAAAAAGGGAAGGAAGCTTTGCAAGACAGAAAGAAGATATTTGAGATTATCCAGAATAACGTTGAAAGAAACTTTACCTATTTAACGGCCACAGAACGAACAGGATACTGGGAGAAATACCTTCCAGAAACAACCATTATGTTTGCCTTTGCTCAGAAATTGAAAGAAAATCAAAGCGATTTTACTGATGAATTATTCAATCAGCAACTTCTTGCGAAAGGTCTTCTACTGACGGCAGAGAGTGCGTTGCAAAGAGCTATTGATAGCAATCCCGAACTTTCCTCTGCATATCAGCAAATCCGTTCATTACGCAAGAAGGCCTCTGATAGCAAGACTTTGCCTAAAGATGCTGAAAATGCAATTCTTGAAGCAGACCGCATTGAACGTAACTTGGGGACATCTGCCAATAGTTTGCATCAGTTCATGGACTTTCTCAAAGTACATGTAAGTGATATTAAGAATAACCTAGGGAACGAAGATATTGCCGTTGAATTTGTTGATTACAGCATAGGGAAAGATAGCATTATGTATGCAGCATTGCTCTTGACTCCCAAATGGGAGCATGTACGCTTTATACCTCTTATTGAAAAGAATGAGATTGAATGTAATAAAGATAATCTGGCAGACCTTATATGGAAACCGATACTAGATGCTTTAGGGTATTCTCCAAAAAATATTTATTTTGCACCTTCTGGACTATTGTATCAGACACCAATAGAATCTCAAATGCTTTCAGACGGTAGATACTTATGTGACGTGTACAACATGTATCGGATGTCATCTACTCGATGGCTAGCGTATGAAAAAGAATCTGTTATAGGACAAAATGCAGTTGTTTATGGAGGTCTCCAATATGACATGTCTGTAAATGATCTTGTTTTGGATGCCAAGAAATATCAGCATTTACATAGATCAACGACCATAAATCAAGAGTTAATTGACAGAGGGTTTATTTCTTCGCTAAAGTATTTACCAGGAACACTTGTTGAAGCAAATAATATATCAGAAACTATAAAATCAGCAAACAATAGTAATCTTTCCGTTAAATTATTTATAGGGAAGGATGGAACAGAAGCATCATTTAAGTCTTTAGGGGGAAATCATGTTAGAATAATTCATTTAGCAACTCACGGATTTTATTCTTCATCAACGATTAATCCGATGCTTGGTTCGGGTCTTTGTTTTGCTGGCTCGAGCAATAAATATAGAAGAATACCAATTCCTACAAATACAGATGATGGTATTTTAACTGCTCAGGAGATATCTGAGATGGACCTTCAAGGGTTAGATCTTGTAGTTCTCTCTACTTGTCAAAGTGGTCTTGGTAAAATAACTATAGATGGTGTCCAGGGACTCCAAAGAGGTTTTAAGAAAGCAGGATGCAAGAGTATTGCTATGAGTCTATGGAGTGTTGATGATAATGCGACCCAATTGTTAATGACGACTTTTTACAAAGAGTATCTCCTAGGAAAATCTAAGTCGCAGGCATTTGAAAAAGCGAAAAGAGAACTTAGAAATAATCAATTGTATCAAGACGCAAAATATTGGACAGCCTTCATATTGTTAGATAGTAATTAATTTTTTTAGTATTCACAAATTAATATCAAGTTATGAAAAAAATTTTTCTTTCTTTACTGCTTTGTTTGTTCGCAGTTTCATCATTCGCACAGTTTAATGTATATGCACGAATGTTTCAAATTTATAGTGGAAAGGTACAAAAAATTGTCATGGAGACAACGGGAGAAGTGTTTAAATTCGACAGAGAAGGTCGAATTACTTCTTACTCAATGGGGCCAAGTGAAATAAGATATTCTTGGAGTGGCAATAAAATTACATTAGCAGCATACCAGAATGGTAATAAAATGGGAGAAGAGTACTGGACTGTTACAAAAAACACGTTTAATGAAATTTCTATATCTATGCCCACTGGGACAATTTCCGAATCATATCGTGAAAATGGCAGTTGTAAGAAATCTGTTGTTTCATCAAATGGTCAGTCTATGATAGAAGTCCCTTACTATTATTCTGAATCAGAAATGAATCCATATAAGTATACATTGTCTATTCAAGGACAAACAGAGACGTTTGAGCTTTCTGGCTACCAATATGATGCCAAAGGAAATTGGATAAAACAAACTATAAAGAATAATGGCCAATCACAAACAGATATTAGAACAATAACTTACTACAATTAATCTGTACAACACAATGAAGCAATCCATCCTTTTTTTATGTTGTGTTTTTTGTTGTTTGTCATCATTTGGACAAAGTGATGAGTCAAATGCTTTATTCAAAAAGGGTATTGAATTATACCACCAACAAAAATATAAAGAAGCCATTTCTGAGTTTAAGCGATGTCAAGAATTGGATGATCTGGAATTGGACTCGTTGGATTTTAGAAAAGAATATGCAAAAGGATGGATTGCACATTGCTATTATAAACTTTCTGATTATGTGAATGCTAAAGCACTGGGGGTAAAAGATTATGATATTATTCCTATTGATCGCACACTAATAGCAGAATCCGATTCTATTATTTCGTTGGCTCAATTGATAGCATCAAATGGCAATCTGCCTTATGCTATAACAAAATTGAAGGAGGGCTTGAATATTGAAATACAAAAGTTAGGAGATGATAATTATGCCGTCGCTAATACACATGCCATGCTTGCTACAATGTATGCAAGCATCGATAAAATGGATTTTGCCGAGACAGAGTTACAAAAAGCGAAACAGATTTATAAGAACCATAATCTGAGCGAGAGCTATGCTTATGGCACGCTACTCTTACGTGATGCATTTTTTAATCAGAAAAATCAAAATCCAACGCGATGTATTAGATTAGCAGAAGAAGCTCTCAGTTTGTTTAAAAAATGGGATAATGCTAATTATTCAGAATTAATAGACGTCTATTACTTACTTGCTCTTGGACATAACACTCCTGTTCCCAATGAGAATGGAGAGAAATACATTTTGTATTTATTCGAGCAGTTAAAACACGTTAATGAATCTGAAGTTTATGGGTATGCGCAACAAATTACTTCTTGTTGTCAAGGATTACTATACTTTCAACATACTTTGGAAGCCTTAGATCTTCTGAATTTTTCACTTAATTATGTAAAAGGGCATAGTTTGTTAATTGGCAATGACAATTTTTATATCTCTTTATTGTCAACTCGAGCTAACATACTTCAAAATCTTAATAGATTTGATGATGCATTAGTAGATGTGAAATCTGTTATTACCGTTTGTGAAAATACTATGTTTTTCGACAAAAATATGTTGGATGAAATATATGTACTTCTTGCAAACATTTACTATTACAAAAGAGAACCTCAACTACAATTAGAAGCTGCTCGAGAAGCTTATAATAGAGCTTCTTCTCGTAAGGATGATCGTTCCCTTGTTAAAGCTAACGCAAAGTCTCATATGGCAGGAGCTCACAATGCTTTAGATAATAAGAAAGAAGCTCTCGCAGACTTACAGGAAACGCTTTCTTTATATGAACAACTTGGCCTTGGGAATTCCATTAATTATGCTTCGTCTCTTAGTCTTAAAGCAGAAATAGAAGCATTAAACGACCCGTTACAAGCTATAGAGGACTACAAAAGAAGTGCTAACATATATTTAAATCAAAAACCTATTTTCTATGATGGTCTGGCAAATGCAAAATTATCGCTGTTCCATTTATTGAAAAAGCAATTATATGATGAAGAAGCGGATGCACTTTTGGATGAGATTGTGGCTTTATCAAATGATTCTAATATCCCGATCAGTTCAAGAGATAAAATTAAGATAAGTCTTTATGGCACAAAAGGTAATTTGGTATCTATGGAAGATCCGTCAAAAGCTATTAGTTTTTATAAACAAGCAATCGAAATCGCTCAAAAGTATGATGGGTTTGATACTTCTTCATTTGATGTTAATTTAGCATTGTCATATACAAGGAATTACGAGCTCAAAACAGCTACCATCATTATAGATTCATTGCTGTTACAGTTAGAGGGAAATCCAAGCAGGTCTTTACAGTATGCAAATGCATTAAGATGTGCTGCTGTTATTAATGGCACCAAGGGAGATGTTTCGCAAACAAGATATTATCAAGCAAAATCACTTAAGCTTTTTGAAAAAATCTATGGTAAGAAAAGTCTCAGTTATGCTAGTGCATTGAACGTATTTTCGTATCAACTTCTTCAGTTAGGACTCCCTCTTGATGCTTACCCATTGTGCAAAGAAGCAGAAAAAATCGCTTTAACTTATTTTCCCCCTGATGACCCCGAAATGTCAGCATATTATACATCCACTCAATTGGCCGAATTAGCAATTGGTAATGTGGATAATGCAATTGAATATGGAGAGAAAGCCAAAACTATTTCTGAAAAATATGCACCACCTTTTGCTCGTAGTGAGATATTATGTAATTTGAGCCTCTGCTATTCTCAAAAGTTTCAGTTTAATGAAGCGCTATCATTATTAGAGGAGGCAATGGCTATTTCAGAGAAAGTAAAGGGAAGAATAAATATGCAATGTGCGTCAATATATGTAAAACTTGCAGGCGTGTATCAAGCAATGGGTAATACCTCTGATGCTAGAGTAAATCGCAGCTGCTATTATGAAATAGTAAAAAGACTCGCAGACCCCAAGCAACCTCAATATGGAATGGCGCTTATGTTTGATGCTGATCAAAAACTTCAGGAAAACAATATAGAGGAAGCTAAAAGCATTGCAACAGAAGCATTATCAGTTTTTGAAAACAGTTTAGGTGATAAAAACCCAATAACTTTACAAGTAAAAGCAACAATTGCTAGTCTCAATATTCAAGAAGGTAAATTGTCAGAAGCGATTCATGACTTAGAATTAATATATAAGGAACAGATCAAAAATAAATATCCGGATATGGAAACCATGAACCTTCTGGCAACAACATATGGGATGAATAATAATTTTAAGGAACAAAAAAGTTTAGCAGAGAAAATGATGGATTTATCCCAAAAGAAGTATGGAAAGGAATCCCAGCAGGTGGGAAATGCATATTTGCTTTTGGCAAATGCTTATTTCGGACTTGGTAATACTCGTAAAAGTGCTGATTATTCATCAAAAGCCTTTGATATATGTCGTAAAACTATACTCAACAATTTCTTGTTTATGACAAAAAATGAAAGAGCAGATTTGTGGAACAGCGTTTCAAATTTCTTTTTGGTTATGCTTCCTACTTCGTGCGCTTCTGTTGACAATCATGTTGATTATTCACAAGTAACTTATAATGCAGCTCTTCTAAGTAAAGGGCTCCTTCTACAAGCAGAGACAAACATTTCTGACATGATATACAATTCAGGAAATGATCGTCTTAAAAGTGAGTATAATCATTTCCTCAATACAAAAAACATGTATAACAATGCTACTGCATCATATTCCACAGATGTTGATCTCAAAGAAATGTTTAGGACTAAATCCATTATTGACTCGCTCGAAAATGAGATTATTGATCAAGAACATTCCTTGATGAAACATATCAGTGCAGAACTTGGTAATTATACATCAAATCTTTCGACTACGTGGATTGATGTCCGTGAGGCCTTGAGCGAATCAGATATGGCTGTTGAATTTCTCAATGCTACATGGAATTACGATAGTACAAAATATTTTGCGCTAGTTCTAACAAGGGATTCGAAATATCCTATATATATTGATCTCCTAAATAGTAAAGAAATAGAAGAATACCGCAATTTCAAATCCTTATCAGAAAAAGAACTGAGATATTTTTCCGAATGTTTATGGGAACCAATACTGTCACGATTCCCACATGTGAAAAATATATATTTTTCTCCTTGTGGAGAATTATACAATTTGCCTATAGAGTCACTACCTTCATATTATGGTAATTCTTATTTATCCAATGATTATAGGTTTTACCGACTATCTTCTACAAGAGAGTTGTCTGCCAGCTACAACAAATGGCAGCACAATGCAGTTTCTCTTTATGGAGATATAAAATATGACGCTTCTGCTTCTGATTTGCTTGAAAACTATAAGAAGTATAATAAAGAAAGAAGCCTTAACTATAATTTTACCGAATTGATAACTGACGATAGCAATCGTGGAAAAATTAGTCTTAGTCCGTTGCCAGGAACAGCTGAAGAAGTATCATCTATTGCATCGCTAGTAAAGTCTTCATCGACATTTACACTGTCAGGATCTCCATGTGTAGGCATAGAAGCATCCGAAGCATCGGTTAAGGCAATGTCTGGTAAAGGAGATCGGGTGTTACATATAGCCACTCATGGTTTTTATTATCCTAAGGAAAATATTGCAAGCAGTAAATATTTGCAATCTGTTTTTGCAATAGAGAACAAAGGTGGTGTTGTTACTTATGAATCTCCAGAAGATGCAGCATTATTACGCTGTGGATTGTTTATGGCTGGAGCTAAGACCAGGCTCAGTGGAACAAAAATACCGGGAGCAGATGATGGAATTTTAACTGCAAGAGAAATATCTATGATTAATCTAAATGGTCTTGATCTCGCAATATTATCTGCTTGCGAAACTGGAATTGGAGACATATCAGGCGATGGAGTATTTGGTCTCCAAAGGGGGTTTAAGAAGGCTGGGACACATTCCATTTTGATGTCATTGTGGAAAGTTGATGATGATGCGACATCTTTTCTGATGAAAGAGTTTTATAATAGTTGGCTTTCTGGTAAAAGCAAACAAGAATCTCTTGAATATGCTAAAAAGCAAGTCAGAGAAAGACCAGAATGGAATTTGCCAAAATATTGGTCTGCATTTGTTCTGTTAGACGCTATTGATAACAAATAATGATAAAAGTATGAAAACGATTGTAAAGTATTGCTTGTTAATGTTGTTTTTTCCACAACAACTTCTCGCGCAAGAATTCATATCACAAAAAATGAAAGACTATTTTACCGTTTGTTTAGAAGCAAGGAGGCTTATTATGGAAAAGAAATGTGATGATTTGCTTTTGTGCGCAAAGAAAATGATAGATCTTGACATAACAGAGCTTGATGATTCTGATTTTGTGTCAATGCAACCAGACAAAGAGATAGGACTTGATGGGCATATAGTTTTTACAGATTCTGGTCTAATTGCCGTTGCAGAGGCAATAATTAATGGAAATGGCGCAAAATATAATCTTCACAATCTTAATCGAGGCAATGAGGTTGTCTTAACTCACCGAGTTATCCCTGCTAATTCGACTATGAAATATAGAATTACTAATCTGGTTGATGACATTGAGCTGCTACTTTTTCAAGAGAAAAAAGGGGACTTTATAGTTTCGCTTATTGACGAGCATGGAAATAGAATCATTGAAGATACCTTATTAGCAGAAACAGGATGGGGGTTATTGAAGTTTTGCATTGATACTCCTAGTCCTGTAACTGTAATAATAACAAATAATGAAAATGTGGATATATGCTGTGCATTTGCAATAAACGGTCAATAGGCTTTTTCTTAAAAACGATACTTTTTTTCAGTATAGCCTTTGCAGACGGCATGTCTCTAAGGGCTCAAACTCGTGAAATATATTCTGACTCTATTAGAAAGTTATCTTTTCGTGATACTCTCTTTGCTGATAATGATAGGCTCCATGTTTTGAATAATAGTCATATTGCTACTATTTATAATGATTGGGCCAAAATGGAATCAGATAAAGGTAATTACCAATTTGCTTCAAATTTGTATAGTAAGGCTTTAAAACTAAAACCACTTAATTATAACAGTCAATACTTATTGCTAAACAATTTTTGCGAACTATATCTTCGCCGTGGCATGTATTCTAATGCCAAAAATATATTGGGCGCGCTCGTCCCCTCTTCACATGAACAGCGTTTCGCTTATTATAGTAATCTTTCTTCCTATTATTTATATGTTAACCAACTAGATTCTGCACAAAATTCTTTGACGTATTTATATCGAATTGCTGCATCTGAGGAGGAGAAATCAAATGTAGCTTTAAACTTATCCTACTTATTCTTTCAACAACGTAATTATAAAGCTTCATATGATATACTATATAAAGAACTAAGTGATGCAAAAGACAATAATCGAAAGTATATAATGCTATCTCATAAGGCTGTCGTGGAATCTCGTCTGGGTTATATACAAGATGCTATTAAAGATATTGATTCATGTCTGACATGGCAAAAAAAGAATTTGGGCACATTTCATCAAGATTATTTTATAAGCCTACGAAAAAAAGCAGAAATATTACAAGAAGGGGGTGATTCTGCGAATGCTGCAAATATTTTTATGCAATACATAAAAGCAGAAAAAAAGTATACAACTCAAAATTTTGCTTACTTCAGTGAGCAACAACGTTTAGATTATTGGCATAACAAGAAACAACTCCTTTCTGAGGTGTTTTCGCTAGAATATGATAATAAACAATATTTAGATTCTTTATATGATGTCGCCATATTCAGACGACAAGTTGCTCTTTTAGGTAGAAAAGATAGCCTAACGATATCTCAAAAGTTATCATATACGAAGAAACAGATTGCAAAAAATCTAGGTAAGAAAGATATTGCAATAGAATTTATTAAATACGAAAAGAATAAACAAAACAGATATGCAGCGTTAATTCTTAAGGGCTCAGATAAAAGGCATGTAAAGCTCGTTCCTCTATGGACAGAAGATTCTATCAAGAAATATAATGTCGGTGGTAATCGTCTTGATTCTGCTTTATGTTCTAAAATAAGAGTAGATAAAGATCGTGTATATCAAAACGAGTCATTATCTTCGTATGTATGGGATAAACTCCTGCCACATATCCCAGAAGGATCTTCTGTGTATTTTGCTCCCGATGGTATATTACACCTATTGGCTATAGAATATCTGCCAACGGTTAATAATGGGAAATATGACTTTCATAGACTGACTACAACTGCTCTTTTGGCTGAGAAGAAGAGGAAGAAGTCGAGCAAAATAAATTCAAGATCGTTGATAATAGGTGGGATGGATTACGATTTCATTCCTCCAAGAGACGAAAAAGTCACGCTATCATCGAACAAAGATGCCTACAACTATTTACTTCAAAATAGGAAGTTGTCATATTATTCATATTTGCCTGGTACCCAAATAGAGTGTGACAGTATAATAAACAACCTTACTTTTCCTGACAGATGCGAGGATATTGATGAAGGCGAATTGAAGAACTGTATGGGGGATTATACCAACATTCATTTAGCCACACACGGTTATAGTTGGCATATTGATGTTCCGTCTGTTCCATACGCATTTCGAGATAGTATAACTGAGGATAAATCGCTTTTAGCAAGTGGTATCGCCATAAGTGGAGCAAATGTGTTACATCGTAGGCCTTTGCGTGACGATGGACTGCTTTCTGCAAGAGAATTATGTGAAATGAACCTTACTGGGATCGAACTTGTTGTAGCATCAGCATGTCAATCAGCTCAAGGTCGGGTAAGCGATGAAGGGCCTACAGGTTTAGTACGTGGGTTGAAGAAAGCTGGAGTAAAAACTATTATTGCATCTTTATGGCCTGTTAATGACAAAGCGACAATGCTACTCATGCAATTCTTCTATGACGAGTGGAGAGAAGGCAAAGGGAAAGATGGTAAGGGATGCTCTAAAACACGTGCTTTGCATTTAGCGCAAGAACGACTAAGAAACATTGAAGGAACTCCTACCAGAATTAGAGCGTATAATTCTTCAACAAAAACAGGAGATTACAAGACCATAACATCATCCTACGATTCTCCCTATTATTGGGCTTCATTTATTATTATTGATGATATTTAAAATTTTGATTATGAATAAAGTAATTTGCACATGCTGTTTGCTTTTCCTTGGTGTGGGAATGGTGTCAGCTCAACCGAAGAAACCTGGTAAAGCACCACTTGCAGATGGTGATAAGCCAGAAGTTAAAGAAACCGGACGTGAATATAGCATCATCGTCTATGAACGTCAATCTGACTCTCCATTGTCTTTCGACAGAGAAATATCAAATGGACGAGCTGGTAAGGGTTTCTTTGAAGGGATATATGATGTCTATCGTAGTACATTTGCAGGGAAAATCACGAATCTCTCCACAAATATCTTAGGTACAGGTGTAACCTTGTTGGTTAAAGCATTTACCCAGAAGAAAGAAAACCAAGCTAATTGGTATACTTCGATACAAAGAGAAATGAATTATACCAGGGACCTGCCGATGCAGACAGAGATAGCCGATTTTTACAGAAAAACCTCAAAAAAAGGTGCAATGGATCCTGAAGGAATGATGTTCAATGGTCTTGGATGCCGTCAGTATATCACATACAAAGACAATGATGGTATAGTAAAAAAGATTCTTGTGTTTGAAATAGCATGTAGTTTAGATGATTCTCAAACAGGAAAACAAAGGATTTTACATCATGGTAAATTTGAAATTAAGGTGGACTCTATTCGGTTCAATCCATTTTTGTGTGATCTCCCCAATGATTCTTTAAGTTCAGCACAGGTAAATGAAGCTCTTCGGATTCCTTTTGATTTTGAAAGGCGACAAAATCTGTCGTTCAAACTAAAAGCAAACATAACCTCATCATGGATGAATGAAGCAATTGAGATATTCAAAGATCAGCAACTTGGTCAATTCCAAGTAGAATTTACGATTCCAGATTCTACAGTGTTAGATTCTATTGGGAAATGGAAAGGTTATTTCACATACAATTCGGCGTATGCTCCAGATCGTGAAAATCCTAAGAAAAAAGTAAAAGTTTCTGGAGAATGCTTTATTGTACCAAGATCGTTTATCGGAAATTATAGCGATGGTGTTGATGCAACACCTTCCACAACTCCGTTATGGGGAACAGGTCAATACCGAATTGATATGCAGATAACGGAGAGTTGTCAGATGAATTCAAATTATTACGACTCAGATGACAAATGGAAAGAGGAATGGAAAAAAATAAGGAAACGCAGATATTCCCCATCCATCTTTAATACTTTTTGGGAGCAGGCTAAAAACGAATTTGACTGGGATAATCACAAGTGGGTTTATACATTATTGGATCCCGTTCAGTCTGCGATTATTGTAGATGAAACGAAGTGGGTTAATCATATTATTATTGGTGACGATGATAGTGGTTCTCAAAGTAGTTACAAGTCCAGTAGTAACATTCCAACAGGAGGAATGGGTTCTACAGGAACTACTTCAGGACAGAAACCGCAAGGAAATCCTGGACAAAAGCCATAAATGAGTATGAAAACATATATAAGAAAATATTGGCAGATTTTTTCCTCCCTTTTCATTAACAGGAGGAAAGCTGTTGTTGTGTCACTTGTAAATGCGATTATTCTTACGCTTGGCACATACTTTATGAATAATTCGCCTCTATTTACTGGTGAAAATCTAAACCTTTATGCGGGTCTGGAGTATATGTTTGGTCATAATGAAACAGTTAACGACTCTGTACTTCTTATTAATATAGCCTACGACAAACAGATAGCGAACAAAAAGGTTGGTGGTATTCCTTTGGGAAATACAGATGTCACAGATAGAGAGGCTCTTGTTAAATTGCTAAACAATCTTAAAGCTATGCCCCAAGATAGCAGTTATCGCTATATTTTCTTAGATGTTCGTTTTGAGGCTGGTGAAGAAACTGATTTTGACGATGAGCTATTTGAAGAAATAGATAGTACTCCAAGATTGATTATTGCTAACCATAAGGACATTGTATTGGCCAGCGAGAAGTTAAAGAATAAAGCTGCTTATTGTGATTATAAGATAACATTAACATCCACCAACTTTGTTCGATATGAATTTTTGCGGAACGAAGGGGAATCTATGCCCCTTCGAGTTTATCGGAATTTGTCTGGTGACAGCATAAGGAAATATGGGTGGTTTTACATGTGCAATAGGGGACTATGCCAAAATACTCATGTTGTAAAGTCGGTTCTTGATTTGGAGGAAAAGGAAAACCAATCAAATGAGGGATATACAAAAATGATACAGCCTTATTATGAGAACCTCAACAATATTAACGACAGTTCGAGTCTTTCGGTGTTAGCAAAGAAAAAGTATGTAGTAGTAGGCAATATGATAGACGATACGAGTGATACTTTCTTTGGAAAAATACCAAATTCTGTCCTCATTTTTAGTGCATTCTGGGCTCTTAAGAATGGAGAAAATATCGTAAGCCCATGGATTGAGGTGTTGTTATTATTGCTCTTTTTCTGCATTTCGTTATCCTTGTTTAGTCAAAGACCCATCATCGAAAAGATATCATGGGTTAAAAACTCTAAATCAAAGCTTTTACGCTTTGTGTTATCATTCTTGGGATATTCAACGATTCTTTTAATTGCCACCATAATATTGTATTTGTGTTTTGGTGTTATTTCGAGCATCTGGATTCCCGCTTTTTATTTTTCAATTCAAAAGGCATATTTCACTTATAAATACATGAAAGTATGAAACATTCTGCTATTATAATATGTATTGCATTATTCATAACACTTCCTTGCTTGGCTGATAATTATATTATCAGGAAAATGGATGGCGACTCAATTAAGATTGGTGTAAAAAGCAGGGAATGTCGTGTTGATAGCATTTTCTCAAGTGATGAAGATATTCACTGGTCAAATGATGTAACCCTAATTGAAGCTCAAAATGTTAAGACAAAGAGAACTGTATATTTTCAATCACCTCTCTGTAATGTTAGTAAAAGTTCTTCTAACTTATTTCATCGGATTTGGAATTATTTTGTTAGAGATTCTCATCAATCAACCCGAGAAACATACAGTTATGACTTGGAAGAAACACTAACCAATAGAGAATTTCGACTTTGGGGAGCAACAGATACAATTAGAATTAAAACGAATGACAATGATAATTATAATAGAGAGTATTATGCTTCTTTTTATTTGAAAGGTCATAAGCTGATTATACCTTTGGTGGTCGAGAATGGGGACATTATTTTTGAGCAGAATAAATTTTTAATCGATGGAATAGTATTACCCTACAAATTTATTCTTACTATCTTTTACAAAGAAGATAGCTACTATCATGAGATTACTAATGGGATGCCACTTACAGTGTTTGATATTAAAGACGAATAGATATGACAGTAAAAGAAATCGAAATTCTCTGCATGAGAAAGGAACATGAACTACTTGATAAGTATTTTGGCAATCTTGTCAAGGAGGCTGCTATTGAAAGACCGGAAACTATTGGTAACTATACTAAAGACCTCCCGTTGAAGATTGAGGAGGAGTATTTCCAATACCTGAAAGATCTGTGGGGAGAAATAGTCCCTGATAAATCGAGATCTTTGGAGAGTATTCTCGATAAGCGACACATCAGTATGGTTATGACCGAAGATGATCGAGAAGGAATTCATTATGCATACGAAGATGCCACTCGTCGAACTTTATGGGAACGTTTAACTAAGACAAATCATAAAGACGTAACATTCTATAAAGGTCTGCTTGAAGAATACGCTAGAGAATTGCTTCTGTGCTTGCGATGTGATTTTATAGAGGATGTAAAAACTGTTTAAGTTCAAAACGAGGTGTATGAGAATACCATTGAGGGATTCTCAAAGGGTGTTTACATCGTTAATGGACAGAAGATCATGGTGAGATAAAAGTTATCGATTAAAAAGATAAAGAATGAAACTGAAGGCTCTTTTAGATAGTACAGCTATACGACTGGCAATAGCCATTGTCGTTGGTATCTTCTTTGGATTCCTGATTACGCTACTGTCAGGCTCATTGAAGACCATCTGCGTGCAAGCACTATTGGTGGTGAAGCAGATAACGAGTCAGGTAATTTTCTTCATGGTTCCTCTCATTATCATTGGGTGTGTGGCTCCGTCTATCACGAGTTTTAAGGGCAATGCGACTAGATTGCTGTTTATGACGATTGGTGTTGCCTATCTGTCATCATTCCTTGCTGCCATGATGTCTGTCGGTGTGAGTTATGTTTCAGTGCCTTTCTTCAGCATTCAAGAACCTGTTGAGTCGACATACATTTTGCCAAAAGTCATTTTCCCTTTGGAGATACCAACTATGGACACCATGTCGGCACTGTTGTTAGCTATTCTGATTGGACTTGGGGCAGTGTGGATAAGTTCAGAACGCTTCGCTACGGGACTGAAAGAACTGCAGACATTGGTACTAATGGTGGTAAAGCGTGTGTTGGTGCCGATACTTCCCATTTTTGTAGGCGCAAGTTTCGCCTTGTTGGCAGTAGAAGGTAAACTAAACCAGATGATAGTGTTCCTGCCTGCCATACTAATCATAGTATGTTGCCAGTTCATATGGATTGCGTTGGTCTATGGCATAGCTGCACTCTATTCAAAGAAAAACAGCTGGGAGGTGCTGCGTCATTATCCGCAAGCATATTTCACCGCTTTTGGTTCTATGTCATCAGCAGCAACTTTACCAGTTGCACTTGACTGCATTAAAAGAAGTAAGAACGTATCTACAGAAACGTCAGATTTCGCTTTGCCATTGTTCTGTAACATTCATCTGTGCGGCTCTGTCATATCGGAACTGTTCCTTGTGGTGACTACGTATTACTTTTTCTTTCACCAATTGCCTGAACTGGGCAGTTTGATACTCTTTACAGTATTGGTATGCATCATCGCTATCGGTTCACCTGGTGTACCAGGAGGCATCAATATGTCGTGCTCATCCTTGGTGATGAGTATCGTGCTTGCTGATAATGCGCCTGAAATGGGTGGGCAGTTCTTTGCCATCATGACGGCGATTTATACTATACAGGACGGATTCGGAACGGCATGTAACATTACCTGTGATGGCGCATTGACGCTCATCACAGAAACATATCTGAAACGTATAAATAAAGAATAATCCCACTCAGACCATTGACACTGTAATTATTTGATTAGCTTATGGAAGAGTCTGTAAAGAAAATAGTAGACGGCCTGATTGAGCAAGCCAAGCTGAAAGCTAAGGAGTTGGCAGAACAGTTGGAGACCAAGGGAGAGATTGCTGTTCCACATCCTTTGGCAGAAGAGTCATGGACTAACAGCCAAGGGGAGGAGTTCACTGTGATTATCATGCTGAACCTGCCTCAGTCAGAGTTTGGCAGAGAGTTGGGGAGGACAATACTACAACTCTACACAGTATATGATGACAAGTATGTGATTGACAACTATATGGCTGGGCTGTTCGACTTCTTTGCTGATACCATTCCTACTGAGAAGTTCAGGAAAGAAACGGAGAGACGTATCGAGGAACTGACAGCTGCTGATGGTCGTGGGATGAAGATACGAATTGATGATATGGGTATATGCGCCATCCAGTCGCTGCTAGTACCTGATGTGGTGCAGATGGATTTGCGTCGAATACCATGGGACTGCACCCTCTCCATTGGTGGTGTTGTTTTTGAGGGAATAGAAGCACTCATGGACTACTGGTGTAATCAGACAGACGACTCACAGCCGTATATCATAGATCGCAGTCGGCTGTTCCCATGCTTTGATGCAGAAGACTATGCCACAGAACGGCGATTCTATAGGAACTTCCTCATTTGCCATTCAAAGCAGGAAGCAGATAAGAAAGCCGAGAGCATGGAACAACTGCGAGGAAGAAGCAACTTTTGTCTGGTCAATAATAACTTGCCTGCAGACTTGCGCCCAATGGTATATTATGAGGATGAAAGCACATCTATGGTGGTGGCTTATTAGAGTATGTCAGTACCTGAGACCTGAATAGAACGTGATACATGGTGCCTCTCATGAAAAATTGAGGGGCATCTTTATTTTTGTGATAGAAATTGGTTACTTGCGCTGCTCTTTTATCATAAACAGATAAACGAAGTAATAATAACAATTGAAAATAGGCATATCGTATGAAAAAGTATCTTTTAATATGGATTGTGAGTGCAACAGTCTTCATGGGATGTACTGATCAACAATTTCTGGGTGATGCATTAGCAGACTTTCACCAGCAAAACAGTAACAACGAGATTAATACGCTCATTGAACAAGCACGTTGGGGTGACGGACAAGCATTCTTAAAGCTGGCAGACTGTTATCGTGACGGAAATGGTGTGGAGAAGGATTTTGTTGGAATGCTCTGCATGCTTGCACAAGCCCGTGAGTATGGGGGAATCGATAGCATGGAGGATTATCTGAAGAAGATGCCGGAAGACTCTGATTTCAGAATGGTTTTCGATGCTATTGATAAGTTTGAGAAAAAGCAGACGGATGAGGCAAACTTGATAGCTGAACAGCTAATTGCCAAAGGCTCTCCAGACGGGTATACTGTACAAGGTATTATGGCCATAGAACGTGGAGATACACTCGAAGGACGCCGTTTGATGGGACAGGCTGCTGTGCAAGGGAGTACCTTTGCAGAACTGATATTGTTCTTCTCAGAATGGAATACGCATAATACACCTAACATAAAAAGGCTGAAGGAATTGTCTGACAAAATGCCTTTGGCCAATGCCATCCTTGCAAAGTTCTATGCGAAAAGTGAAAGAAACGAGCATCTTGCTGCCCATTATTATCTGAAAGCAGACGAGAAAGCATATTTAGGTAAAAAAGGTGCAAGATGGTTGTTGAGCAACCGTCAGTTTATTGATATGTCGTTATCCAAAAGAGACATCGAGCGCCTTCAGACGTTGGCTGGTGAGCGTGTAATAGAAGAGTCGGATGAAATCATAGAGGTTGATACTTTAGGAACAGAGTAAGATATAGAATCAATAAATGATATTTATGAAATACTGTTTAATCACTTTGTTGTTAGCATTATCATTGCTCAGCTGTGCCAATAAGGAGCACGCAGACTTGTTTGATTATAGCAAACCTGTGGATCTGTCGTATATCCTACAGGCCTATGAATGGCAACAGAATTATAAAGAGGAGGATAAAGATAACATTCTGACAGAGAAGATCGCTCCAGGAATGCCTGAGGATGATATATAGAAGACGAATGGCTTGTGGGTGTGGGAATCGCTCTGATGAAAAGCGGTAAATACAGTCCAATACTGCATCGTATTTGGATTACATGGTGCAGTATTTGTCAATGTATATATTATGGTGCCTCAAGAGACTCTGCCATCCCCAATCAGTATTACAATGAATTCAGAAAAATGTGTTATCTGTCTTGTCTGAAACGTATAGCAGCACATCCGCATGACCGTTATGCTATGAACTGTGCAGCAGCTATCGGTGGTAGAACGAATATGAATCGTTTTGGTATGAATTATTTCGGTAACGAGTGCATGATAGAAGAGGCGATGATGATGCCCAAACGATATAGTTTTGGGAAAAAAGTAAATAAATAGAAAGATTATGGCAACAAGTAACTTAAAAAATGACAACAGAGATTATGAGGGCGCTTCATTTTGTTTGAAGCGCCCTTATCATATTTGTCTAGCATTACTTTACTCAATCGGCGACTAGGTAATTAATCCCAGTCGTCGATTTTAAATGAAAAATCCTCCTGCGCATTAGGATCATAATCATTCCAGTAATCGAAGAAATTCTGTGCTTGAGGCGGCAATTCGCCTTGTATTTCATGGAAAAACCGTTCAGAATTCTGTCTTTCGACTGCATTATTGCGCATTTCAATATAATAATTTCGTGTACTTTCCCAATCGGAATCGTACTTTTCGTAGAAAAAAGAGTCGTACCATCCATCACCTGCCCAGTACTCCCAACTGTCTCGTCCATGAGCATCAGACAGCCCAATATCTCGCTCAACATCGTCTATATGCCTTCCAATTATTTCACAAATACCGTCAGAGATCACATCCTTAAGTCGAACATATTTCGTGTTGAACCAAACATCAATCCAATCATCATAATCCTTCCAATGAATCTGTGAAAGTGTGAATTTCCAAATTTTCAATGCCCACATAGGATGGTGAGCTTCTGAACAAAGCATGCCAATCATGAGACCTTTCTGAGCCTTACGTGCACAAGTTGAAGCGCAACGGATAGGGTGTATCTCGCGGTTGACCAAATCTTTTAATAGTCGGGTTTCAAGATGAGTAACTGTGCCATTGGACATACAACGGCACACTCTATAAGGAATTCTTCTTCTCATAATTGATATCCCTTAGAATCCAATTTTAGCCTTTGGTCGAGGTACCTCTATGGTCGCTATGTCCTCTGGTGTGAGTGAAAGTATTTCGAACATATCTGTTGTCTGCTGCTTTACACATCGAGAAGCATGCTGGATATAAATGCGTTCCAGAAGGTTTCCAACGAAGCGAGCATTGCCCCATGTCTGGGAGTCACGCACCTGAAAGGACGACGACAGAATTGTAACATATTTCTTCCATGCCTCCTCGGTGAACTTATAACCATAGTTCAGCACACGACGCTTTGTTATTTCTAAAAGTTCGTCAATTGTAAAGTCCTGAAACTCAAATCTATTAGGAAAACGAGATTGTAATCCAGGATTAAGATCGAGCAATTTCTTCATGGGTTCCTGATAGCCGCACAATACGACAGCGATATCGCGCTGAGACTCATCTGCAAGGATGTTCATTAGTAGCTGTATCACTATTTTACCAGGGTCGTTTGCATTAGAGCTGTTCAGCAAGTAGGCTTCATCAATCATCAAAACTCCTCCCTTTGCCATGTCTAGAACTTGTCGTGCAGAGCGTTCTTCATCCCCCCATAGGGTGCCAATAAATGTTCCTCGATCACAAACAACAACATGACCTTTAGACAATGCCCCTGCCTGACGTAATAATGAACCGTATATTTTGCAGACAGTCGTTTTTCCTGTTCCTGGTCGGCCAAGAAATAGGCTGTGTAATGATACCTCATGCTGTTTGATCGTAGGACATAAATGACAGAGCATTTTATTGTAGCTTGTTAGGTTAACCAACTCATCCATACGTTGTTTTATTTCCTTACAACCTACAAGTTTGTCGAGCTCTTCGCGAGGATTGGCAATTGGGCGCAAAATCTCAACTTTAATATTGAGATTCTGGTTCTGCTCAATCTCACCATCAGGGAAAGATGTGTCATCTTCTGCTATTTCTGAATTGTTCTCCTCGGAGCTATTTTCAGAATCGGAATCTTCATCTTCTTCAATATGCTTTTCAAAAGAGTCCAGACTTTCGTCGTTAATAAAGTCGTTGAGCAGTTTCTCGAATTCAACATCATCCGATTCTGATTCCTCTGCATGCAATGGTGTCTCGTTCAAAGTGTACACGTAGGACTTACAGTCCAGATATTCATCTTCATTCACCCGTATCTTACGATACTTAAGTCTCTTCATATAATCTATGACCGTGACATTGTTGGAATCCCACATCTCATAAAGTTCGTATGCATTGGTAATGTCAGCTTCTGTTATTAACACACCATATACAGGTATCATAAGCCGGTTCTTGATTGCACGAACAGTCTGTGCTAAATTCCAGACTTTACTGACACGTGGCTCATGGCCATCACTTAAAATAAGGGGACTGAGTGTTTCCGATTCTTCGTATGTCTGTTCTTTGCAATGACTGCAGCAGTCAAGACATACCACGACCATACATGAATTGTCGCAATACAGATATACGTCGAAGTCTGTCAAAAATGGGGCTAAGCCCTTCAGGTGAGTGGAATAGACGGCATAATTCACCGCCATAGCATCTAAGTGTTTCCAGATAGTTGTTTGTGTCTGTTTTTTGAAATCGTTTATCAGTCTATATTCTTTCCGCATAATCTACATAATTCTAATCACTATAAAAACAAATGAAAGTATAAATTCCCTTGGAATAGGGACACAAGAGTTAATAGGCAAGTGCTCTAGCACTAACCTATGGAATTATAGAGTATTCAATTTAGAGAATACACTATCACAATCCCCGACTATTGTAGCAATATGTCAAAGAACGCGCAAGCCGAATGCAAAGTGAAAGTTCGCTTTCATACTTTGCTGAGGCGCAGCCGTTTTTCGAGACGAAGTCTCAAAGAACGCACAAAACGACAAGGTACAATCCTCCTGCCGATTCTCAGATTAAGTTCTTTACTTCATCATTGAACCGCTCGATACTTGACTGTTTCCATTGTCATCTTGTTCATTCTTGCTACAATTATAAATCGTGATTTGTGATAGAATTATGTAATTCGGTCGCAAAAGTAGCTAAAATTCCCTTTTCCACCAAATGTTTTGAGGAAAAATTTGAGGTGTCTAAAAATATTCTTTTTCAGATGATAGAAAGTAAGAGTATGAAGGCTCTTATATAAATTAATATTAAAATGACTTATAAAAATGTTTTTTTATGACTAAAATGAAAAGAATATGCAAGAATTTTGTTATCTTTGCAAGCATATTGATAACTAATTACATCCTATGGCAATACTGAATAACCAACAAAACATAGGCAAATATGAAGTGATACGTCTCATAAAGGAGAATCATTATTGTGAGACCTATCGAATAGAGGATGAAAAGGAAGAACCGTTCTTTCTGAAGTTATTCATCCTAAAAAATACGCCAGAGAAGCTGCTTGACGAGAATCACAAAGTTGCATGCATTGATTATATGTCTAAGTTGCGTCACAAGAATATTGTTTCATATGTTGAGCAAGGAACATACAGTGATGCACAAGTTGGCGAATGTGAGTATGTGATTACTAACTATTTTAGTGGAGAGTTGCTCGCTGATAAGTTGATGCGTGAAGGAAGTATGCCTATTGAGGACGCTATTAAGGTAATGAATGACATTCTTGATGGTCTGAAATTTATGCATGAGCGCAATATGTTCCATAATGATATTACCCCTCGGAATATCATGTTATCGGAAAGGACAGGTGGCACGGCAGAGTTGATAGACATGAGTCATGTCTCTAAATACATAGGTGGTTCACCTTCCTTTGACACTTCAGATTTAGACGAACGTTATCAATCAAACACCACGTTTGCTGGAATGTATAACAATGCCACCGACCTATTTTCTGTGATAGCATTGTTTTATACAATGCTGACAAATCGTGTGCCATGGGATGTACAAATACCAAAAGGAGCGGATAGAAAGGAGCGGGTCAAGATTGTGAAGGAAGCTCGAAAAACTCCATTGAATCTTGATGATCTTAACATCGATGAAGGATATAAGCGTATCATACAGAAAGGTTTAAACGCAAATGGTACGTGTAAATATGCCGATGCTGAGTTGCTTATAGCTGATTTGCAGAATCCCAATAGAGTTAATGATTTGGAGCAACCCAAGGAGTCAGAGCTGCCGAGACAGCAATCCGGTTCTAACAATAACGTTGCTGACGAAGAGAAGCTGGCGACTGAGGCCAAGGTAGATATCCAAAAGGGGAAAGGTAATGGTTTCAAGGATATTGCAGGCATGAATCAGTTGAAGCAGATGCTGACTCAGAAGGTGATATTCATTCTAAAAGACAAAGAAAAGGCTGCAAAATACAAGTTGCTTCCCCCCAATGGCATGCTGTTCTATGGTCCTCCCGGATGCGGAAAGAGCTTCTTTGCAGAGAAATTTGCCGAGGAGACTGGCTTTAATTTCATGTTGGTAAAAGCCAGTGATTTGGGAAGTATCTATGTACATGGTTCACAAGGGAAGATTGCCGACCTATTCAAGAAGGCAGAGGAGAGCAAGCCCACCATCATCTGTTTCGATGAGTTTGATGCTTTTGTTCCAAATCGTTCGAGCAAGGGTGCCGAACATCAGGCTGGTGAGGTAAACGAGTTTCTTAGCCAGTTGAATAACTGTGCTCAGCGCGGCATATTCGTCATTGCAACAAGCAACAGGCCAGACATGATAGATCCTGCTGTCCTCAGAACTGGTCGTATAGACAAAATGGTATACATCCCCATGCCAGACAAGGAAGCACGGAGCGAAATGTTCAAGTTGCATCTTAATGGTAGACCTTGCGAGGATATCGATACAGAGCGTCTGGCAGACCTCACCGATGGATATATAGCAAGTGACATTGCTTATATTGTCAATGACGCAGCCATGAGCGCAGCCTTTAATGATCAGCCCATCACTCAACAGCTGCTCGAAGAGATTATTAGTAGTGTTCATCCTTCCATCAGCAAAGATGTTGTGAACAGTTACGAAAACCTTCACCAGAAGATGGAGGTTGTCGACAATAGGAACAAGCGCCCCAAGATAGGATTTATCCAATAATCTTTATTTCAAATAACTAAAAGCAAATGTCTATGAACTTAAAAGAATTGATGTTGAATTACCTCCGTGAAGAGGGATTTTGCCCCAAGGAAGAAGAGTATGGACTCGCATTTAAGTGCGAAGGCCTTAATTTCGTTTTCTTCTACGATGAAGACGATGACCAGTATTTCCGATTGATGATGCCAGGCATCTTTGATGTAACAGAGGAGAATTTCCCTGCTGTCTTGCTCGCCATGAACAAAGTTAACTCTGAGTTGAAAGTAGTTAAGGTATATACACCTGTTCCTGATGAAGTTTGGGCCGGTTTCGAGGTGATAGTGGACACTACCCCTGTCTTGGCCGATTTCGTTCCTCGCGGTATTGCTATGCTCCGTGCTGCTCAGCGAAAATTCTACGAGGCTATTCAGCAAGGTTAAGCACTAACTAATTCAATGCCATTTGCCCTGTTTCTTTTCCGAGACAGGGCTTTTTTTTGTTAATGATGGTGACAGAATACCCTTTGCTAGCGGCTCAATATATCAGACGTAACAATTGGTATACAAATCGATGGTTAGCAGTTTGATTGATGAATTTAAGAAACAAACCAAGAATACGATTCTAGAGCATATGGATAGGTTAGCAGTGAACAACGATAGTGATTCCGAAAAGTTCGAAGAGCTACTCAATTATTTCCTTAATGACGGATTTGAAGTAGTTGATGAAGATGATTTTCCTGAAGAGAATGTTCATGTCATTGAAGATATAGCTATCCCTGATGGTTATATAGAGCAAAATCAACATGTCACCGTTTGTGTTGAGATACTACGTCCGATTAATAATCCACAAAAAGAATTGGACAAGTTGGTTGGATGTACCGAAATAAAGAAACGCATGGCAGAGCTGATTGCATTGACCAAGTACAATAAGCTTATGAAAGAATTGTTTCCCAATAGTAAACAGCATGAAATATCTCTTCATTGTGTCTTTTACGGAAAACCAGGCACAGGCAAGACTACTGTCTGCAAGATTTACGGTTCGCTGTTACGACAGGCTGGAGCGTTGTCGAAAGGCCATGTCGTTATTTGTGATCGCGAAACCTTTATCGGTTCACATTGGGGTGACGAAGAACGTTCTATGCGCCAGATACTTGAAAAGGCACAAGGTGGTGTGCTGATGATAGACGAAGCCTATCTTTTGAATAGTTCTCATCCGAATGACCCGGGAAGGCTTGTTATACAACTGCTGATGAACATCCTTGCAGATGAGTCAAAACGTGATATAGCCATCGTATTATGCGGTTATAAAGAATTGATGGAAGAACTTCTCAATTCTAATCCAGGGCTTCAATCCCGCTTCCCAAACAAGTTTGAGTTTGGGGATTTCACTATTGACGAACTCTTAGAGATTACACTTCGACGAGTAAAAGAATATGAATATGAGTTCACTCCACAAGCTTGGATTCAATATAAAAGATTGTTACTAGGGCTTATAATCAGAGAGATGCAGAGTCATGGGGGAACGCCCGATTCGTTGCAAACCTGTTAGAACAGATATACATTCAACATGCGACTCGTTGTGTTCAAATGACCCCTGTCGATAAACGACAAATGCGTCTGCTTACGCCAGAAGATGTTATCCCTGCAGATGAGTTAAAGGAAAAGAGCAGATTTGGATTCTGAATAGCAAACAATATCGTCAAAACGTAACAAAAACGCTCAATATCTATTTATTTTGCCTTAAAAATCTCCAATTGTTCACTAATTCGGAGATTTTTTTGTAATTTTGTAGCGCAGGAAGCCAATTCCCTGTATAACTCATTGTTTCTAACCAATAACTAAAAGTTTATGTTCAAGGTATTTATAGCAGAGAAAATTCTGAGGAATATCATTCAGACAGAGAGTCAAAGGCCAAATAACTCACGGTCGAACCTTTTCAAGATTCTTAAGTCTGCCCCCAATCTATATGTAGCCATGGATGCTCCTGATTTGGCATGGGTTGAACAGTTAAAAGCGGATTATGACCTCACGGCAGATACAACGAGGACAAAATATATCAACAATATTCCATCCAAACCAGAATCAGTACTGAAGAATCCGTCATCATTGTTTATTCTTGATATACCACTTGCTGAAGCAAAAAAGATTCAGCTAGAATACGGAGTGATTTGTCGGAGCGGTGTAGATACTAACATATCTACGTTGATAGACATCAATGACGAGCATACTACTGATAAAAATAAGCCGTTGGGTAGGGGATGGGATACTGTGCTGGATAGTGTGGAGTTCCTTCCATCTAACGCTCTCATTCTAACGGACCGTTATCTGTTTAAAACCACCAATGCGAATTATGGTAATGGTTTTGATAATGTGCGCAATATTTTAACGGAGTTACTGCCACGTGAATTGAATACTACCTATCATATTACTGTTATTTTTGATAAGGACAGCATCAATGCCCTCTATAACTTTCAGACAATCGCAAAACGGTTGAACGATATCAAAGAAGAATTTAAGCGGCCCTATCCGATAACGATGGAGGTTTTGGGAATCACAGGCAAAAATGACACCTACTATAATCTTCACAACCGACGTATCGTTTCCAACTATTTTGTAGTAAAGATGGATTATAGTCTTGCGGCATTCAACAAGACTGTTGGTACGGCAGACCAAACGATCACGCCACAGGTGTTATTTACTGAGGATAGTCTGAATAGTCATTCTACAGCTCCCTTAAAATCTATGGAGCAGATTATCTCAACCCTTCGTGATTTCTCAAATTCTCTTTCGTCACCATACACCAAGCACAACAGCTACTATTACGCTGTTAATGGTGAATGGATGGAGAAGTGTATCGCTATTAGGAATAGGTTGATTAAGTAGGAATTAATTATATATCAATAGGCATTTGTAACACTGAAACTAAAAAGAATATGAGTCGAAAAAATATACTATACACTACTCTTTTATCATTCTTGATAACTGCTATTACAGTATGGAAAGTTGATAATTACGACCTAAATACAATTTTATCACTTTTTATTTCAGTATTTTCTCTTTTACTACTTTTGCTATTTATTATTAAATGGTTCTGGTTACCTATTGGGAGTAACAATGACAGAATCCTATTCAAATCAAAGCTTACACAAAATTTTGACAGAGCGATATCACAAGGACATTCCACCCAGCTGGCCTGGTTGGCTTTGGCTTTTATTGTATTATATGTCATTATGGCAGGATGGATGGGTACATTTAATTCCTTTAACCTGTTACCAGAAAATGTTGGTGGACTTAATCCCTTCTCCTTGACTTTCATGCTTTTTACTGATTCAGGAACCCTAGGAGATGCCCTCAAGGCAGAAAGTCATATTTCTGGATTAGTAACCCTATTTTGTCTGACCATTTCAATTCTTGGTGCTCTTGTCTTTACAGGACTCCTCATTTCTGTTTTTTCCAATTATATTCAGCGAAGAGTTGAAGACTTTCTAAACGGAAAGATTAGATATAAGTTGTCTAACCATATTATTTTCATTGGCTATGATGATAGTATCCCTTTTTTGATTAATCAAATCTACTCGACGTCTCAAGAGTCTCCTCAATCAATAATATTTACATCGTCCGATACCAACACCGTAAGAAAGAGAATAGAACAAAGAATTGCACATCAAAGATTTTTTGAGTATGTCCTTTTTTATTGCGGTCAAAGGAACTCAGAAAAAGCGTTAAGTCAATTATGCATTGATGCTGCTAGAGAAATATATATCATCGGTAATCATAAAAACGATAATCATGATGAACTTAACATACAATGCCTTAATGGTATTATTCATATATTAGAGCAGTCCAACTTTACATGCAATTTCGAAGCCAGGAAGCCTATATACATACAGATGGAAGGACATACGCGTTTCAAAAAATCAAAATTATGGTGGGAAAAGGAAAGACTTGTTGAGGTAAGACCATTCAATACGTATGTCGATTGGGCAAAGATTCTTCTATATGGCAGCAATCTTAGTGGTTCGTATGCTTATCCCAAGATAGTAGATAGTTCTGATAATAGAATTATTAATGTTGTCATCTTTGGAATGAATAGATTTGGACGAGCACTTGGAATAGAAGCCTTATCCTCTTTGCCAGATCTATTCGAACCTGGAGGCAGTGAGATTAAATCTCGAGTTACATTCATCTGTGAGGATGCTGCAAAAGAAATGAACATCTTTAAAATCTATTACAAAGAACTGTTTAATCAAATAGAATACTTTTTAATCGATTTCCAAAATGAGAAAACGATAAAAGAGCATTATAAACCAGAAACAGAAGAATTACCTATTGGCTTTGAATTTATAAGTAGTAGCGCATTTAACCCTCTACTATATTCGTTTTTGGAAGAACGGAATCATGATGAGAACTATAAGATGTCTATCTTTGCTTGTACGGAGAAAGACACAACAGACTCAAACATCGCACTTTTCCTCCCAATTGCAAATGCCAATAAATACATATTGCAACGTTATGGCACTGCCTCTATATCGGAAATGTCGAAACATATGCCCAATAGCAAGTCTTTCTATCCCTTTGGAATGATTGACGAAGGATATGATTGGAATTCGGTAAGAAATCTCGATAGGAGTACTGTTGCTGAAAATATTCTTAAAAGCGGAGAGTCTGCTTTTGACGATGGAAACTACGAAAAGGCTTTACTTAATTACAAACAAAGCTTAAGAATAAGACAATTAATTGTAGGTAATAACCACATAGAAACAGCATGGACTTATTATGATATAGGTATTCTATATTATAAGCTTCGTGATTTTGACCAGTCACTCAATAACTTCAACAAAGCATTAGCTATTAGACAGGAGATTTGCGGAGAATACCATCCAGAAGTCTCCAACTGCTTTAATTTCTTAGGCAAGACATATCGTGAAATGGCTGTAAAAGAAGAACAGAGTGCAAAAGACAAGTTTTTCAATCTTGCTCTAGAGAATCTGAACAAAGCACTATCCATTAGAATAATGTGTTTTGGAGAAGAAAACGACAATGTTGCTGCAAGTTATAACAATATCGGCAACCTGTATCGTGACTGGGAACGATACAAGGATAGTTATGATTATTTACAAAAGGGATATTTAATCAGAGAAAGATTATTAAGCAAAAAACGTATTAAGCGAACAAAGCTAATGGATTCCAAACATAATATAGGACGGCTATATACATGTGTTTCTAAGTATGATGATGCTTTGCCGCTATTATTAGAAGCATATACAACATACAAGGCAGATTTTAGAGAGCATCATCCTTATATTGGAATGGCATGCTCTTCTATCGGTCAACTTTACATTAAAACTGGTAACCTCAAGCTAGCTAAGCAATATTATGAAGAAGCTCTTGATGTCTACACAAAGGAATATTCTACAAACAGACCCAATCACGACCGAATTGTAGAATCTCGACAAAAGATTAAAGAATTGAAAGAATTGATAAATGAAACCAAATAGGTGTTTTGGACGGTCGTCAATATTTTTTGCTATCCAATAAATACTCAAGAACGGCATTCCAGTCAGGGAATCGGTCAGAGCCAAAGTGAATCCACTCGCCTTTAAACTCGCTAGTTCCATTTTTACCACGATCGTCAATCAGGTAGTCTCCTTCAACAAGGTCTTTTCTGTGAGTGATAACTATTCGTTTATGGAACACGTCATCAAGGTATTTGGTCACCCATAGTACTTTGTCTGACCATGCTGATGGATTCTTCCAAGGGGCTGTAGATAAGATGAACATATCATATACTTCCGCTAATTTATGAACAGCCTCAATGGCTCCGGGCATAGGATCCATCTTCCCAAATAGCCCAGGAATCTCATCCATGCGGTCTTTGTCGTCTGGACTCTTCGCCCTATACTGCTGCTTGGTTTCTTCGTCAATTCTATCAAGTCCTGATTTAAAGTCAACCAGCACATTGTCCATGTCAAAAAATAGTCTTTTCTTCATAAATCATTAAAATAATATAGGAGTACAATCGTGTATAAGTCTTATTGTAGTAGTCTTGTTGCATAGTCAATAACGGTCATGTCGTCAATGAGTCCAAGGCCAGACACATCATCGTGGATGATGTCCTCATCATCGAAGAAATAGGTCAAGGCCCACTGGGCTAACCTTTGACGGTCAAGACTTTCATCGTTTTTGAAAATGGAATATAGGGATTCTACTTTCTCTCTTCTCTGAGGATATAAAGAATCTCCTTCTGCGCTTCCCTTGAATTTTAAGTATAGTTCATCCAGTTCCTTCTCTGGCATACAACTACCCATAATCTGATCCATAGCAACGTTGAAGTTTTCTTCCGATTGTGGCTGTGATAATAATTGCTGGTAGGCATTATTGTTCTCCTCATCGCCATCTTGCTGTACAGACGCACAGAAATCCAGGAATGGACGAATCGGAGCCACATCGTCGCTTAGACCTGTCAGACCTTGAATAAAACCAGTCAGTCCAAGTGCCAGAGAAGAGCGCATAATGGTGATTATCTCGTCATCTGTCAATTCATAATTCCCTGTGGTCAGACCATTCAGTGCCTTTGTGGCCAGTTCGTGTTTGATGTCGCCCTTCTTATCTATCACCAATAACAGAATGATGGGAGCCACGGCATACGCTTGATGGAATGCCTCCTTATCAAAAACATCCTTTTCTCTATTCCCACCAATTCTCATCTGCGCTCTCATCATCGTCAGTTCAAACACTTTGCAGAACTGTTTCGTAGCATATTCGATAGTACCGAACTTGCTTTTCATCAGCAGTGACTCTCCTAAAATGGCAATGCCCTCTGCCCTGTAATGATGGAGCATACTTAATGTACTCAACAGGGCAATATGAGTATTTGTACCTTGGTGGTTGAAACTATTTTCCTCCTCATATATATCATTACGTATAGCATCAAAAAGGCGATAATCATTCTCTAGCATCTGCTGATCAGCTGCATGGAACATTTCATGGATGACAGTGCTCTTAAATAGCTTTGTATCACTGTGGTCAAGAACTGTCTTCACGGTTATTTCTCGAATGTTGAAGTACAGGGAATCATTCCGGCTTAACTCTGCATTGAAACTAGCCAGACGAGCAGCGCTTTCACCTTTAATCTCTTCGCGGTCGCTGATTGACATGTTGACAATGATCGTTTTAGGGAGGGGCTTATTCAAAATTTTCTGGAATACTCGAATAGCAGTATCTCTGAATTGAGCACGGATTATTTGTTTGGCATCCATCCTCTGCTCTTTTGAATAGCCGTCCATCATGAGAGCGGTATCAAGTCCTTGATCGTCTTTGATAATGATATTCATATGTCCTATGATTCATATCGGAACTTATTATAGAGCAGTGAGATGAACACACCGAAGAAGATCCATGAGATGATGATGTGGAAGATAAGAATCCATTCAAAGAGTTCACTCTTTTCCTTATCAAGGCCCACATTGGTACTCTCCATGGCATCATTATGTACAGTTGCTATGGCCAGCAAATCCGCGGACTCCTGAATTAAAGTGGTCAAGATTGTACTTCGCCATACCTGCCAGAAATCGATGGGTTGATAATGCGGAGGTATAATAGTATCTCTTGTGACGTATGTCTGTATGATAGTTTCGGTATAAGATGTGGTACCTAATTTGTGCTCCACATAGACGGTATCTCTTTTTGTTGACACTATGGTAAACGGTGAATCCGTCTTACTGGAATTAGCCTTGGTTGCAACTGCATATTTCTGGAAATCAATATGAGGTTGGTTTACGTCATAAGAAATGCCTGCGTTGTAGAAAAAAGCCCAGAAGTATATTTTTGCAAAAATTAGTGTGATTAAAAAGAAATTCAAAAAAAATCTAGGGATTGATCCAGATGTTCCCATGAGCCCATAAACGGCATTCATCGGCCGGATGAAGAATTGTACTGCAATAAGACACAGGAGAATCTTAATGATAATATTTGTAGGAGTCCATTGTATCACATCATAACGAGTCAATAAACTCGTAAATAATAGAACAAGTAGAAGTATCCATATATATTTAAACTCCCACCAAAAACGAGCAAACCGCTGTATTGCAGGCTGTCCTGACAACCACATCAAAATTCGTTTAATTCTTTCCTGCATAAAATATTACATGTATGAATTGGTGTACAAAAGATAATACTTTGGTGATTATTTCTTTTAGGTCGAGAATAATATCCTTGACAGAATATCCTTCGTTCACGTGAGCCATCGCACTTATGAACCGATCCTCTGCTTTAAAATGTTCTCTCTCTTTACAAAAAGTTCTACACTCACTATAAATCTGATTTAGTACATTGTATTTGAACTTTCTTCGATCGTCTTTTTCTATAAGTAGAGTCTTATAAACACTATAAATCTTATTAAGAAAGTAAAATTGGGATATTTTGCAATCCTCTTTTTCTCTATCTATCAGCCTTTCAACCTCATCTGCAATCTTTGTAATGCGGAAACTGGCATCTAGACTTAATTCATCTTCATTTCCGCCTATGGTATTCATCGCTAAGGCATTTTCGCTGATCGCTAAAATGTGATATGCTTGAAGTACTAATGCTTCATGAAAGCCATTTAACAGTTCAATTACTTCAGAAGAAATAATGGCAGAACGGATATATTTGCCTTTATCGTAATATTTCCTTGCTCTTTCAAGCATATTCCTAATCGAATCATAAATGTCAAGAGGAACGCCATGTTCATGGTTTTCCCTGCTTGTATTAATATACCAATCCTGAGTTTTCTCTATCTGCTTTTTTTCGTCAGTTAATCTGGAAACTTCGTCAGCTTTTTCTCTGGCTTTTTTCCAAGCGTCATCGGTATTATCTTTCACCGCAAGTTCTTTCAATACTAGCGCATCATTTGCAGCCTTCTTTATGTCCTTTTCAATTTTATCTAGTTTTTCCTTTTTCTTTTTGGCATGTGTCTTCTGGTATTGCTTTTTACTCCCAATTCTAAAGGAGTCATACTGTTTTTTGATAGTTTCAAAGAGTTGGAATGTGGTATATAATCCAGATACAGGTTTAGTGGTACCATTAACGAACTGACAATCTACACCATCTATAAAGGGGACTAATGAGCCAATATCTGTTATTTGAAATTCTTTCAGTTTACTTTTACGCTTCCTTTCGTACTCGGCAGTAGACGGAAATAATCGTATTCTACCTTCTACGCCTTTTGACACAAAAAACACTTTGATTTTATTAATCTTTAGAAGCCCATCCCAATATGAATGCTCTGCATTATATGGAGGGATAAACCATTTGTTATAAATAATAGATGATTTTTCGTTTGCAGAGGTTTCCGATTTTTTATCCGTCACAATCAACGTGTAGCTTGCTTTGCCCGCTATGAATTTCTCATTACCAGCAAAAGATGCGGTAATCAATGTTTTTCCTGATGCAATCAATTTGATTTCAGAAGAGTCTCCTATAGTAGCAACATTCGTATCGCTACTAGTCCACGTTACTTCGAGATTATCGGGATTCGTCAGCGCAGGTGGTATGAAGACGTTTTCCATTTCTTTTTTTACCAAGAGTTCCTGTACACTAAAAGCCAGCTTGTTGGCAGCTGTTCTTTCATCGTGTGTTTTATTTCTATGGTCGCTGTTGTCTATGACAATCAGATTATAGCTGGCACTACCGGCAATGAATTTCTCATTACCAGCAAAAGATGCGGTAATCAATGTTTTTCCTGATGCAATCAATCTGATTTCAGAAGAGCCTCCTATAGTAGCAACATTCGTATCACTACTTGTCCACGTTACTTCGAGATTATTGGGATTCGTCAGCGCAGGTGGCGTAAATGATTCACCCATTTCCATTCTCACCACTATTTCTTTTACACAGAAAGCCAGTTTATTAGGCGAGATTATTATATCTTTGCTCCTATTCCTCTCAATGACGGTTAGATTATATATAGCTTTGCCAGCAATGAAGTTTTCATTACCTGCAAATGATGCGGTAATCAGGGTTTTTCCTGGAGCTACCAATTTGATTCCTGAGGCGTCTCCTATGGTAGCAACATTCTTATCACTACTAGTCCACGTAACTTCGAGTTTGTTTGGGTTCGTCAATTCAGGAAGTGTATAGTCTTCGCCTATCTGTGCTATTTCATCTGTGACTATGAAGTTTAAACCATTGGCAATGTTGTCCTTCTTTTTTATATATTTTGCTCCACGAATATAATCAATGGTGTGAATTGTATATGATTCCTTGTTTTGAACATCAAGAGACGTTTTCATGTCATCGACATCAGGAAATTGCAAATCGTAATCTCTTACAATTAGTTTGGGTTTTAGATTTGCTGCATTTTCATTTACACATTTCAATTCCTTTGATGTAAAAACAGGTAATACGCGATATCCATTTGTAAATAGGGCATAACTGTTAAATCTATTCTGTGAGCGTTCTTCTTCTACACAAATACACAGATTCTTTGCTCTTGAATCTTGTACCAAACTAAAATTATATCTCTCAACTTTTAATATGTCATATTCGTACCGCTTAATTGCATATCTTAAATTGGAGCCATCAAATAAGCCGGTTCGCCCTCTCAGGATGGCATCGAAAGGATTATCTCCTTCTTTTACTGAATACTTGTGATACTCTGTCCAGACATTACTTATATAGTTCTTCTCGTCAAAATAAAAAAGGAAAGAAGGGTATATAGGAGGGTTCCCTTTATTCCAGGATTCGTCAAACATAAAAAATACTTCTGGATACTGAAGAATCGCACGCCTTATGGTTTTTGCAGCATCTTTTACAGAGAAAGATTCTAGCTCATTTGTCTTTTCGCGTTCAACAAAGGAGCAATGTTCTTTAAAAAAAGACGGATAATCAATAATAACATATAAATAGCCAAGATCCTCATCTTCACCATATCTGTTTAGGAAATATAATAAATCCGTCGCATGCTTAAATCTCAATGCATTACCATTATCTTTGTCATAGACAAGATTCTTGTCAACCACACGAAAAGAACTCTGACAGTCAAGCCCAGTTTTTTCTATGAAAGAATAGAAACTATCAACAGACTTTGGATTGAGAGAAAAATATAGGACGCGATTATCTGTTTTCATTTTTGTTCACCTCCTTTTCCTGTGGTCTTATCTTTATCGCATTCGTCGTGAGCATTCGCATTCTCGTTTTCCTCATCAGCTTTTAATATTGCATAGTATCCGTCGGCATATTTTTTTATGGTAGAAAACACATCACTGGTTTTGTCCTTATTTAACGCCCCTGTAATTATGCTATTGCTATGCTGAAACACTATTAGACTCCCAAGCTGAGGAATTGCTTTGTTTAATTTTTTAAACAAGTCCCCCGTCACAACTTCGTCTTTGCCTGAGAAACCACTAAAATCTCTATCGTGACAAACCAATATTATTCTTTCGATTGAAGGATATTCTTCCTTTAACATGAAAATTAGTGCATTTGCCCACCTAAGATTATGATCTGTTTCCATTTCTCCAGACCATGGATACACAGCACATGCCGCAGTTCCACCATCATCATCTTCTTCCTTGTGATACCATCCAAGGCGATGCTGGACCTGAGGATTCTCTTTGTCACAGTGAGTGACATTCGAATTAAGACTAGTCAATGCCCATTTGTTGTAGTCCTCAATAGAAAAAACATTAGAATTCTGCTGGCTTTCTATTTCAGAGGATTCAGCATCCGGAATTTTACAAATAAAACTATGTATTGGTTCCCATCTACTTTGCTCATCTTCAGAAAAATCTTCGTATGCCAATAAAAAAGACGCTTTGATGAACTGTAATTCTCCAAGGTCTTGGGCATTACTAATTGATTCAATTAATGAGTGTTCCTCGGAACATACCTTATTACCATAAGCTTTCTCATAAGCATCCTCAAATTCATCCGCATTCTTCTGAATATCCTCTGATAATGACTTATACTTATCAATAGATGGTTCTTCAGTATTTTTGATAACATCTCTTTTTTGAGCATGTTCGTTAAGCCATGATGTAAGATCATCACCAAGACTAATGAAATAATCAATAAGAGCTTGGGATGGTTCAGGAGACACACCCTTGAAGTACTCTCTATTTTCAATGTCACGGATAGTGAAAAGCACTGCTTGTTTAATGTTATTCTTCATACCGGGCACTATCAAAAAGTTCAACTAATGAATATTTACAATCCAAAGTAGCATGCTCTATAGCCGCATACTGAATAAACGGCATTAATTGAGGCATGTCTTTTTTATTTGGCTTTGAACGACCCGAATGAACCATTATACCTGGCATAAACAATTGTGTTTCTTTTGAAGTTTCATCACCTGAGTATTTAGGAACATCCATAACACTTTGATCCCCGCGTTTCAGGAACAAATACATTTGCCTAGTTAATTCAATTTTGGCAGTCTCATTATCTTTGATACCAAATGCCTCATACAGTTTGTCTAAGAGACCTTGATGAATAGAAATATAATCAAAGCTCTTTGCTGGGTATTCCGGGCGTTCCGTATCTGGCTCTGGAGTAATCTTTAATGAACCATTTTCCCATGACAAATCTACTAATTTTACCGTCTTTGCATGATATACATCTTCAATGGCGTCTAGAACATCTGTTCTTGTGGATGACAATTGAAGGCCATACATTCCATATGTGTTCTTTTTCTGTGGGTTCCTCACAAAAGTATATACGTATATACCTTTTTGATAATAAGCAGAGACGTTCCGACTCTTTGCATCTGCCTCAGATTCGTATAATTTTTTCTTCAATGCAGGATTCGAGGAGACAAGTTTGTTTAACTCGTCAATTGATTCGCACTTGTTAATTTCTTTAGCAAAATTGGCACCGAATTGTTCGATATATTCTTGCTTCATATCATTCAGTGTTCCACTGGCGGCATGGGCTCGTGTAAAATCAACTTCTTCCAAACCATATAATTTGGCAAAGAGTCGTTCGTCAAAGATAGCGACTTGCTGTTTCATCGCTCGTAAGTGAGAGTAGAACCACGTGTCGTCAAGAGAGTCATTTCTTACGAGTCTGTCTGTTGAGCTGTTTCCCGTAACACTTTCTACAAACTGACATCCTTTGTAGTTGTTACGCAACTCTCCCATAAACCTATTAAACTCTTCATTCATGTCATGATGTGTCCTATAAACATATTCTCCGAATCCACCGCCATCAGTAATAATTACGTTGCCTACTTTACAATAATCATGTTCAGGTATTAATGCCATACCATCGAATAGGCCATCTTTTGCAATGACATTCTCTTGTATGTCTCCTTGCGTGCGGATGAAATTTCCGGACTCTTTAATCCATTTATATTTTGCTACCTGAGGCTGATTGACATATCTGGCATATGCTTTTTTGTCATCAACACAAATGAAGTCTTTTTCCTTTTCACAATTCGAGAAATACTGATAGAGACAATTCTCAATACGGTGACATTCATCTTGGGAAATACCATCTTGAATGCATTTCAATAGATTATCCCGATTAATATCTTTAATACTTGAGATAGTAACTATTCTTGAAGAAGAGTAAGGACGAATCAATTTGTAGCAGTCTTCTCCATCGCATAGAACAAAAATGTAACTCTTGTTATTCTCTTTAATATATTCAGCGGGCGTAAATGCTTTCCAATAGAAACCTGCGAGTCTTTTTCTGATTTTATCATCGAGTTTGATACCATTGCTGAAGGATTCAGAAACAACGGCAACTTGCTTAGGAATCATCAAACAGAAGATATATTGCAGATGTTTATCATGTTGACGAATATATAACAATGGCGCTTTTTTCTTAGTTTGTGCTTTTTTGTCTTCCTCAGGTTTAGGCACTTCGTTAAAATATTCCTCTTCGTCCTTGGCACCTCTTAGCCATGCCGCTGAGATTCTAATTTCCTTAATACCTTTATTCCCTTCTATCATTCTTGAATCCTTATCAATATAATCTTCAGTTAAGGCTCCTCTCAACTTGTATATGGCAGGTTCTGAAATTTTGATGTTGTCGGTGATAGTTACGAAATATAAGTCATCTGCATCAATTGATTCACTATAGAATTGCCAAAGGACTCTCATAAGAGACTTATGCTTGTCCCTATCGCCCAAAGGATCTGATTCTGAATCTACTATTGGAGCAGCATCTTTGTCTCTTTCTTTAAGTTCTTCTATGATATGCGCGTATTCAGCCTGTTCGTCCTCTGTGAGTTTATTCTCTTTTTCCTCTAAATCAAATTTTCTTGTTATTAAACGCCCATACTCATCAACTGCGTCCTTATCAATGAAATCAAATGTAAGTTCGAGTCTTCCCTGATTTCTCCAATCTCCATGCTTGGCAGCATTTCTTATGATGTTTTCAAGCATCGAGAAAATCGCCTGACGTCCGACCATGCCTCCTGGGAGACTAACGTCAATCTGCCTCATGAATTCAAGGTCATTATATGCATCTTGCCTTTCATTTAGCACAATGTTGCTTTCGTTTACAACCGGATTGCCATCAAATCCTCTAAACTTAATAACAATATCGGACAGTTTTCCATTTTCTTTTTCTGTAGGACTTATTGTGCGCCCCAATCCTTCAGATCTAGCGATATTGCCAAGAAGAATGTTGTCTGGTTGTAAATTCTTTCTGTCTTTATGGCGAAGATATCTCTTATCAGGATTTATTTCGTCATATATGAAATCCTTAAAATTAACTGTCGAGTAGTATGGGATATAATCAGTTGCAATTGTCGCGATAAAATCTTGACGTTCCTGTAAATATGAGATAAAATTCCCTAGGCCTACCAAGAAAGGAAGTGCTAAACTTCCCTCTTCGGTAGACATCTCTTTGATAAACTTAACTGAAGAGTCTTGGTTCTTCTTTGCCTGTTCTATTCTATCAAGCAATTCAGAAAACGATGATGAAGAAATGAAATCTGATAGGATATTATCTTGCAAGATATTAGTTACAGAGCTAAGGTGCTGCTTCAAATACGCCATTACATGACTACCAATATTATGACTCATATTACGAGACATAATAGCTGCCTTTGCTGATTTTATAGATTCATTTCTGGCTAATTTATATAGAAAATTAGCAGTATCATACATCATTCTACCAATGCTGATGTCAATTCCCGATTGAACCGTGGCAAGATCATCATCTTCTAATTGTGTGGGAGTTACAATTGTTGAGACATTAATGATTTTTTCAGATGACGCAAGAACTGTGGGAAAAAAATAAATATGAGGGTTATTCGCTTTTACTATTAAGTTGAAGTGGTAATCTAATGCATAATTAATACTGTCTTTATGTCTTTTTCCTAAATTTGTAAGTAAAGATTGTATATCATCAATCTGCTCATGATGATAACTGTAACTTTCATCACTACTACTTATTATCTCACCAGAGCATCTGATGATCTCACAGCACTTCTTTCCAGATTCATGGTAAAGATGAAGAATTTGCTCTTGTATAGTAAAATAATTTTTCTGTATACATTCGGTAATAGTCATGGGAAGTACTTTCTCACTGTCTTTGCGAGTGAATACTCCATAAATCTTTTTATAGTCCTCCTTGTCTGCTATTTCTTTTGCCTTTTCCTTATCGTCAGCGTCATTAACATCACCAGCCCAGTGCTCACAATTTATGTTACTATATCTATTACCATTTATATCAGATATATAACTCCCCATATAATATATGCTACTTGACGATATCCATTGTTTTGAAAGAAAGTCAAATATTACAATTGAATTTGGGTTAAAAACCATCTGATTGTTTTTTGATGTATCCATTATTATATCCAATTATATGTTCTCAATGTATCCTTGTCTATATCATAACCAATAAAGGTGGCTCCTTGTTGTATGGCAGTTTTTGCTATGGTACCGCTTCCCATGAATGGATCCAATAATATTTTATTGTTTAAATCGAAGGGTGACAATAAGTCTGTGATTAAATTATCTGGCCAAAAGGCAGTGTCATGTTGTATAGAATATGTATAAGTAGTTTTCAAATGGAAGTTTTCTATTACATCGATTTTTGATGTAGTATTACCAAAAATAAGTATCTGTTCACAAGATGAATGAAATTTTTTTTCCTTGTCATTCCGAGAAATACTACTGTCCATTTTTATGTCAGAGCCTTCTATTGCGATATACGGGAAGGAACAAATAAAATCCAATCCAGAAGAAAGAGCCTTCTCCTTAACGAATTCTGCACCGTAAATAATTGTTTTTTCCATCACAATGATATCTGCAATGTCTACAATTAAAAAACCACCATCTTTGAGAACACGCGATATAGACTTGATGACTGTTGAGTACATGTCATCAAAATCCTTGTAATCAAGTGAATCGTGATAAGACCGATATTTATGGCTAATATTAAACGGCGGACTAGTAATGACCAAATCTATCGTCTTATCTTGTACTTCTTTTAAAAATCGAGAATCCTTATTGAATATTGTATATTTATTAATTATTCCCATGTCAGAACTTGGATAGGATATATAATTTCATTATTCTTAATATGCAGTTCTCCTGTAAGGCCATCGTAAGTGCTTTCATTTATCTCAGTGTTATTACTTATTGCAGAGATAATAGCAGAAATACCGTCGTAACAAAGCATTGCACTAGGAACACATTTAATACCAAACCTTTTGTTGTAGTTTTCTTTAAAAACAACATATTTTTCATCCTCTTGGAAATCTACATATCGTACACCTTTTGCATATTCACCTGCAAGTGAATTAATGTAGTCATACGAGAAAGCGTCTGTCGTAATAATTTCCTTACTATAACCATTTTGCTTTAAAAACTTGACTAATAATCCTAGGCTTTCTGACATGCTTCCTAAGTAGATTACATCTGGTTCTGTATGAATTACTTTAAGGGCAGTCTCTCTAAGTGCTTCTTCGTTGATCGCGCCAGAATAACAAATGGTGCAATTTGCCGGAATAAGACTCTTAAATGAATTATAACATGTTTGCCCAAACACGTCATTTGAATACAACACAGCTATCTTATCATGAACAATGCGATTATTATTTAGGAAGTTTATCAAAGCTGCGTTCTCTTGATCTGCCGATGGTAAATTTCTAATTGCATTGGGATTTTCATTTAAATTCTCAAGATAAACAGGGGCAATTAAAGTAACTTCTGCCTTACTTATTATTGATGAAGAAGCACTAACAATAGATGATAATTCACAATAAATGACATTACACTTATTAACGTCTATAAGTTTTTTTATCGCTGTAATACCAGACTTTACGTCAGATTTGGTATCCTCGATATAAAACTCTACTTGTCCATTGTTCCCATATTTTTCTTGTAAGAATGCAATAGCGTTCTTTTCGCTTTGGCCAAAATCAGAGCCAAAGCCTGTCAGAGCAATTGCTGCACCAACTTTTATTTTGTTAGAATTGTCATTGTTTCTACAGCCAATGAAAAATAAACAAACTGAAAGCAGAATGAACAAAAATTTTTTCTTCATATCCTAATTATTTAAACATTAAACATTCTATTTCTCTAATATCTTTTCCAACAAAACGATTTGCTGTTTGTCCTTGTCGAATTAAGATACTCCTATCACAAAACTCTACTGCTTTTGCAATATTCTGCTCAATGAGGATGATTGTGACGTTTAGTTTTTCTCTGACATCCTGAAGCATCTGGTACATCTCTTCTACCGCTTTTGGGGAAAGACCTGCACTCGGCTCGTCGAGAATAACGAGGCGGGGATTGGTGGCAAGGGTCATTGCCAACGAGAGTTGGTGCTTTTGGCCACCACTTAACTTATCTGCCATCAGGTGTTGGAGCTCGCGCTTGGGACACTGCAAGAGCGGTACGAGCTCAGCTAATTGAGAATTGAGAATTGACAATGGACAATTGTTGTTAGCTTGCGTTGCAAGTTGGAGATTATCCCATACGGAGAGGTTGGGGAAAACGCGGCCGCCTTGTTGCATGATAGAGATGCCGCGATGGGCGAGTTGACTGGTGGAGAGGGCTGTGATGTCTTCGCCATCGAAGAGGATTTCGCCCCGACGGATGGGAATCATGTTCATGACGGCCTTACCGAAGGTGGATTTGCCCGAGCCGTTGAGACCGATGATGCCCACAGCCTCGCTCTGCTGCACTTCCATAGAAATGCCGCGGAGGATGTTGACACCTTCTGTGTAGCCTCCCCAAAGGTCGTTTATCTTCAGTAATGCACTCATAGGCCCAGATAACTGTTACGTACGTTCTTATCGTCCAGCACTTCTGCTGTAGGTCCGGACATGGCTATCACGCCATCGTCGAGATAGGCGCAGGTATCGGCAATCTTACGGACGAAGTGCATATTATGTTCTATTAGCAGGACAGTGAGACCTTCGCCCACCATATCCCGTATAATCTGCTCGATGGTATCGATATAGACCGGATTGACACCAGAGGTGGGCTCATCCAGAAGCAGCAGACGGTCGTCACCCATCAACAGACGAGCCAATGAGAGGATGCGTTGCTCACCGTATGAGAAGGCAGATGCCTCGTTGTTGAGCATGTCGAGATATTTGTTCCCCGCTCCGAAGATGCGATTGAGAATCTTCTGGGCCTGCTCTTCTTTTTTCTGTTCAGCTTCTTTCCATCGCTTGGGACGTATCAGCGAGGAGAACGGCCATTCGCCCGTCTCATCGTCAGAGGCCATCTTCATGTTCTCCATCAGAGTCTGACCGCTGAGCAGTTGCCCTCCCTGGAAAAGACGGCCAATGCCCATCAGGGAAATGGTTGAGGGGGAAAGGGGATTGAAATCGTGTCCCTCGAAAAGGACCTTGCCTTTATAGCCTTTCTGGAAACCGGAAATAATATTGAAGAGGGTGGTCTTGCCTGTGCCATTACCGCCCACCAATGCTGTGACCTTGCCTGCTTCTACATCCAGGTTCACACCACGGAGCAGGTCGAATGTCTCTTTCTGATCATTCGTAAAACTCAGATGTATGTCCTTTAACTGTAGAATCATATTACTTCAATACGGTTTTGCCCATTAGTCCCTGAGGGCGATAATACATGACAAGAATTAGTGCCAGACCATAGATGATCTGTCGCAAGTTGGCAGCAATGCTGTCGGGCAGTCCGACAAAGCGGAGCAACTCGGGCAGCAGCACCACGAAGACGGCACCCAGGATGGGGCCTTTGGTGTTACCGATGCCACCAATGAAGAGGGCGCTGATGATGAAAATGCTTTCATCGAGCGTGAAGCTGGTGGGGTCGATATAACTGACGTAGGAAGCATAAATGGTGCCAGCCAGTCCTGCCACAGCAGCAGAGAGGAAGAAGGCCCACGACTTGAACAACACCGTATTGCGTCCCATGGATTTGACCATCGTCTCGTCAGCACGAATGGCATTCAGAACACGGCCAAAAGGCGATTTTACGAGGTGATGGAAGAGGAACACAACAACGACCATCAGTATGAGCGACAGTATCAGGTAGGCATAAACGCCTGAGAGTTCAAAGATGCCAAACAGTTTGATGCCTGAGATGCCAGGAATGCCATACGGGCCACGGGTGACATCGGTCCAGTTATATAATATGGTATAGACAATGAGCTGGAAGCCCATCGTGGCTATGACAAAGTAATCGCCTTTCAAGCGGACAGAGGCAAAAGAGATGAGGATGCTGAACAAGCCAGTCAGCAGCATCACCAAAGCAGCAATGACCACGAAAGGCAGGTTGAACTGCATGAGGAAATAGGTCCCAATATAGGCACCGATGCCATAGAAGGCCGCCTGACACATGGTAAGGAGATTGGCCATACCGATGGTCAGATTTGCGCTCAAGGTCAACATGATGTAGATGTTGAGCATGATGATGATATGAAATATATACTCCATACGCTATACGGTGCGTTGTTTATATCCCGCGATGCCCTGAGGTCGCAGGAAGAGAAGGATTAACAATACGAGGAAGGTGACGGCATTCTGCCAGTTGGAGGCAAACTGATAGACGGTGAGCGACTGCAAGACGCCCAGTGTGAGTCCGCCAACGATACAGGTGCTGAATTTGCCCACACCACCGATAATCATCGCCACGATGGCACTGATAAGGACACTCATGCCCATATTGGGGTCGAGACCGACATCATAGACCGTGAGGCAACTGGCAATGGCGATGAAGATGCCACTGGCCAGGAATACAGCGATTCGGGTACGATTAGTGTTATAGCCCAAGGTCTCGAAAAGGGTTTCGTCCGCACTGAGGGCTTGGAGGCGCAAACCCCAGTTGGTCCATCGGAGAACAATAAGGAAAGCCGCGAGGACGATGATACCTATCACAGCCTGATACATCTGAGGGGTGGTGATGATGATGTCACCGAAAGAGAATGGTTTGAGAATGGAGTTCTCGACCACCTTGGTCTCGTTGCCAAAGAACATGGCGATGGTGTTGATGATGACCGTCATCAGGCCGATGGATGCAATCATCGCGACGTTAAGGGAGGCCTTGCGGTTTTTTAGGGGGCGATAAACTGTGACCTCGCTGAGCAAGCTTAGACCCATAGTGAGAATGATAGCAATGATTGAAGCTGGCAGAATGGGGAGACCAACCTTGGCCCCGAAGAACCAAAACATATAGGCTGCAAAAACATAGATGCCTGCTGCAGCTATATGGAAGATCCTTGTTGTATTATAGACCAATGCAAAACCTATTGCCAATAGCGAATAGAGGATGCCGGTTATGAGTCCATTTATGATAAATTGCCAAATCATTTAGCGTAATATTCAGTTTCCAAGGTGCAAATATACACATTTTTTTATGAAATAAAAGTTTTTTCAACTTTTTTTTCAAATATACATATGTAATTTGTGTAAAATCTTCCCCTAACGGCTCCATAACCCCTTCTCCAACCATTAAAAACACACCTTCAAGTTAAAAAAATGCACAATTATTTTGTGTTTTTTAAATATTATTGTATATTTGCACCCGACTTAAAACAATTGTGTTGTGATTGAACAAAATGAACAAAAATAATTAAAAACTCTGAATTATGGGAAAAAAGAGATTATTGCCACTGACTGCGCTATGCATCGTGCTTATATTTGGACTTGAGGCATATGCGCAAGATGCTATGACCAAGGTAAAACAGGCCTATCCTGTTGCCATGCAGGAATATGGCAAACAGATGGACGAGTTGAAAACGGACTACATTATTGCTATTGATGTTTCTGCGACAATGGGTAAACACAAAGAAGAGGTGATTCCTGCATTAACCCGTTTTTTCGACTCTATCGGAGATGGTAATTTTGTAAGGATTATCAGTTTTGGTACTATGGCCAAAGAAGAGCAAACTCGTCTTGAAATATCAAAGCAGACCCGACCGCAGATAATTTCTAAACTCAACTATGTCTACGACAATGTTATGAAGGATCGTGGAATGTATGGCCATACAGATTTTGTTTTATTGGGAAATAAAGTTGCTGATTTGATAGAAAAAGATGAAGATTCTGACATTCACTTTTTGGTAATCTTCTCCGACATCATGGATGATCCTGGAACAAAGGCCTTAGGATCAAGACACCGTGCTGTGAAAGAATGGGATGCTCTTCACCAAAGATTCATCACTCTTGATGTTCCCGTGAATACACTTTCTACATATTTCTCCCATGAGACCAAGGATGAAAAACAGATTTTGGAAAGTATAGAGCTCGTCAACAAATCATTTCCCAATTTTGATTATAGTAGTGACATTAACGAGGTGTTAGGTGCTAAACTTGACGGTTCTAAGTTTGTTATCTACACAGATAAGTTAAAGCAACTTATTACAAAAGACATTAATGAAGTGGGGAAAAAGGAATTGTTCTCTTCTCAGATTGGCAAAGATAAGAGCGTTTCCTTGAATTTTGATTTTAATAATGAGAATCTGAAAGTAAAGAAATACATTACGGGCATTGTGGTTGACACATGCATTGTTACAGATAAGTCAATTGACATTGTTGATATAGAGTTTGACAACCACAAGGAAATAGAGAAACGCAGCGGTTCAAAGGGTATTGGTACCGTAAAGTTTGATAAGGGCGGTATTTGGACTGAAGACTGTTTCGCAGAATACACCATGCAGTATCATTTCCTTTACCAGCAAGGTAAGGATGAAAAGGCCCAAAGTTTTACAAAAGACATGGAAGCCTTAGGACTTTTGGACAAATTGCCACAGCAAGCAGAATTCCATGCCGATGGTACCTTTGTGTTCCTTTGGCCTTTCTGGTTGGTGGTGGTACTTAGTATTCTGATTCTTGTGTTCTTGTTCTTTCTTGTTAAGAACACGATTATTCCTGGACATATCAAAAATAAAAAGTTTGTATGTAAAGAAAGCTTAAATGGTAAGACACACGAATTCAATGCTAATGGGAAGAGAAAGTTTATCCTGGGAAATGCTGAAGCTTGCAAATTGAACGACTGGACGATCCCCAATGCAAATTTCGTAATCCACGTCAGTCATCGAAACGGTAGTCCATTTAATTTGCTTGTTAAAAGGAAAATTATGCTGACATTGGACAAAAAGAACTCAGAAAAGGCTGAAATGCGTCAAACCATCAAGGGCAAATCGTATGCCCTTGATCAAGCAAACATTTTAGACGGAATAATTGTTGTTCAGGCAAAGGGGATTCGATATGAATTTACCATTATCAACTATTAAGTCAGAAATTACCAAACATTAAACAAAACAGATAATCATGAATGCTTTATTTATAGGATTAGGTGGAGCCGGTTGCTCATCAGTTGCAGAATATGCAAGAATGGTAAAGAATGCAGGAGTTAAAACAAACGATGCATATCTTTATTTTGACACGGAAGTTGCCATGAAAGACTACTACCCTATCATGGGTGATGATTTTATGCATCTCGGCAGCATCCAACGCGGAAGCCGTCATACCATCAACAAACTTCGTGAGGATGCCATTCGAACAAAAAACAATCCATACGAGACAGAGTTGCAGAAAAAAGAATCTACTCAATTCCTTGAATGGTTTGATGGTTCTATAAGAAGCGGAGAACCGTTAGACAAGGGTGCAGAAGGTGTCAGAATGATGTCAAGAACCATGTTGTACGCCGAATATGATGAAATCAAACGAATTATACGCCAAAAGCGCACTTTCACAAATGCAGCTGGACGAAATCAAGACAGAAGAGTATATGTTGTTTCAGGAACATGTGGAGGAACAGGAGCAGGCACAGTGCTTGACATGCTCTATCTGATTCAGGAAGTACTGGTGGAACTCCAGAGCGGAAACGCAAATGACCCTGACACAAACTTATTGCTCATCATGCCACAGGGCTATGTAATGGGGGTGACTGATCCCAACAACAATCTCTATGTTCCATACCGCACCAATCCATACGCTCTGTTTGATGAAATCAACGGATGTATGAAGGATTATAATAGCTATTATTCAGATGGAGATTCTGTCACAGATGGCTCCGGCCATATTATCAGCATCAAGGCCGTATCAGACCAGAGTGCCGGTAAGCGCTATTATTATTATCGATGCTGTGGCAATGACACAGTCGCATTTCCATTCACAGTGTGTCAAAATGCTTACCTTTTCGATTCTGTGGATTCAAATACTGGTGAAGTGTTGTCACCCAGACAGCGTACTGCCAACGTGAGCAATTTCCTGTATATTATGGAAGCGGCCAACCAAGCTCAAGCGAATTTGAACACGACGGTCAGCAATCAGTCACGTCTCTGCAAGTTTGCTTCACGCAACAAACCTTTCATTGAAGCCTTTTCGGGATCAGGCATCTTCATTGCCCAATCATGGGAAGAACTGACAAGGAAATATGTACATGACAAAGCCCTGTATCAGTTGCTGAAATATGGTTTTCTGGGTGATAATGGATGCTATAGTGAAGAATGTGTAGATGGAGATAAAACATCTTTAATTGGCAAGATTGATGACATTATCATTGAATTTGACTACAAAACACTCCTTGACTCCATTCTGCAAGATTTAAGTGGAGATGATATTGAAAAACTTCATAGAAACATCAAGAATTCTATTGGAGACAAATCCAATAGAATAAAGGATATCTTTGCGATTTCTAATCAGAAAAACAATATCAATGAATTGGCGAAAGGAGTAGATGGACTTCTCAAAAAAGTGCGTGATTATACCTATGAGTCATGCACGAAATGGATGATGGACTACAACCTCTATCATGCTCTAAAAGTAGCCACGGATTTGGATGGATATTTTGACAACCAATATAGAGATTTGCTGAATACGATTGCAGTAGATGCCATGGATATTGATTGGTACGTTAAAATCAAAAGGCAAGGGGATAAGAAAAGACGCGAGATTTGCACAACCTTGCTTTCTGTGTATATCAAGTATCTGGTTTACCGAAATCTCTCGAATGAAGATAATGGCTACTTAGACAATTGCAAGAAGAAAATCAATGCAGCCATCGACGCCATTGATTTCAATCAGCTGAAGATAGAAGGAGTTAAAGTTTGTGAACTGAGGTCTGAATACATCAAATATTTGACTGAGTTAAAGAATGATCTTAATAGAAGAATCTATCCGAGCTTAAACACCTTATTCAATTTTGACACAACATCTTTTGTTGCAAACAATTTTGTGGAAAGCAAATACATGGAATTGATTGCCCAAAGTGCCAATGGACTTCCTGATTTTCGCAAGACTGGGAAAGATGAAAACAACAACGAACTGCAGAACCTACTTTACCAGCACAAGGCATCTTGCATTGAAAATATGAAACATAATGAAACTTCGTGGAGTAATTATTTTGAGATGAATGATAGCATCAATGCTGACACCTTTGCTGAGAACATAAAACTTGCTTTTTCCAGCTTTGTCAAGGAAGCCAAGCGGAAAGCGGAAAGCATCTCCTTAGACAGTAGCCTATCGAAGCCTTTCCCACAGCTCAATCCTGACGAGCAGGCAAACTTGATTGAAACGATGCAAAGCTATCAATCCATCAATTTGTCTGTCAATTACTCCAGAGCCAACAATGCCCACACATCCATTGTTGTTGGAGATTTGGTGAATAACCTTTCGTGGCTGAAAGCAGGTCTGTTCCCTCAAAACAATAGCCAAGCAGCGTATAACACGATGGAAAAAGTGGAAGTTCAAAGTACAGATATGCCCGACCGGGTGGTACTTTTATTTGTTCGCTTTGGATATGCACTCAACGATTATAGTTATTATGATATCTATAAGGATAAATTTGAGTACATTGTCAAACATCCTAAAGAACGGGTGAATCCAATGTACAATGACCGACGTTTCTGGGAAGCCAAGGGCAATATTGGAGAATTTTTCAGATCCATCAAGGAACAAGCAGAAAAAAATTCACTTGTTGCACTGTGGAAAGGTCATTATGACATCTTAACAAAGTTCAACTCATTATTCCTCTACAAGCTTCTTGATGAACACTATAGCACTGATGACAGAACTGGCTTAGATATTCTTGATAAAATCAGACGTAATGATTTTATTAAGTTGGAGAAGAAAAAAGCAACTGCATCAAAAACTAAGACAAAGAAAACTGGCACCAGCAACGAAATTGCCAAGTTTAAGGAAATCGTATTCTATAAGACAGAAGATCACCGCTTTGCGACTGACAAGGCTGTATATAACCCAGAAAAAGAAGGGCTCGTTGTCGAGTTTGGTAAAAAATACGATAGGATAACTAATTTACGTTCCTCTGTTCCGTATTTTGAGTTCTGGCTCGACGTACTTCGCCAATTGGGAGAAGCCCTTGATCAACAACTGGTTGTACAAGCTTTTAATGACACGAAGAGTCTAATTGGAGACTACAATAATGATGCACGTCAGTTTGTAGAAGAACATATTTACAATAAATACCATAAGACAGACCTGCAAACAAATGCGGAATCTGTAGATTGGTATTCATGTTTTGCAGACTATATCAGAATCTGTAGAAAGTAATTATTTGTGCCTCCAAAATCGAGTGAGAATGGAATATAACGAGATATGTCCTTTATGGATTATAAATACGCAGAAGGAAGATAATGGCTTGTCGGAAAAGATGAGGCATCAATTGTTGGCCTTTTCAAACAATGAATTTGGCAATCAATTCAATGAAAGCACAAGTCGCTGGTGGAGCATCGTGAGCGTTTCCAAAACTAGGGATCTGCCTATTGATGATAAATGGCATCCTTCTGACATTCCCGCATACAATTTACCAGCAGGATACTTTGATGTGTCTGCACTTACAGTGGTAGTTGTAACTTCACTCGAAACTATCAAATTGGCGATAGAAATTGTAAAAGAATTACGCGAAAGGCAAAGGGATGGATCTTTCATGAGAGGTTCTGCCGCTCTTGTCCGATTCTATGGATTGCTTGTGTTTAACAAGGATTCGGAATTAACTGAAGAGCAGAAAGTGGTATTTTTCGGCGAAACCAAAACCACCAAGTCGAAAAAGAAGAAAGAGTCAGATCCTTTGCCTTTTGACACACTTTTTTTACAAGGTAATTGCAATAGAATCACGGCAAACGCCCAAGATTACAGTTATGACCATTTGGAGGCCCATGAGAGTACAGATCTTTCCGTCCAAATTCTATATCATCTTGCACTAACTCAAGGTGTCTTATCGAATGTGGGCGGTATGCCACTATGCGTCGCTGGAGCTTTCTCCATGAATTACGAGGCTGAAAAGTGGAAACATCTAACGGCATTGTCCTTGTCAGAAGCAATCATTGAGAAATTCACGAAGGACAAAATTGGTGAACATTGGCATAGTGAATCGGGAGCAATGTATTCAGAGGAATTTGCAAAAGAACATGAATGGAAATGCATTTATGGAAATTTGAAAGCGGGTTTCCGAAATATAGATACAACAGAAATTGTTCCTAAAGTTCCAATTTCTCCATGGAGGTTGTTTGCGAAATACCTAATTCCCCAGTATTACAAAAAATACATCAAAGGAGTTGTTCGGCAGATTCATAACAATACGTCTGCATATTCTTTTGGTGTCATAAATAATTATCACAATCATGTAGACAATCAATTTCTGAAAATGACACAAGATGGTGTCTTGCGCCATAAGATAGAATCGGAATTGATGAGAATTTGGGATAAAGAAGAGGAAGATGGCGCCATCGGAATGCAGCAGTTCTTATCAAGGCTTGATAAGATAAATGATTTCATGTCCAAACAGCAAAATTCCATAGATGAACTGCTGAATCAGAAAGAAACTGAACATGCCTCGGGAAAATTTCCGGAATTAGCTGATCTTCCATTGGGTAATTTTGGAGATTTTCAGTCTAAGTATGCTAGTTATGTTCGTAGCAAAGGTATGTCAGCCACAAAAGAAAAAGACACAATGGGGAGAGGCAAATTACTCAAGTTAACTAGAATCTTGTCATTCCATCCTGTGCCTTTGAGTTTGATAACACGTTCAATTCTTTTAGGTGTTTTATTACCGCTTGTTGTCTTAACGGTTTTGAAATTGATTCCTGATCATTTGATTAACACTTCTTGTTTTGAATCTTTTCCTGGCAACCTTGTGTTTTCTATTGTTTGTTTCACCTTATGTGTTTGTTGGGCAATCGTTAAATACCATTTCCGTGTTGTGGATAATATAAAACAAAGAATAAAAGATTTTGTGGGATGGTGCATTTACCAAATGCAAGTTGAATCTTACCGATTGACATTGGAAAAAGCAAAAGACTATTATGCTGACGCCATATCTATTTGTCAAGATATTAAGACGCGAGCAAAAGCATTCATTGAAGATGAAAAGAAAGACAACACTGATAAAAGAATCGTTTTCGAGAGCAACAAATTCCAAGCAGATGTCATGGGGCAATGTGAAGAAAAGGACCTCTTGAGAAAAGATGCAATTTGTGTAATGGTTAATACATCTGTCAACGAATATGGTGAAGAGAGTACAAAAGCAGAAAGAGTACTTGTTAACAAGGAGAATAATGATGAATTGTATTATGGCGTGTTACGCAGAGTGTTAATGGTGAAAAATAATATACTCATTTCTATTTTAAGTGAATTATTATTCGGTAAAGGAATGAATAGCACATCCATAGAAAAAACAAAAACCTTGAACAAGGCAGATTTCATGGATCAACTGATAAAATCTGTTAGAGAAGAAATATCATTTAAAATAGATAATCTTAGCATTCATGGTTTGTCAGACATTGTACTTTCTTCGGCAGGAAATGGTCAAAGAATGAATAAATGGAAAGGAAAAGATCATGATTACACCATAGGCGATATTATCAGAGAACGTAGTTTTCCATCAGCGGAGACTCTTTCTTCCTTCCATTTTGCTAGTTTTATGATACCCAATAGGGCAAATAATGACGATATGGCTTCATGGCGTAGTCTCCTCAATCTTGATTCATTAAATGATACAAGATTTGATACCATCAAAGGCACATGTAGTATGAGTGTTTTGCAAGGTGCCGCTATTTCAAGTATTTCACAGGTTCTTGACATTAAAAAATGATAAAAATGTTTGGGTTAGATAATATCTCCATAGCACAATTACTTGAGAATCTGAAGTATTATGGCGAATTGATTCTCAAAATATTCCTTTTATACATATTATTATGTGTTTCGTCAGCTATAATTGTTTGGTTTTGGCGTTCGCTGATAGTACCCCTTTTCCGGAAAAGAGCCTATTTCTACTATTATCTAAACGACGGTTTTTATGATGAAGAACGTCCACTCGGTTTGTTCCGACGCATCCGAAATGTTCGGTGGACCATCAAAGATAAGATGGTGGGTTATCTGGAAAGAAATCGAGGCGATATTGATGGCGCATTTGACCATGTCATTTATCTGAAAAGCCATGGTCGTAGTCCTGTAGGTGGCGCTATCTACCAAGACGGCGTATGCAAGATTTACTTAAACGAATACGACAAAGAAGGAGGTTGTACTCCTAACATAGATAAGCCTGTAGGCTATATAGACAATGGAAAAATCTACAAATATTATGCAGACAGGGAGAGTTGGCTGCATAATGAACCGTTGGATACGCCAGAGTTTATTGGCGATTGCGAATGCCCCAGTTCCGACTGGTTCGGAAGAAAAAAATGGCCTACTGAAGGAGAAAAGCCCGATGAAGATACGCTTCAGTATATTAATGAAGAACGCGAAGACTCCAGCATCCGAGACGGTTTCAAAGATAGCTGGCCTTTCTTCAGAAAGAACTGCTATCGTAGGAGAAACGTCAGAACAAAGCAGATGAACACTGGACGTTCGGTTCAAGACGGAAAGACTTTTTATGCGATATTGGCAAGCAAACTTTGGAGATTTCTTCATGTTTATCCTACGGGATGGGATAACAAAGCCATGGCTTGGGGATATGGTTATTGTACCGAAGATTGGCGAAATCCGTTCAAGAAGAGCGATGACAATGGAACTCCAATGATTTGTAGAGCAGCAGCAGCCTTACTGCTTGCTCGATACGAGGGCTTCTTGTTGGATCCTGACGAGATTCCGCAGAAAGAGAAGAAAGGACCAATCCCAACAATACTTCTCTCATTCTGCCTGTATCTATTATTATTCTCCTCCTTCCAACAGATTGCCAAGTATCTGGTTTTCCCATTCATGGGAGCTATGCTGAACGAGACTGTAGTTCTCTCATTGTTGTTCTTTGTACTTTGGCTCTTCATAGTGCATCCCATTCGTTGCCTTTTGATGGATAGGACTGATGTATTAGAATCATTCCTAGAGAAACTGAATATTAATATTGGTGTAACAGGATGGATGGTCTGGTTGATAGTAGTATCTGTTTGTGGTATTATTGCTTCCATATTCTGGATTGATTATGAGTATTTCCCAATCTACCTCTGCGCTTTGATAACTTTTACACTCAACTGGGCTGTTTACAATGCTCGTCGTTGGCCAATTGAAGGGTTCGGAGAGCATAGTAAACAAAGTGGTTCATATCATGATGATGATCGAACTGAAGGTAGAAGAAAGAAACAAGATGAGCAGAAGGAAGATAAAAAGAGCGATCACACAAATGGTCTTGGAAGGGACGAAGACTATGCTAATGGTTTGGAAAGGATACATGAAGTGAAGTTTGATACACCTACCAAATCGATTGAGTTCAAAGAAAGTTTGTTTTTTAATCAAGAAAAACTTCTTAATTTGAGAAAGAAGAATCCATCAAGGAGACCTGGTGGCATGTCGGAAGGCGGTTATCAAAATACGGCAGCAAAGATGGTCGAAGATGAATTGATTTCTAGGAATGGGGATGATGGCATTTATTCCAAAGTAAATCGTATGGCCGCATTAATCAATGCGTTTTCTATAAAACATCAATTGTCATCAATAGAGAAGATTCAATTAATCATGGCTTTATGCCAGCCTCAAAATATATTATATATTCATGATAAAGAGAGTGAAGAATTGATGATAGAAGGTTTTAATACAGGATATCTTACTGAAGACCATAGCAGATACGAAGAATATTGCAGATTTCCTACAGAAACACTGTATGATAAAAGAGGTGACTGTGATTGCCATGCAATATTGGCAGGAGCATTATTTGCAGCTTGTGGTTATGGTTGCTGTTATTTGGTTGGTGATACCAATACGGGCTCTCATGCAGCATTAGGGCTAGAAATAACAGAAGGTCTTGAGGCGTTAAAACAGTATACAGACGCTGTTTTTAATAGAGGTGATAAGGATTATCTTTATGTCGAAACTGCAGGTAAATGTATGATTGGTCATGTACCTGAGGGCTTTGCAACAATGATGGAAGGAGATTATTCTCCCATAAACCCCGTAGTATAAGTAGTATAATATGAATAAGCATCGTCAAAATTTTGTAATTATATTAGAATGGTTGTTGGTTTTGGCAATTGGAGGACTCATGGCATTTGTCGTGCTGAAGGACCAGTTTAAAGACCAACGCCCCCTAACCAATGCCGATATACCTCAGGAAACCATCGACTGGTTCCAAAACCTTATTGATGGGGGGAATTCTGACATTTGGGGTATCTTAGGACCTGATGATCGTGATTCTACAGACTGGACACGTTACGAGGACATCGACGACATGCTCCGGTTGGAGGATGAGTACTTTGTAATATATTACTCTGCAAAAGACTCTGTCGTAGAAAGGCAGAAAGCATTGGTGAGTCTGCGTTATGCTCATGAGGCAATTCCCAAGGGCGAACGCTTTATGAAAAACTATCCTTACCCTTCACAGTTGAATGGTAGAAAACTACCAGTGTTCCTCGCTAAGACCGTGAATGATTTTAGAAGTATCTGCAAGCAAATTGGTCATGGTGATCCTGGTACTTGGGCTATAGGTCTGTATTGTTTCCAATATGGTGTAGATGGCGTATATACCGATGGTATTATCATTTCTCCCGAGGCTTGGAGTTTGTCAGATAGTAATATAGATGCCAATTCGGATGATAAGGAACTGAAGTCGACGCTTTGGCATGAGATGAACCATTTTATGTATTTCACGAACTGGGATTATACGCAGACATCCAAGCCAAGTCTCTGGTTTACAGAAGGACTTGCTGAGTATTTCGCAGAGAATATTGACCGTCTGAACTATGTGGGAAACCATAAGAATTATGATTTGACAAAGGATTTTATGGATGGCAATAGCGAGTATTGGGTGGGAATGTCGGCATATTTCTGCCTTGAAAAATATTTCGGCAAGGGGAAAATTTCCGATGTAGTAAGCAATTCATACAATAACTCTATAGATAAGGCCGTACAAATGACCATTCCTACCGAGAATCTACAGACTTGGGATGACAGATGGCATCAGTATATGGAGAGTAAGGAGTATAGAAAATACAAGAAATAAATGTTTAGGCACTGAAGCCCACCTGACGGCGAGGCTTCAGTTCTATCATGCGAGGATTAAACTTCTTATAACCTTCCTCAACATCCGAGGCAAGGATATGTTGGTAGTCCTTGATAGGTTCAAGCGTGACGCGATTTGCCATTGCTGGGATGATTCCGTTTCTGATAAACTGTTCAACCCAACGGGCATTGCCAAAGTTCTTGGTACGTTGAGCCAAGGTTTCGCTGATCTTCTGCTGAAGGATTATTTGGGCATCATCGCGGATAATATAGTCCTCTTTAGCAAATAGATGAAGAGCTATCTCCATGAGTTGTTCCGCATCATAGTCGCTGAAGTGATACTTGTATGGAAAACGACCCATCAGTCCTGGGTTCGAGGTCAGCATGGCGTCCATTTCTTTCTCATAACCAGCAAAAATGATGACCATATCAGGATTGGGCTGTGAAAGGACTGTCAACAAGCTGTCAATGACTTTGGCACCATAGTCTTTCCTGTCAACTGTACCCTCATAGAGGTTGTATGCTTCGTCAATAAAAAGCACATTGCCTCTTGCTTCCTGCAAGACAGCCTTCATATTCTCCTCGGTTTCACCAATATAACGACCAACGAGTCGGGTGCGGTCGGCACAGATTACATTGCCTTTGGTGAGTAATCCGATGGAGTGATAGATTTTGCCAAGCATTCGGGCAACTGTTGTTTTGCCAGTGCCAGGATTGCCAGTGAAGATAGCGTGCTGTGCAGCCACATTCGACGTGCGGAGTCCAGCCTTCTTGCGTTCTATGAAGAAACGACTTTGGTTGACCATCGTGGTGATGCTCTTCTTGACATCGTCCAGTCCCACCATTTCGTTGAGCTCTTTGATGCTGTCCTCGAACTCTGAGGTTGAGTTAGGTAGGAGATTAAATGGTATATCCTCTATAGGCAATTCGGGTAAAGACTGCTTCTCTGACATTACCGCATCGATAGCACGACGGAGATAACGCGGTGACACCTCTTCTGCTATAAATCTGCGGATGCTGCTTAACGACCATGTTGAGAAACAGCCTTGTTCGTGATGCTGTAGAATTGCCCTTGCAAGTGCGTCCATCGTGGTCTCAGAAGGATCAAGATGCTCATCGTACAACTCTTTGATGAAAGTCTGCACGAGTTCAAATCCGCTATATGGCTGTTGGCTCAGAACATTGCCACTCAGGAACAAGTCCTTCAGCGAGGGATAGACATCCAGTACACTCTCAATCTCTTGTTTACCACCACAGAGCCAAAGCTTGTACTTCTCCTTGTCTTCACAGATTTTATCTACTATATGTCGCGTGACAACCTTACCTCCAGTGTTTAACAAGGCACCTGGATTGGTCAGGCAAAATACCTGATCGGTGGTGTTGTTGAATTTCTCATTCAGTGGGTCAAAAGGATTTTGCAGGGCTGCATTGTAGAGCGTGTTGCAGTCAACATGAATATAGTAGTAGCCTGGCACTGCGAGTTTCTGGAAAGACTGGAGGATTTCTGCGTTCCAGTCCCTGTTCGTAGTGTAGATTAGGAGATTCCGGCAGACTCTCAGTTCTCTGCCACTCAGACCTTTTCGAAACTCATTGTAGATTTTCAACTGTCTGCATTCCAAGGCATATTTTCTTAACTCTGAGGTGCCAGGAGTCGTAGAGAGGATATCCCAACTTGATTCTCTGTTCTCTATACAGGTGGTAAGGATGTCCTCGAGACTACAGATGGGACACATTGTTAATGGTTGCTGCATAACGTTCAATGACTTATCCACCTCGAAGTCAATACGTGCAAGATCACCATTATCCTTGTCACGAACCAGAAGGAAGTATTTCCCTGGCAACCAAATACGGAAAGAAAGCATGGCGATATTCACACTGATGCTGTTCTTGCGATTGAACTTATAAGTCACATCGCTGTTGCACATCGGGGAATAGTCGTCTGAGTAGACAAAGCAAGTGAAACGCCCCTCTTTAATCATCGAGCCTTTCCTTGCTTGGATGTTCACAATAATGCAGCCGTCTGTGTAGTCTGCTTTGTCGCTTGTTGATAGTGATAACTCAATTTTCCTAAGATCTTTCATAATTCCAGAATGAATACCAAAAAAAAGAGCCGCCAAAGCAGCTCTTTCTATCATCAAAAAATAAAAATTTCAGCAGGTATGAACCATGTAGAATCTCGACTCCTTCCATGCATCAATAAACTCAGAGATTGAGATGCTGATGATATCCGGTTTCTTGTAAGGGTCGAAGATGGTGACGGAATCATCATCAATGGCAGTTACGACGACGGCATGATTGGTCAGATCCTCAGGGTCATTCTCGTCGGCATATAGTTTCTCGCGGTCAACGCCCACTATAACATCCTCATCATCTTCGAGGGCATTTCTCAAATCGTTGATGGTAGAGTCGTACTGTCGTTTGACTTCCAATCCAGACAAAGCCAACAAGTTGCCAATACAATAAAGTGGAGTTCCTTCTGGTTTTAGCCATCCTTTTTCCTTGGCAGTGTTCACTAGCTGCTCTTCATGATAAGGAATATGATGACGTTGGAGGATAAAGATCTCACAGAGTACGGCACAGATATTCTCTCCGCTTAATGCTGCTATCTGAAGCATCGGTAAGAATTCACTTTGCAGCGGAATTATCGATGCTTCATCCTCTGCCTGAAGAGCGACGTTAAGAATCTCCTGCAACTGCTTGTCTTTCCTTAAAGCCTGGAGCACTTGCTTAGTTTCCTCTTCACTGGTATTGCCATCGAGATAGGCGGCCAGTAATTCGTCGGATATCAAGTCTTTATTTGCCATATTCTTTGATGTCGTTAAGGGCGATACGGGTCAGCTGAGCCATAGCGCGCCGTTTTATATTATACAGATTCGCGGTCGTTATATTCATTTCCCGCGCCAGTTCTTCTGGTTCACAGTCTTCAAGTATCAGTCGACGGATGATATATACATATCTTTTTGTCGGCATGGCCTCGAAAAGCCGTTCCATATCATATTCTACTGCTGTACCTGATTCTGGCGCAGCTATTTGATCCATTTTGTCATAAGGAGGCTCTCCACTGGAGTTATCTATCATTCTGGCCCGTTTCTTAATGAAAAAGCGGGTGGCTAGAATCTTCAGCCATTGGTAAATGGAACTACGATATTCGAAGTTACGTAGTTTGATGGCATCATCCTCCATGAGGTATAAGTAGAGTTCATTGATCATTTCATCGTATTCCACTTCGTAGTCGAATACGATGTTCATAATACTAAGAAACAGCGGTTTGCACTTGACGAAGAAGAAATCCTTCGTCAGGTGTTCATCACGTTCTATCAGTCCTTTTACTATCTCTTGATCAGTCATAAACCCTCAATTTGGGCACAAAATTACTAAAAAAAGTACAATAATTATATAGCATTAAGGAAAAACTACATTTGGGGATGTTTTATTGCGTTTTTTTTTGACACCAGGGACATGACAGTATGTCACCTGTCTTTTTATCTCTTGACTGGCGGACGGCTCATTGGGTGCGGACGGAAGTTCATGGGATTGTCTCGCTCGCTCCAAACCAGTTTCTGCAGCAAACTGCCAAAGGTGGAGGTGTTTACGTAAGGGGTCATGGCAAAGCCTACCGTTCCGCCAAAACCATACTGGGTAGAAAGGTTGCGCTGCCAAGGCATCCAGTATTTGTTAGCATCTTGGCAGGCAACAGCATCAGGATGATTGCTATCACACCGATTCGCTTCATAATCATCTATCAAAGGTCATATTAAGTAAATGGTTCGTAGGGCAGGCCGAAGACGTCGGCGACAGCCTTGTAGGTGACGCGACCTTCCACAATGTTCAGACCCTTGGCTAGTGCTGGGTCATCCTTGCAAGCCTGCTGCCAGCCCTTGTCTGCCAGTGCGATGGCATAGCGCAGCGTAGCATTGGTCAGTGCTAGCGTCGAGGTGTTGGGAACAGCCCCAGGAATATTGGCCACACAGTAGTGTACGATGCCCTGTTCCGTGTAGACGGGGTCGCTATGGGTGGTGGGACGGGACGTTTCAAAGCAGCCGCCCTGATCGATAGCCACATCCACCAACACCGTGCCAGGCTCCATCAGCCCCAGCATGTCGCGAGTAATCAGATGTGGCGTCTTGTCGCCAGGCACCAGCACGCTGCCTACCACAATATCTACTGTTGGCAGCATCTGACGGATGTTATGCTCCGAGGAGTAGAGCGTGTGCACGTTGGCAGGCGTCTCGATGTCGAGCTGACGCAGACGGGGTAGGGAGATATCCGTTATCGTCACGTCGGCACCAAGACCAGCTGCCATGCGTGCGGCAGCCTCACCAACCACGCCACCGCCCAGCACCAGCACCTTGGCCGGACTGACACCAGGCACACCACTGATCAGCTTGCCCTTGCCGCCCTGCGTCTTCTGCAGATAGTAGGCGCCATTCAGCGCCGCCATGCGTCCTGCCACCTCGCTCATGGGCTGCAACAAGGGTAGGGTACCGTTGGGCAGCTGTACCGTCTCGTAGGCCAGACAGATGGCACCACTCTTCAGCATAGCGTCCGTCAGTTCCTTCTCGCAGGCGAAATGGAAATAGGTAAAGAGCAACTGCCCTTTGCGCACCAGTTCATACTCAGGCTCGATGGGCTCTTTCACCTTCACTATCATGTCACACTCGCGATATACCGCCTCTATCGTCGGCAGGATGCGAGCGCCCGCCTCTACATAGTCGTCGTCAGCGAATCCGCTGCCTTCTCCTGCTGTGTGCTGTACGCTGACCTCATGGCCGCGACGCACCAGTTCTGCCACTCCCGCAGGAGTCATTCCTACGCGGTTCTCATTGTTCTTAATCTCCTTTGGAATTCCTACCTTCATAATGCTTCCGTTTTAGTTAAACAATCATTTCTGATGCAAAGATACGAAATAAATCATTACGTTGTTCTTTGCAACTTAAAACAATGTATGAACGTGTCAGAAAAAAAGGCGGGGTACTTCATTGAGATGTGACGCTTTTAGTTTTACAAAAGCTGTTTTGTGTAAATGTATAGACGGGTGGAAATATGTTTACAAAAGTTAACTAATCAATTCTTTTTTGTATAATTTTATTGTTTATAATTTAATTACCTTTGCATCGCAATTTGTCACAGGATTTGGCAGTTGTGATGCAAATATGTCATCGTAGCTACATTTTGCATAAGAGCATCGGCGCCATAGTACTCCCAACCTCAAAAAAGTGAACAAAATGAGGGTAATAACGGAGTCCGCCGATACGGTGGAGCAAAAGAATTTGGCCAAAGCCTTAGAGGCTTTAGGCTTGGTAGTCGTGGCCAATAGCGAGCCACAAGTAATGACCGAGGGTCTTGTAAGGCCTTGCGAGAAGTTGTGCTTTAACTTCAAACGTATCCGTAAGAAAGACGTCTATCATGCCTTTCTCGACATCTATGCCGCAGGCGGTATAGAAGTAAGTAATGATGAACTTATCAGTTTTCTGGCAAACTTCACAAATCTGGGTAGTGAGAGTAGCGTCAAGACACTTTTCTACCGCTATAAGCAGATGATACATGTCTGAGTTTACAAGAGTT
>JAEEGJ010003402.1_pt1 | contig 61971 bp, 69 predicted proteins | sample 8958761 | NCBI WGS metagenome assembly JAEEGJ01 (sample SAMN16246546, study PRJNA631951) | gut metagenome | biome: gut microbiome; feature: rumen; material: RS-attached | host: Bos | place: Iran: Karaj | collected 2018-10 | reverse complement strand
GCTCTTCGTACCCGCCTGCGCCTATTTCAGCCCCATAAGCCGGTGCGATGTTGGAAAGCACTGTTGTGAGTGCCAGGGTCACTGCCGCGGCACTTTTGAAAAGTTTATTCCTTCTCATCTCCCTCTCTCCTTTTCATAAGATTGTGAACTTACACACGTCCGTAAGAGAAGGCATCACCCCCATGCCAATGTCTGCTTACCCCTAATCCAATGTGCAATTTGTTCACCGTATGTATACAATTTTAATTTTTTTTAGTAATATTCACTAACGAATTATTGCGGACAAACTTAGAAAAGTTGCGGATTTGTATGCATACAAGTGGGCAGTTGTATGCCCTTTTTCTCGCATATACGAGAGGAATTATGTCAAAAAAAGGGCAGACCGTTTGAGGTCTGCCATACTTAATCTGATATAAAATTGGTGACTGTCCTTGTCATGGGAATCTGCGCTTTAATTTCTCACAGGATTAGTAATCGATTCTGCGTCGATTCATTTCTATTCAAGCGTTTCGCCGTTAATCTTAAGCGCGTCGGGAGTGACGCTTGTGGTGAGAAACAATATCTTCACGCCTGCGCGTCTCGCGTCTTCCATCGCTTCGCCAAACTCGGGATGAGTCGTAACGTGGGGAAGTACACGATCTACGCCTTCCATTTGGATGACAAAAGCAAGAATTGATTCATAACCTTCTTCTCTTGCCTTAATTAACTCGCGGATGTGCTTAACGCCTCGCTCCGTGGGGGCGTCGGGGAAATAACCGGTGCCGTCAATCTCGAGAGTGCAGCCTTTGACTTCCATGAGGAAGCGCTTGGTGCCCGCAGTGGTTTCTTTCTCCATATAGAAGTCGATGCGGGAGTTGCCGTAGGTGTACTCGGGAATGACCCTGTCGTAGTCCTTGGTTGCGAGCCATTCTTTGACCACTTTGTTGGGGGCCTGGCTGTCTATGTTGAATAAGACGCCGGTGGAGGGCTTCTTAACTGCTACAAGGTCGTAAGTGGTCTTGCGGCCGAGAGTGCCGGGGGCCGTGAGGTAGACTTCAGCGCCTTTTATAAGTAGTTCCTTGCATCTTCCGGTGTTTTTGACATGTACGCGTTCGGTTTGACCATTTAAGTCAACATCTGCCTCAAAGCGGTTGGGACGCGCCAAAAATGTGGCTTTTACTATGTTTGAGTATTTCATGATTCGGTGTGTGACTCGGAGATCTGTGCCAGCTCGTCGTAGAAGCCTACAAAGGACTTGTCTACGCATCCGCAGTCCTTGATAGTCATCTTGCCGGTGCGAAGACCGAGAATTGAAAAGGCCATTGCTATGCGGTGGTCTCTGTGAGGGTCGATGGTGCCGCCCTTGGGATTGCCGCCTTCTATTACTATGAAGTCCTTGCCGCGGCTGCATTTGATTCCGCATTCTTCAAGGTTCTCGCATACATTGAGGACTCTGTTGGACTCTTGCTTCTTGATATGGCCTATGTTGGTAATCTTGGTCTTACCCTTTCTCACGGATGCAAGAACCGCTACGGTTGCAACCTGGTCGGAAAAGTCTGCCATATCGATGGTAATATCTCCCTCCGGAAGCGAATCCGTATCGTGGAGCAGGCTTATCTCGCCCTTGTCATCGCTTTCAATGCAGGCGCCCATAGTCTCCATGAGCTTAAGAAACTGCATGTCGCCCTGAATGGATGACTGCATTACACCGTTAACGGTGGCCTTGCCGCCAAGGAGCATAGGTATAGCATAGAGATAGCAAGCTGACGACACGTCGGGCTCAGCCTCGACATCGGCACATCTGTAGGCGCCGGTACCGCCGACTTTAAATGTGTTGCCGTCTTTGATAATAGTGCAGCCAAAGAGCTTGGCCACGCTGATGGTCATATCTATGTATGAATTGTGGGTCTTACCTGCCGCGATAATCGTTGACTGATTTGGTAAACAGCCTAAAGCCATAAGCATTCCGCTGACGAACTGAGTGCTCTCGGATGCGTCAATATTAAGGTTAATCGGCACTCCGAGGCGAGGTTTTCTTCCGACAATTTTAATCGGAAGGTGACCTTCTTTGCCAAGACATTTTATTTTAACTCCAAGAGTCTTAAGCGCGGATAACAGTCCTGCCATGGGGCGTGCGCAAAGCTGAGGCGACGCGTTGACTGTATAAGTACCGTCCGAGCAGGCCAGCATTGCAGTCAGGAATCTTGCCGCTGTTCCGGCACTTCCTACGTAAACTGTTGCTTCTTTTCGCGGAATGTCTCCGTTCTTACCGTATACTCTTATAACCTTAAGGCTTGCGTTGTAGTAAACCTGAAATCCCAGGTCTCTTAAGGCATTCATCATTACTCTGCTGTCCTCGGCAAGCGCGGCATTCTGAATAACGCACTTTCCGTCGGAAAGTGCTGCAAATACCATCGCTCTTGCGAGTATGCTTTTTGAACCGGGAACATTACCCCTGATGTCAACCGGCCCTTTAATCTTCTCAATCTTTATCGATTCCATTAAAAATTCCTAAGCTCCCCTGCTTCATCTATAGTGGAATTATCAATCTTTCTGATGGTTACGAAGTAGGAATAGTCCTTACTTACGCTGATTTCAACCCTGTCGCCTACCTTGTGGCCCATAAGTGCCCTCCCCATAGGGGATTCGTTGCTGACTAAACCGTGAAGGGAGTCTTCCCTGACAGTCGTTACAATCTTATATACTTCTTCTACGTCATCTTCTTCGACATAGACGGTAATAGTCTTGTTAATACCCACTTCGTCGTCGCCCGACTCATCGTCTACGACCTGAGCGGTTCTGATCATTCTCTCTAAGTATCTGATACGGCTTTCGTTCTTGTTCTTTTCTTTCTTGGCCGCATAGTATTCAAAGTTCTCGCTTAAATCGCCGAGAGATCTGGCTTCTTTGACATGCTCGAGCAGTTCGGGGCGCACTACGCACTTTCTGTACTCGATTTCTTTCTCCATGTCTTCTATGTCTTTTCTTGTAAGTTCGTTGTTCATTTACTATAATAAACCCCTTCGTGCTTTATTATCGGTCGCCTTCGAATAAGCGCTTGCGGCTTATTCCGGCTCAATATTCCTCCGTGTTTGGTTTCTTCCTAGGCTTCTGAGGAGCCTTCTTGATGTAGGTTACGTATTTGTAAGGAATTTCTCCGTCCACTTCTTCGTCCACGATTCTGGTGTACTTAGACTTGTCGAATTCGGGGAAAAGAGTGTCGCCCTCGATTTCCATATCAATCTCTGTTATGAAGAGCTTGTCCGCGAGGGGTAAGCCTTCTTTGTAGATGCCTGCGCCACCGGATAAGTAGATGTTCTCGCCGGGGCGGTTCTTCTTAGCATATTCTATTGCTTCGGTGAGGCTCGGAACGGTTACGCAGTTCTCCGCTTCGTAATGCGCCGTCTTCGAAACAACAATCGTAAATCTATTCGGAAGGGGGCGTCCTATCTCATCGTAGGAACGTCTTCCCATAATCACTACATTGCCGGTGGTGAGCTCTTTAAATCGTCTCTGCTCGCCCTTGATTCTCCAGGGAATCTGGCCTTTGTTACCTATTACGCGGTTCTTGGTGTACGCTACTATGAGTCCTATCATATCAAATTCTCCATGCTTCCAATAAACTACTAAAAATAGCGTTTCGCTCGCGAAACGCTTGCGCCGAACGTGGTTGCTGAAGGCAACAAATTACCGTTCACGTGAGTGTGCATCCTTGCGGAGCGCTTTTTCAAAGAAAAAAGTTGCCGTATATAATACGACAACTTTATTGTAACATTCTTATTTAAATAAATCTATTGATTAGCCTAGGCTAATCGTCATTTTTTTGCTGTGTATCAGCCTTCGCCGTAGGGGTTTTCGGGTGCTTCTTCTTTCGGCTGTTCGGCTTTAGGAAGGCTGGCGCCGCAAGCAGGGCAAAATGCGCTGCTCTTAGAAACCTCTTTGCCGCATGCGGGGCAGAATGCTGCGTTCGCTCTGGTGACTTTTCTTCCGCACGAGGGACAAAAGGAACTGTTCTTTACAAGTTCCTTACCGCAAGAGGGGCAAGTGCGGTTTCCTTTTCTTTCGTTGATATTGATCTTAGCTTCTTCAATCTTGTTAACGCTTGCATCAATCTTCTCTACAAGCTCGGGAACCTTGGCAATAAGCTCTTCCTTGTAGTTCTCGTACATCTTCTTGCCAAGCTCGTTGTAAAGCTTCTCAAGTGCAAGTTTTTCTTTTTCCATAGTTGCGGTAGCGGAAGCGATTTCCGAAACCTCTTTAGCCTTCTCGGCAACTGCAGCGCCGCCCTTGGTAATTGTCTTGGTTAAATCATCGAATAATCCCATGTTAAATCCTCCTTTATAGGTAACTGTTTATTTCAGGTGTGTTTGTGTCGTCCTGACTTATGAACTAATTATAGCGCACGCTCCGGCTTTTCGTACCCGTTAAAGTCGCAAATAAACTGCCCCTAAATGCACCCTCCGTGAAACTTAAGTCGGTTTAATGTGCTGCTATGTAGTTTTATAGAATAGTATACCTAAATGAGTATTATGTCAAGCATTATTTCTTTGGCTTTCCGATGCGGGGTGTTGCGGGCAAAAGGCTTTCATAAAAACCCTCTCCCGCTTCCGTCTCGCGTAGCGGCCGGTCAGACGCTCTGCGGCCCCTGTTTGAGCATGATTTATCCCAATATGAAATTTCTCCCGAATTGGGATAAATATCGGGCACTCCTTTCGCAAGTAGTTGCGATGGTTATCCCAATATGAAAAAAAGTAGAAATTGGGATAAGTTTTCGAGCTTTTTTTATCCCAATTTGAAATTTTTACCGTATTGGGATAATTAGTTTACATAACTCGGTGTCTGCGGTGGTTTTTTTATCCCAATTTACAACTTTTTTCATATTGAGATAAATTTCACACCTTGGCTGCCGGGATGAGCTCAGAATAGGGCTCAGATATAAAGAAATCTTAACTATTACGCAACATTTGTCGCCGGCAAGGCATGATACGATAACAAAGACAATTTAGAAAAAGAAAGGGGTAGCAAAAATGTCTGATGCAATCAGGAATTACAGGAATGTTGTGGAGCAGCCGTGGGGAAGGATGTTTTATGATTTGGTGTGGGAGCAGCTTCCTATAGATAACGATAAGCGTTTGCGAATTCTGGATTTTGGGGCAGGGTTCTGTCTGACGGCGGATCATTATGCTAAGTGGCATGATGTTACTGCGGTGGAGCCTAATAGTGAAATGTATGAGTTGCGCGTTAAGAATAACGAGTATACTTTGATAACTCAGGGAATCGAATACTTGCAGAGCGTTGCGGATAACAGTTATGATGTGATAATCTGCCACAACGTGCTTGAATACGTTGATGACACAGACGCCTATTTGAAGGAGCTCGCAAGAGTACTCAGGCTCGGCGGGCTTTTGTCGATTGTGAAGCACAATGATTACGGCAAGGTTTTTGCTTACGCGATTCTAAACGATAATCCAAAAGCTGCGCTGGATGTGCTGGAGCCCGACAACACCGAGGACAGCATGTTTGGTCAAAGAAATGTTTACGACGATACCTACCTTGTTTCCACCCTCGCACATCAGATGGCTCATATCGATACTTACGGCATGCGGGCATTCTACGGCCTTTCTTCCAACAACGAAGTCAAGTTTACCGATGAATGGTACAAATCCATGCTGGAACTTGAGATGAAGGCAAGCACCATTGATGCATTTAAGCAAGTAGCATTCTTCCATCACCTGCTGTTTAAAAAGAAATAGTTTTTTTGAAATAAAGGCGGAAGCACTTAAGCTTCCGCCTTGTTTTTAGCTGTATGCCGGCCGGTAGGTGTCCATGCCTACCGCTTCGTATAAATCCATGCCCATCTTCATTTCGAAGTAGCCTTTGAGCTCAAAGTTGTAGTTCCACTTGGCAACCGGGTAATCACCGTAGCGAGCCTTCACGTCGCCCATTCGGTCTTCAAGGTGCGCAACCCCGGTAGCTGTGCCGCAGGCGTCGCAGAGGTGGATGAGCTTGTCGTAGTCGTCGAACCTGACTTCGGAAAGCTTGTTAAGAAGATCCGCCGTTTCGTCTTCGTCAAGGTCGTGGTTGCCTACATAATCATCGATACCGTGTCCCTCGGCAAAAGAATGCGTAATACAAATCTTAGCCACTTCGTCGTATCCTAATAACGTCATATATTTGTACCCTTCATACACATGTCTTAAGTGGAATACTCCGAAACGCCTTCCTATGTCGTGAAGTAAGCCCAGCACGTAGGCTTTGTCGGCATTAAGGCCCGAGCGGGCGGCAATAGCCTCTGCGCAGTGCGCTACGCATAAACTGTGGGCTTCCCAGGGGCCCGGGTTGTGGGTTACGGCTTCTTTGAGCAGGGTGAGAGCCGCTTCTTTGGTAGGATACATGCTATGCCCTCCCTATAAACATTCCGTATTCCTTGGGAATGGTGAGGACGCCGTCCACACAGTTGTCGGTGAAGACTTTAATCATCGTCTCGCGTGACACACCGCTGATTTGGGAGGTTCCCGTAAGTGACTCCACGTAGTCGGCAAGGTCGTTCATGTCCGTAATCAAAAGCTTATCGCTGTATTTGTTGAGGCGTACGTCGTTAAAGTGCCTGCGAAGGGGCTCCCAAGCGTTTTCAAGCATGAAGTGGCGCTTGAATGCGGGTGCCTGCATGTATTCTCTCAATAAATTATGCACAAAAGGCATGATGTTCTTCTCGCCGTATGTAGCCGCATAAAAGGTGCCTTCCGGCTTAAGTACGCGCCTTACCTCGGAAAGCGCAAGCTCCAAGTCGGGCACATGGTATAACATCATGTTGGCAATTACTACGTCAAAAGAAGCATCCTCGAAAGGAAGGTCCTGAATGTCGCAGACCATAAATTCAATGCCATGCATGTCCCTTAAGTTCCTGCGGGATGTCTCCACCATACCCTCGGAAAAGTCGGCAAGAATAAGCTCGGAGCATTTGTCGATTAAGTCCTGACGGCCTATCCAGAAATCGCCGGTACCGCAGCCGATTTCAAGAACTCGCGCGCCGGGTGCCCAGTCATAGCTTGACAGTATCATTCTGTCAAAGCCCCCGTTGTCAACGGAGTACTTCTCGTGAAGCGAGATACGTGTCTCTAAGTTGTTCGACTTCTTGTACTGCTCCTTAACATTTTGTGCAAAAGAATCTTTTTCCATAACCTTTTGTCTCCTCTCTCATTTAATGTACAAGGAATAGTATGACCTTAAGAATTTAAGGTCACCAAAAGGATAATCTGAAGATATTATTAATTATTCGCAATAAAGTTCTCTGCTTCTTTGAGACCCGCTTCCGTTAGCTCGTAGACAGTATCACACACCTCACTTATGTACTTTCTGTCGTGAGAAATGCTGATGATTGCTCCCGGGAAGTCCTTTAAAATTCCGCGGATTACGGGACCTGACAGCGGTGAAAAGTTTCGGGTGGGCTCGTCAAGTATCAGGACGTTGGCATCGGACAGACTCATCTTAAGAAGGAACACCTTCGCCTTCTGTCCGCCTGAAAGTGCGCAGATAGGATGGTCCATTTCCTCCGCAGTGTACTTAAGGGCGCCGAGGTATGTGCGGATGCGGGTGCGTTCTTCTTTGTCTCCGGACTTATCGAGAAAGTCCACCGGAGTCTCATCCATATTAAGCATTTCCTCGTAGTTCTGCGGCATGTACTGCACACGGATGTCCGGCCGCGCCATAAGTTCCTCGGCCATCTTCTTAATAAGAGTAGTCTTGCCGCAACCGTTGTCACCGATGATGCAGACCTTCATGGGGCCGCGAAGCCTCATAAAGATATTCCGCGAAAGAACGCGCGACTCATCGGGTGTCATAAGCTTATCAAGCGAATATTCCACAACAGTCTTGCCCTGCGGCATCGCAGCATCCTTGCCACCGAGCTTAAAGAATATAGCTTCCTCGGTGTCGGGGCGCTCCGTCATTTCTTCGTCCATCTTCTCGAAACGCTTGCCCATGGCCTTGACCGTGTGCATCTTATCTTTTAAGTTCTTGCCTACGCCCGGCGCCTGGCGGGATACGTTGCCGAGTGCGCTCGTTACGCTTTGGTAGAGCTTATTGTATTTGTCTTCACGGATTTTCTTTTGCCGTCTGTCGTTCTCGGCTTCCTGCTCCTGCTTTTCAAGGTTCTTAAGGCGCGTCTCCACGTATTCGCGGTACGCAAGATGCATCACAGTGAACCTCGACTTGCGCTTTCGCTCCACAAGTTCTAAGTGCACCACCATGTTCGCGGTGTTCTCAATGAGGGTCTCGTCGTGGGAAATGAAGAGCACGATTCCCTTGAAACCGTTTATCAGCTTCTCAAGAAGCTTCAAAGTATCGATATCGATGTCGTTCGAGGGCTCGTCGAGGAGCAGCGCGCTCGGGCGTTCCATGAGAATTCTCATAAGCTCCGCCTTAATCTTCTCGCCGCCGGACAGACTCTTCATCAGCTGGTCGCCGTAAAAGAAATCGGCCGGCACGCCAAAATCACTTGCCATGGCGCTTAAGTCACGCGGCGACTGCTCCAGGAAGGCTTCTTTTGCCGCGAAATACTCATATAATGTCAGCTCGCCGTCCGCTGCCGGAAGCTCCTGAGGAAGGTAGCCTATCGTCTCGCCCGTGATGATGCGCTCACCTTCGCACTCGGCGTACTCATCGGCAAGCTCGGGATCCACAATCCACTTCATAAGCGTCGACTTGCCGTTTCCTTCCTCGCCGATGATAACCGCCTTGTCACCGGCGTTTAAGGTCAGTTTGAAATTATCAAGGATGACCCGCAGGTCCTTTTTATGCGTAATTGTTAAATTCTTAATCTGTAACATATATATCACCCCTTTGCGTGGCGGCCTCTGCCCAGGTAAAAAGAAAGAGCCAATTCAGTGTACGCTGAATCGGCTCACGCAAACTAATCCCTATTGGTAACCAAAGGAACGTAAGGTAAGGACAATCCAATTTAAGCATACACAAAGAACCGGTCCGTCAAGGCCGCTCTAAAATCCTGTAATTGCTTAAATCAAACTATCTGCCACACATTCTGTTGAATCACCGTACGCTTTCGCGTTCCTTTTAATTATTCGCAGTTTTCTGCGTTGTCTTGATATTAGCATAGCGTTTTTTCAAACGCAAGCTTTATTTTTCATAGAACAGTACGCCGAGGGTGTTGGGTCCGCAGTGGCTGGAAATTACGCCGCCCGCTCTGGTCTCAAGAACTTCTTCGAATATGCCTAGGCTCTCAAGGTAGTCGCGCACCTCTTCCACCAGTTCGCGACTGCAACCCGAATGAGTGATGAACACCCGCGCGGGATGAGCGTTCTTAAGGTCCTCCTCAAGTCCCGTAACGTAAGACATGATAGCGTGTTCCACGTGGCCGCGAAGCTTCTTGGCCACTCCCATGGCGCCGTCGTGAACCTCGATAATCGGGTGAATCCTGAGCGTATTGGCAAGAAGTGCCGCAACCGCACTGCAACGTCCGCCACGCGCGAGATATGTAAGTGTATCGATTACGAAGCTGGCGCGAACCTTGGCTCTGTCCTCGTTGATTCTCTCGGCAATAGATGCTGCATCCATTCCGCCGGCTGCAAGTTCCGCTGCACGAATCACCTGAAGACCGATGCCCGTCGATAGATTGTACGAGTCAATCACATGAAGCTTCTCGTACCCCTCGCCCACCATGGCAATCACATTGCAGGTAGAACTCATCTTACTTGAGATGCAAAAGAAAATGATGTCATCGCCCGCATCAATCAAAGGGCGTAACACTGCTTCCGCGCGATCCTGCGATACTGCCGCGGTCTTGGGCGTAGTCTTATTGGCGTCAGCCCACTCAAAAATCTTATCGGGAGTCACGTCCTCACCGTCATAGTAAGACCGATCACCCATAATGATACTCAATGGAACAATCGTAATACCATATCTCTTAACCAGTTCCTCCGACAAATCGCAGGTACTGTCCGCCAATATCTTAATAGCCATTACTGTTCTCCCATAACCTTTGCATATGCCATAACTGCGTTTCTTACGCACTGATCGCAAGGACAGATTACCACGCCGGTATCGATACCCTTTAAATCCTTACAGGTAAGCGCTCCCGACATTGCTTCAAACTCCTCGCTCATAGTCTTAGAATACTTAACTGTGCCGTTTCCGTCAAGTTTCATACCCGCTACCATAACCGCGCCGATTAACGCGCCGCATGTAGCCTTCATGGTACCCATGCCCACGCAGAAGCCCGAAGCAATCTTCTTCATCGTATCTTCGCTTAACCCGGTCTCCTCCGCAAGTGACACAGCCACTGCCTGACAGCAATTGCACTGTCCCGTTGCCTTGAGCTCTACCGCTCTCTTAGCCGCTTCATCAAAATTCATAGTCTACTCTCCCATCAAACTATTATACTTAATCACTACAAATATGATTTTACATTAAGATACGTTTTTAGTAAAAGAAAAAATATATTAATTTTTCTTTTGCGAAAAATTATTGACAAACGATAATTTACTTGATATTGTCGAATTATCGTAAAACAATAATTTTCATAGGGGTATAAATCGTGAAAAAGAGTAAATTGTACTTAATACTTGCAATCGAAGCCGTAATTGTGGCGGTTCTTTACATTATCGCAAGGAATGCATCGTACACCGGTGCTTCTCTCATATCTTTCCCTTTCGGTTTTATCGGGGATATGTTAAGACGCCTCTCACTTCGCGGCGGGGTCTTTAATATTCTTGCGATAGTGGTCTATGCGCTTGTATGCATATGCCCTATTATCGTGCTCATATCGGCCAAAGAAAAATCGGTGGCCCGGCCAGAGAACGTGGTTCTTTTGCTACTGTCTCCCATAATGTTTTTCTGTATGTATGTAGCTATCAACCCGCAGCTTTCAATGTTCAGGCTTTCTTCCGCAGAGAGTGTGGTGCGTTCTGTGGCGGCAATTACGATTGATTCGCTGATACTTCTGTATTTGGTGCTGAGGCTGGTCAGAATGGTCAGAAATTCCGACAAGAGCACGCTTTATAAGTGTTTAAAAGTGCTGATGATTTTTGTGGCTGTGATAATTGTGGCAGCCTTTTCCATAAATGTTATCGGTGAAAATGTATATGCATTGCCTAAGAGTGAAGATGGCTATGCATTTTGGGGGCTTACGCTCAAAGCGGTATTTGACGGGGCAAATCTTCTTTTGACGTTGCTCATTGCTCTATGGACTGTTAAGCTTATCGATACGCTTTCAAATGATAGCGAAGACTTGCGCGCAGTTACCGAAACATTGTGCTCGCTTAGCCGGGTATCTCTTGTTTTGTGCGCTGTTTCTTCGGTGATGTTAAATATTTTTAATGTACTGTTCATTGACAGGCTCAACAATGTTGAAGCGCATCTTTACATACCGATTACGGAAATCGGATTTGCTTTGATAATTCTTCTTTTGACAAGACTCTTGATAGAGAACAAAAATCTTCGCGAAGACAATGAATTATTTATCTAGATATTCAGGGAGCATAACAGATGGCCATTAGAATTTATCTTGAAGATGTACTGAAAAAACGCTCCATGACATCCAAGCAGCTGTGCGCGCTGATAGGAATTACGGAGGCTAACCTCTCGATTCTCAGAAGCGGAAAGGCTAAAGGTATCAGATTCTCAACTATTAACAAAATCTGCTACCATCTGCAATGCGATGTGGGCGATATTCTTAAATTTGACGGTAATCCGGAGGAGGATAACGATGAGGAACAATAGATTGGTGGGTGCCTTAGCGGCAGTGACAGTAATAGCGGCTTTATGTGCGGGACTTGTATTCAAGGTTTCACTTGCAAAGCCGGTGGAAGCGGATGCTACGGGCGATAAGTTGATCGGTGTTTTTGTGACTGAGGATTATGTAGATACGTTTGATATTGATTCTTTTGCGCAAGAAAATGCCGATAAGTTGGTAAACGGCAACGTCACTCTTTCTTTGGAGGATTCGCTTAAGTATCAGAGCCGGATTTACGCTGTAAAAAGTGAAAAAACTTCTATCGGAGAAGACGGATCTGAGGTAAAGTCACCCGTATACGACTTTGAGGGAATTGACGGTCTTAAATGCTTATTTCTTACTGAAATGCAGTCAAGAACCGTAAGCGATTATAGCGGAGAATTTGTCGATAATGATTACCCTTCTCACACTTTAGATTCAGACATGGAATGCTCTTCCGTTTTTTCACATAATGTGGATGAGAGCGCAGCCGGCGCTGACACGAACGAAACAGAACTTAACTGTTACGTATATGCTTTTGCCGATTCAAGCAAGGAAGTCATAGGAATGTATTGTAATCCCGTATATCAGGACAGCGAGGGAAATGTCTATCTGACAAGCGGGCAGTGTATTTTAACCGGCGGAGATGCCGGTTCTGATGGACTTACCCTCACGAATACTATTGATGAATCCTACACGGAAACTTCCTCAACCGGTAAAAGTGTCAGCGAAAAAATGAGTATAGCGGTAACACTACAAATAGTATCTGCCCCCGTAAACTTTTTATTTACACAGTATGATTCATCCGGAATGGCTATAGACAGTCAAAATTTCGCCCCGCCAAACATGCCTGACGAATATAAAATCAACGTGGGCTGCGAATATATCGTAGTGACCGAGACCGATAAAGACGGGCAAATCAAACGCTCCCTTATTGACAAGGAAGCGTCGGATTATACTTATTATGTAGCTTCGGGCAAAAGCTATGCGGACAGTCGAAAATGTGAACTCATATGGCCTTAACATCTTAAAGCAAGGACAAATCTATGTAGGGTTTGTCCTTTTCTTTTTTGGAATAAATGGTTCCAAGCTCGGTTATGAGTTCGTCTTTGGTGTATAAAGTGTCGTCGTGGCTCTTGATGGCGGTTGTAAAATCAATATTCTTCAAGACCTTAATCATATCAAAAGTGACAGAAACGTTATAACCCTTGATATTGGAATAACACCCGTCACCTAATAAAATGAGTTTTTTGTTGACTAATATGGTCAAGCATCCTTTTGCGTGACTGCTCGGAAGCGGGAAAATATCGATAACTACGCCATCTTCTATGTGTACGGGTTCTTTAACGACAGTTCCGCCACCGTAGTACTTGGCGGTGTAATCTCCTACATAAAGGTCGTTATTTTCGGGAGCGAGAGCCTTGAGGTTACCCATGTGATCCGCGTGAAAATGGGTGATGATTATCTTCTTATTCGGTATCGATTTGAGGGTTTCAAGAGCCTCTTCGTTGCTGCCTACGTCCACTATGTAGGTATGCTTGTCGCCTTTGATGATGTAGACGTCCGCCGAGAGGGGATTGTCGCTACATACAATTTTAGAAATGTAATCGTTAATCTTAATCATAATTCTTCTAGTCGCCGTCTTCGCTGTCGATGTCGCCGGTCATGCAGGTGATAATGTCGCCCTGATTGTTTGTGTTTTCTTTTGAGAAAAGGGTTTTGAAGAAGACTCCAAAACCCTTTAATGTTACTTATTTCTTTTAGTCGTCGAGATCTGAGATGTCGTCGGCGAGATCGCTTACGCGGCCGTCGAGTTCGTCAACGGTATCACCGATGGATGAAACCTTGGAGTGAAGCTCGTTAAGTGCTTCTCTTACAGCTTCGGGCTTGCCATTAAACATCTGCTTATCAAGAGCCCTAAGGTCTCTCTTGAAACCGTCTATGGCTTCGGTGTAACCGTCAATATCGATATCAATCTCCTTCAATTCATTGGCAAAAATGTCAATCTCCGCTTGGAACTTGGAAGCGTCAAAATCCTCATTGGATTGAATATCTTCAAGGTCGTCTCTGGCATCTTCAAGGTCGTCTGTTGCATCGTCAAGAGCGTCCTCGATGTCATCAAGCATATCGTCGATTTCATCGTGAAGGTCTTCGAGCTCGTCCCAGACATCTTCATCATCATCCTTACTGTTATTGAAGGTGAAGTTGAAACGCTTGCCTCCGAACTTGACAGATTTCTTGCTCTCGAGTTTCTCCCTGATGGCTTCTGTCGAGTACTTCTCTCCGCCGTACTGGTTGATTGAAGGCCAGCCGTCCTGGAATACGATGTTGTGACGCTGCGGTCTGTAAGCTGCGTACTCGTCAGGCTCGTCTTTTAAATCGCTGTAAGCTGCAGGTTCTTTGGCGGGCATAACTGCCATGGGAGCCTTAGCTGCGGTAAAGGAAAATGTTACGCTTACGTCGCCTGCGACATCGGGAGTCGTGAAAGGAATCTCGTAAAGTTCCCATCCCTGCTGATGAAGGAGGGGCTTGATGTAGCCTCTGTTGAGTCTGTAAACGTTGCAATTCTCCCAATCGTTAAAGAAGGTGATTTTAAAATTGCAGACTTCATTGGCTGACTCGTTCTCACCGCCGTTAAGCCAAAATACGTAGCTGTATGAGGTGTTGGGGGTAAGCATGTAGGGTCTTGAAACTGCTACCGATTCGGTGCTGTCCCAGCTGCCAAGCATAAGTGTCTCGGAAAGTTTACCGTCGAGGCCGGTCATAAAAGAAATGTCAGTGTTGCGACGAACCCATTCGTCGCCTTTGAATGTAATATAGATCATAGATCTTGTCTCCTCCGAAATAATCGATTTATGTTCGGGCGGAGCCTTGCCTGCAGACATTCGAATGGTTCCTTCGTCTACGAAGCTTGCTCGCCCACTCTTAATGAGGCCCTTCGCCCGTTTGGGAAAAGTGGTCCCGATAATGTCTCCATTGGCATCTGTAACTAAAATGTTTTTTGTCATGGGTGTCCTCCCCTGTACAGATTGTGTTATGAAGTTTCGGTCAACGTTTTTTGTTATGGGTGTCGTGCCCCGACCTGCGTTTTTACGCTATATATAGGCTATCATTAACGCAGTGCCGTGTCAATTTGATTTGTTGCGATTTTATGCTTTTTTTATGCAATTATTGAGAATTTTCACGCTGCTTTTCCTGAGATTTGTGTTATCATTCTTAATAACATATGTTTTTGAGGTTAAATCATGAATGTCATAAATATTTGCGATTGTCGTGACGAGCGACTCAGTATGTATACAGAATGCAACGAAACACAGCTTTTCCACTATTATGAGCCCCACGGAGGGGTGTTTGTGGCCGAGACTCCTATGGTAATCAGGCGTGCGCTTGATAAGGGGTATGAGCCGATTTCTTTTTTTGTCGAGGATAAGGTGTGGGAAATGGGTGAAATGCGGGAATTGGTTGAGTCCTGCGGTGTGCCCGATGTACCTGTATTTGTAGCGTCTTGGAAAGAGATGCGCGAGATTATAGGATATAACCTGACGCGCGGGGCGCTTGCGGCATTTAAGCGTAAGATACCTGTTCCCGCTGCGGAATTGCTTGCGCGGGTTAAGAAGGTTGTGGTGATCGAGGAGGTTTTGAATCCTACGAATGTGGGCGCGATATACAGGTCCGCCGCGGCGCTTGGCGCCGATGCCGTGCTTATCACGAACGTTTCCGCGGACCCTCTCTATCGTCGCGCCGCCAGAGTGTCTGTCGGCACAGTGTTTTCTTTGCCCTTTACATACTTTGAGAAGGGAGCTGACTATATGTCTCTTCTTAAGTCTGCAGGCTTCACTACGGTATCTCTCGCCTTGCGTGATGACGCGGTGCCTGTCTATGATTCTGCAATTAAGCAGCACGACAAGCTCGCTGTAATCTTCGGCAACGAAGCTAACGGTATTAAGCCCGAAACCCTCGCTGCCTCCGACTACACGGCCATAATTCCGATGTTTCTCGGCGTAGACTCCCTCAATGTAGCCGCAGCCTCCGCCGTAACGTTCTATGAACTTTTTTCGAAATAATTGATGGAGCTTATTGTGCACTTACTATCATGTTCCGTGTACCAATTAGGCTCTAATTAGCTTTTTTAGCGCCTATTCCCACCTTCTTTATTTATTTGGACTCGAGGTGGGAATTTCTTTTGGCCCGCATAAGGCATATTTCCCACCTTTGATGAATTATCCTTGGCAAGGTGGGAATTCCTTTTTACTCTCAGCACACGTTTTTCCCACCTTTAGTGCTTATTCGTTATCAAGGTGGGAATTCTTTTTCCCAGCGGATAACCATTTTTCCCACCTTTTACAAATTTCCCGCTATTAGGTGGGAACTCCTTGATTCTTTTGTTCAAAAAAAATCCCACCTTACTCGCTTTTTAAGTTTGAAGGTGGGAATCATTAAATCATTGTGCGTCTAGCTTTTCCCACCTTTTAGGGAAATATTCCTTCAAGGTGGGATTTTGCAAAAACTTATAAGACTTTTCATTCCCACCTTACTAGTCAAATATGTTAGAAGGTGGGATATAGGTGTCACCATCTGAGCTCGCCGTCGCCGCCCATGAGGCGGGTCATTTCTTCGATGCGCTCGAGGGGGAAAGGCGGACAGGATACGGGCTTCATGGCAAGAGACATTAGCTTCATGGGATTGTCATCTGCCGCGATGCGGTTGGAGCTTAGAGCTCCGCATATCTTGCAGCGATGGACGATGGCCCATTCGCCGTTCTTGCGTACCCATACGGAGATGGGCTCCATTACGCCGCCGCAGTCTGCGGCGCGGTCGCCGGGTTCATTGTCTAAGTGCTGACTCGAAAGGCAGTAGGGACAATGGTTGCGATGGTCGCTGCCGGCGCCGGCAGGCACTACGAGCCTGCCGCAGACTTTGCAGGTAAATGATTCGTTGCAAGGGTGGTTCTTATAATAATTCTTTTCGTATTGTTTTCTTTTATTTTCTCTGTTCAATTTTCTGTCCTCCAAAAAGATTATGTGTTCAATCCTTTGGGAGGCCTGCGAGACGTTAAGCAAACCTCCCGGTTATGCTACGGTCTCCGATGTCTTACTGTTAAATTTCAAAAAATCCTCCTTATTGTTCAGGCGCTGTGGCCTTTTGATTGTTGTAAAAAGAATCTGTAACGCTCAGAGTTTAGAAATCTTCGAGAGTCTTACCTTTCGCTCTGCGGCGCTGGTAGACATACTTGGAGATTTCTTTTTTCTTGGCGTAGTTCTTGGTGTTTTCGGCGTTGAAGTTGCGGTAGAGCTCGAGGCGCTTCGGGTCAAGGCGGCCATCGCGGAGAGCCGCCTTGATGGCGCAGCCGGGCTCGGTGTCGTGACGACAGTTGCCGAACTTACACTGAGCTTCCAGCTCAAGTATGTCGGCAAAGGTCTCCTCGAGCCCGCCGTCTACGCCGGCAAGGCCGATTTCGCGCATGCCGGGCGTGTCGATTATCGTCACGCCCCCGCTAAGGTCGATAAGCTGCCTGTGAGTGGTCGTATGGCGACCTTCGCCATCGTCCTCACGAATCGCAGCGGTCTTCATGACCTCGCGGCCCGCCAGCGCATTAATGAGCGTAGACTTGCCGGCACCCGACGAGCCAAGCAGGCATATCGAAACACCGGGCACAAGGTACTCTCTGAGCTCGTCGAGCCCCCACCCCATGGTGGCGGACACCGCATGCACCTTGAGCCCGGGCGAAATTGTCTCGGCCTCAGCCACATACGAATACGCATCCTCCACGAGGTCCATCTTCGTAAGAATCACCACAGGCGTCACGCCGCCCTCAAGAGCCACGCTCACATACCTGGCAATTCTGTTATAGCTGTAATCCTCATTAAGCGAAGTCACGATGAACACGAGGTCTGCGTTGCTCACCATATACTGGTCGGTCGCGGTCTTGGCCTGATCCGGGCGCTTCAGCACGCTCGTACGCTTGCACACCGACGTAATCACCGACTCCCCCCAAGGATTCAGTTCAAAGGTCACATAGTCTCCCACAATCGGGAGCTCTTCCGCTGCCTTCTCGTAAAAGAAGCCCTTAAGCTTGGCCGGGATCTCCGATTCCCAGAACTTAATCGTATAAATATTCTTCTTAACCGATGCAATTCTTCCGAGTCTAAACTCATGAAGCGGCTGACACTTAAGCTCCAAAGGCTTCATGTAAGGGAACTTTTTATTAAATTCCGAAACCGCCTCTTCATCCTCGCAATTTGCGAAAAAAGAAGCCTCTTCAAACCTTCCGTGAACCTCTGAAAAGCCCGAATTTAAAGGCAATGCCATGAACGGATCATAGTTTTGACCATTAGAGTCAAAAATTCCATAACATGCGCAATTTTTAAACCCGAACTTAGGATAATACCCCGGCTCACCAAAAATAACCACTCCAGGATACCCTCCCTCACGCGCAAGCTCCAGAGTCTCCTCAAGCAGTCTCTTACCAACTCCTCTGTCATACCACAAAGGATCCACGCAAAGCGGTCCGAAGGTCAGCACTTCATGCTCAACATCTCCGTCCACAACTTTGGCACGCGTATAATAGATGGCTCCGACTATCTCTCCGTCGACCTCCGCCACGCGACTTATCTCCGGCACATACTCTTTAGCCTCTCTGATCATATGCACAAGATAATGCTCAAAGCACCCTGACCAGTACACATTCCAAAAGGCTCGCATAGTCATTAGTTCTGTCTTGTAATAATCTTCTTTTGTTTCCTGTCTGATAATAATGCTCACTGTCTTAATCTCCGTTTCTGTAAAAATGATTTCTTACCGAAGACCTGCAGCCGCAATGACGCGCTTAACGCGAAAAAGATAAAAAAGACGTAAAAAGGCCGTGGACATTACACCACGGCCGTAAAAACGCAAACTCTAATTAGAATCCGAAAGCCGAGGTCTTCGCACTGTTAAAAACTTTTTCAATTGTCATCGCAGTCATAAAAATACCTCGCTTTCTTAATTGATATCTAAATATTACCAAGGCACCCGGGCCTTGTCAACAATTTTACGTGACACTTTTCGTGTCACACCACTGGTACGCTATTCTGGGCGATCCATTCTTAAGATAAATAATCCCGCATCGCTTGAACCCATTCTTTTCCATAGCGCTTTGCATTACCCTATTATCATGATGCGTATCCGCACGCACACTCGACACAAACTGCCTGCAATAGTCAAAAGCACACTTAAAGATTCCCTTAACCGTACCATCGCCGGCCAGCCTGTGAATAGTCACATAAGGCTCGTCATTAAGCCAGGCGCCATCCTCAATATAACCATAAGTCGGGTCTTCCCCCGGGCACAAAGCAAAAACTCCGTGTATAACACCATCCTCACAGATAACATGGCAAATACCGTTCTCTATATCTTCCCTGATTTGCTCTTCCCGCGGGTTGAAATGTCCCCACTGATTGGGATTGCCGGTACTTATCATAAAGTCCTGCGCAATTCTGTATATCGGCATGATCACTTCAAAATCCGCAGGTAAAGCTTTTCGTACACTAAGCATATTTTCTCTAACCGAATCCTATAAGTATTTCACATTATTCTCGAGGAAGTACTTTTCACCTGTATAAGGATCTTCTTTTTCCTCGGACAGGCCCTCGAATACGTAACCGCAGGCCTTCTGCAATTCTCGTGAAGCCACATTGCCCTGCCTGTTACTCGAAATAATCTTCACGGCACCTTCACTTCTCGCTGCCTCTTCAAGCGCCTCCATAATCTCACGGCCGTAACCCTTGCGCACATAGTCGGGTCCGAGAGCTACCCCGCTGATTTCAAAAGAATCCGCCTCGCAAGGCACCATATTCGCCCAACCGATAGCCTCATCCGTCGCCTTAAGGTACACGGTAAGAGCATACTTGGTCTTACGCTGCCACTCTAAGGCATTACGCATACGATTCTGCGCTTCCTCTTCCGAGTCAGTCGCTTCCCACAGCATATACTCCGCGGTCTCAGCATGGCGCCACACATTATCAAACAGCGCCTTCCAGTCCGTCATAACCGACTTCTTAAGAATCAGATGCTCGGTCTCAAGACGAAGGTTCGAATAATCGTTGATTATCTTACCCATATAATACTCATCCACGTATCGTCCGTTTACAAGCATCGACTTGGGACAAATACCCTCGACCTGAAAGCCGCTCTTTAAATACAGGTTCTTGGCACCTACGTTCTCGCACTCGACTGTAAGACTCAGCCTCACAATGCCATTGACCTCCGCCCAGTTATCCAGGTGCTTAAAGAAATCGGTTCCTATCCCCAGCCCCCGGTAAGCCTTGCGAATTCCAACCACAATGTATGCTGTATGCCTCATACGGTTGCAATTTCCTCTTTGCGCCCATATAAAGCCCACTATCTCATCCTTATCAACCGCCACCAGTACCAAATCACCTCCGGCCACAGCTCCTTCGATACGCGCACGCATCGTACTGCCGCTGCCACCTTTCTCCGTACGCTCGCCGGGCTCATACATCATGTATTCGGTTTCTTCGTCCAGAAGGCACATCATGCCAAAGAAATTCTCCGCATCATCGGGAGTAATCGGTCTGATAGTGATATCCATGCAGTCTCCTCAGCTTATAAAGCAATCAGCGCAAGCACTCCGTACATGGCAAGTCCTAAGCTTGCTGCACAGCAGCTCGGCGCATCTATGAATATTTTAAGCTTTGTTGCTCTGAAAGCAAAGCCCAAAAGCTGAAATACCACAGGATTAAGAATCACACACCACAAAGGCGCATTGATAACGCCTGTTATAATCATCACAACCACCGCAATTGCGGGCACAATCACAAGCATCGAATACAGTGTAAAGAACGGCACATAGATGTGTTTGAACGATGCTTTGACAGTCTCAACCGCAAGCTCTGTATCCGCCTTAGCCGTAATTGTCTTAAATACCGTAGGCTGAACGCAAAGGAAAGTGTGAATCATAAAGCCGCCCATCGCGCCGCACAGGAAGATTATCATGAAGACGGTTGCAAGTGTCTTGTGACCGACCGCCACCTCCTGCATCAAAGCCACGAATCCGCAAGTGTACATCGGCACCGCAAACATTGCTAATATTACGGACCACACGAATCTCCAATGTGCCATCGTCGCCCATTTGCTCTCTACCGTGCCGCCGCCCAGCTTCTTGTTGTCTGCCCCTTTAAGGTCGAGCAACAAATCGGCGCAAGCGCACAGCAAGCCGCCGACAATTCCTATAATTGCAAGTATCTTAGTCATTTTCTTTGTCCCCTTTGCCGATTATTCCCCCCGGAACATTATCTGTGAATATAGACCCTCGTAGGCTCAGGCTCGCCGTCGCCCTGCGCCTGACAGAAATACTCCCAACCGTATCTCTCGTAAAAAGAAGTATGGTCGGTAACCAGGTACAACGGTGAAATACCGTGAGCCTTCATATCTTCAACCACCAGATTTAAAAGCTTACCCGCAATACCCTTAGAGCGGTACTCTTCGTCTGTGTAAACCGCGCAGACATTGGGCGCAAGATCCTTTCTGTCGTGGAAATCGTTCTCAATCACTCCGAGACCGCCCACAATCTTGTCGCCGTCAAGACACACATACCAGCCATACTCGGTCCCACCCGAGAGGTAATCGTCCATGCACTCAAGATAAGCCTCTTTGGGCACTCCCCAGTTCTTATGAAACCATTCTGCCGCCTCGTCCTTAAGTTCCGAACGTTCACGCAAAATCACATATTTCAATTCGCTCATAAAGCCTCCAATCTTCTGTCAATCAATTGATACAGCCACTCTTCGTAAGGAGTGAACCTGTATCCTGTCGCCTCCGCCTTGTCGGTGTTGTAACTGTCGGTATCCGTAAGCCCGTTGTAGGGAGCCTCGTCACCGTCACCCGCCATAACAGCCTTCAAGCCGGTCTTCTTCTCTATATACTCGATAATATCGCCTATTCTAACCGCGCCCCGCGAGCAGCCGTTCACGGGACCGCTTACGAAATGATCCGCAAGGTAAGCTATGAATTCACCCGCGTTCTTTTGCCATATAAACGCCATCGACTTGTCGTAGTCATCCACGTGCATAGGCTTCTGCTCCTTGATATGCGTAATGTAGAAGTCGAGCCTGCCGGTGTAGTCGTTGTCACCCATTACAATCGGGTATCTGACAAAAGAAACCTTCTCGGGATCCATGAACTCAAGCACCGCCCTCTCGGCATTTCGCTTGGTCTCGCTGTAGTCGGGGAGTCTTCCTTCCCACTTAAGTTCGAAATTTTCTGTCTTGAACTCGTCTTCTTTAATCTCCGCATGCTCGACAGCGTAAACCGAGCATGTAGACATCTGTATGTATCTGTCGCATGTTACGTTCTCAAGAAGCGCTTTCACGTCAAGCGAACCGTATGCAACCTTATCGATTATCACATCGTAGTGCTTTTCGCCGACAGCCGCCTTGACACTTGCGGAATCCATTCTGTCCATAACCACGTATTTAACCTCGTCGATAAACTCGGGAAGTGCGTTTCCGCGAGATGCTATCGTCACATCGTGGCCTGCTTTAAGCAATGCATTTACCATCGGGATACCGAAGAACTTCGTTCCGCCTACTACAAGTATTTTCATAATATGTACCTCTCTTATAACAATATACTACAATTGGCGACTCGCAGATACCTGAGGCTTTGCGATATCGCACGTTATTTTATATCATCGATTCGACCGTTCTTCGGCGGCTCTTTCAAACCTCAAAATGTATTCACGAGATTTTGCTGACGGCGTCTATTGTTTAATCCTGATTTAATTATATGAACAATTTCTCATAATAACAAAAGTCTGCCCAGCCCGTATTTTCGGCATATAACCGCTGCATACCCCTATAGGAAAAGCCTGCTTTTTCATACATAAGCTGTGCCGGTATGTTGGATTTCAGTACGTCTAAACGAATTCCTTTTTTGCCGGCTTTCTTGGATAATTCTATTGCATCGCGAAGCATCTGCAGTCCAAAATACTTTCCCGTGTACTCGGGCACCACAGCAAATATATGAAGTGTCGATACTTCATCATCCTTTAAAACTCTCGCCCAGTGCACATTCTCATATCCATGGTCCTGGCTCATAACTATCGCCACCATTCCAACGATTGTATCACCGTCCTGCATCACATACATCTCATCATGGTCGATATAATCTTTAATCATTTCATCAGTCGGATGCTTGCCATAATCCCACATGGCAAACCGCTTCATTTTCGGCGTATTCTTAATTACGTCGAGATACTTTTTCTTGATCGTATCAAAGTCCTTTGTAAGTTTTAACATGTATCAAATTCCCCTTTTCTTTTCCTCCGAATACATCATATCGCAGCAAAAGAAAAGAACCTGCATCACACGGATTTAGGTTCTTTTTACACTTAATCATATTACAAATCTTTGATAAAAAAGCGGTTCATTGTGCTGTGTCCGACTTCTGCAGGACGCTCAATCTCTCGGTAGCCGCACTTCTTATAAATGTGAATGGCAGCCTGCAGATTGTCATGAGTCTCCAGATAAGATTTGCTAAATCCGGCCTGCCTCATGGCTTCTTCCACATGCTCTATAAGCTTATATCCAAGGCCCATTCCTTTCACCGAATCGTCCAAATACAGCTTTTGAAGTTCCGCCGTATCCGGAGATGATAGGAATCTTGCAAAACCGATTCCGCCTACAACTTTTCCTTCTTTTGTGTACACATAATAACGCGCGTCATCTTTCCCGTAAATATCACTAAAACGATCTAATGCCTCGTCAAAGTACGCTGTACCCGGAATTGCCAGGTCGGCATCTTCTAGGTTCTTACGTATGATGGCAGCTATCGCCGCGTTGTCTGCGGAAGTAATCTCTCTTATCATGGCCGGTCCTTTCACTCCGAATCAGTGCGTTCTGCAAGTTCTGTTAAGTTCATAGGCCGCATACTCATGGTCAAACTCATATCCGAACTTCTCAGATAAACGCACCGAGCCCATATTTTGAGCATCCCAACTGGGGTACAGACCATCCTTAAGGCAATCAAGAATCAATGCCGCGCAAGCCACACTTGCAAGTCCTTTACGACGCTCTTCCGCAACCGTATCAACCTCAATCTCAATGCCTTCACGATAGCTTGTATAGGACGACGCACCCGAAACAATGCGACCGTCTTTCATGATAACCATTCCGCGGCCGAGCTTCAGATATCTTTCTTTTGACTCAAAAGAAGACACAAAGTCCGCCGTAACAGGGTCAGCGATGCACATATCATAGATTTCTGAATCAATCTTGCGAAGTTCGTAGCCATCCGCCAGGCCATTTACAATTTCCTTCAAATGAGCCTTATCAAATTTCGTATCCTTCTTAATCGCGAAGCGCGTAACCTTCTTGGCATCCGGATGACAATCTTCTATAAGTCTCGCCCAGTCATCATTCTGCGGTGTCATAATAGTAAAGCCTTCGGGCACTCCCAGTACCAATTCACGCTCAGGCTCACCCGCCACAAATGCAAAACATCCGACATACGCCATCGCAGCCTTAGGCGCAACAGTATCCGTCACAAAGACTTTACCCATAACTTTCTGCAAACACGAATATATTAAGGTCTCTTTCCAGCCCTCGAAAATCGGTTCTGCAAGTTTCGTATCAGTTAATTCATATACCATGATATTTTCCCTTCAAATATCTGAAATTAAGCCCAAGGGAGCACTAATGCCCCCTGTGCTTTTCTTTCTTTTTAAGCTGTTTCAACTCAAACATACGCTCAGTTTCAGCTTCCCGTCTCGCACGACAATTAGCCTTGCGTTCCGCCTTGCCGGCCTCCTGCTGCAGTTTAATGGCCTGCTGGGATTTGGTGCCTATACCGGTATCCCGCGCCTGCTTTCTGACAGCCCGCAACATGCTTTTCGGATTCTTGCGAGTCTCCTTAGCAACAGCGGAAACAGCAGGACTAAACTTGAGTTTAAAAAAGTTCTTCTCAAAAAAATCGCTCACTTCCCGCTCCGTCGGCTCTGCTCCGAAAGTAACTTTTGCTACCGAAAGCCGCCCTTCTTCGATGCGTTCATACACACCTATCCAGAACGGATCCTCAAAGCAAACCGTCAATTTGCCGCTCACTGTGCTCATATTAATCCCTCCTTCTGAACCAAATGAGCAAAGAACGGACAACCCGGAGGGGCAGGTTACTTACCCTGATAATCAGGACGGCCGGGCTACCTACCGGCTCTGGAGTGCTGTCAAAAGAAAGCGCTCGTTGCGTTTTTATCTTTGCATTTATATCAAGCCTCTCGGCATGATAACGTTTTTCTTTTACTTCATAAGGCTGTTAAGCCCTTCAAGTATCGACCCGCATGCCCACGGCATCAGCGCGAACCACGTAGATGCCACGCTGCCGTCAGGGTAGTGCTCCGTAAGGAGTCCTTCGCTGTGGCAGAATCGTTCCGACATCCAGCCGGTCTTACCGTAATCAAATTCCCCGTCATACGAGTTATGACACTGACAACTCCACAGCACCGTATCGTTAAAACGCTCAGCAACATACGCATCGTCGCGCTGTCCCAGATAGTACTCCATCTCGCCTATTACTGACGATGACATCGGGTGAATATGCGGATTGGTAACAGATGTTATGCTTCCTCCGCAGCTAGACCAACCTGCCTTACTAAGCGGCGGAACCTTAATCGGTGAGTTATAGCAGAACTTAAACGTGAACTCGTAGTAAAGTGCATCTCTCATGTGATTAAGAAGCACTTCCTCGCCCGTCATCGCATGCAGATATCTCACAGCTCTTATATAGCTTAAAATTCCCTCGGAATCGATATTCTTATCTATATCCAAAGGCCCGCCGTAGCACTCCTCATGGCGGATATATGCCTCATGATACCATTTCTCGCTCGCACGAAGCCCGTCCAGATACTTCTTCTCGCCCGTGAGGTAGCTATAGTAAGCAGCAGCCGCCATACACCAGGCCCCGGAAAAAGAATCATACGCAAGACCCGCCGCCATCTTATCGGAGAATATATACGGATACTCTCCGTCGGCGTTGCGACTCTTCTCGGTTATCTCAATCACCTTACCGGCATATTCAAGCCAGTTATCGTGCGTCGTACCCGCTTTCTTTTCCCACTCGTAAGCTCGCAAAAGAAGGTACGTCGACTGTCCCACAAGATACGCCGCATGGCCGGGAGTCGGCTGCTTATCGTACCACCAGCCCTTATTGCTCCACACTCCGCTCTGCTCAGCGGTGAAAGGAAGCCCGTTCGCCGGATTGATACAAGTCGCCACAATATGCTCTATGCTGTCAAGCGCCTGCGCTCGCATGGTCGCATCCCCAAGGCTGTGCGCCGACATAAGCATGGGCACCGTCGCCGAAAGTCCGTTGGTCCATGAAATCGACGGAAGCACCCTGTATTCGAAACCCTTACCGTAGTCAAACACAAACCCCGAATACGTATGAAGGTCCGCAAGCCACGCATCCTGCTTGATAGCCGTCGCCATATCCTTAATCGTGCCAAGAGGCGTGCACTTTTCGCGGGGCTGCTCGTGGAAAAGATTGTACACCTCCACCAACGCCTCATGAATTCCGCGCTCATCCTCCGCCGCATAATCGTAGCAATGCAGCGTCACAGTGACCTTCTCGCCCTTTTTGAGCCTGACGCAATTCTCACCAAGTGCCGCACGCTCCCTCTGCTTGTGCGAGTCTATAAAAAGAAAGGGTGCATTCTCATACCCAATCGTGTACCAGACTTCACGCTCCTTAAGCGAACCGCCGTAGCCTGCATACTGCAGGAAATCGCCTGTCTTGTCCGGATACCACTCTATTGCCGTTTCGTCCCCGCCACGAAGGAAATACGGCGAAGCCGCAAAGCCCCTCACACGTCCGCCTTCATAAGCCAATGCACAAGGATGCGACAATCTGTCCCCTCGCACCATCCACCACGGGCTCGCCGGGAAGTTATCCTCAAGACGTAACCTTGGAGTAAGACTATCTGTCTTAAGCGGTGACTCTCCCCTGTTGGTTCCGTACATAAATCCGGGCAAATAGAAACGCGGCGAGCCGTTCCCTACAGGCATTCCGACACGAATAACACCCTCGAAATCATCAACAGCCGTTACTGTCACTGACAGTTTTCTTGCAACGCTTTCGCTCTCTGCCTCACTGACATCGGCCCGAAGTCCGACCGTAGCAAAATCACCATAGATTTCCGCTCCGCCTTTCGTTCTGGCCTTAAAAATCAATTGAGAAGTAATCTCACCGCTCATATTAAGTTCCACCTTATTTTTTCAGATTCTGAAGAGCCTCTTCATTACCCTTAATTATAGCGCCGAGTTTCTCGCAAGTCATCATTTCTGCGCATTTTCCGCAAGTTTCGTAATCCTTGGCCATAGCGCACTGTCTGATGTTGCACATGCTCTCGCAGTAAGGTGTTTTGGGTCCCGGAATGCGACAGCCGACGCAGTTAATCATCTCGGGTGTAATCGTGACTCCGTTGAGCGTAGACCATTCTTTGGCCACCTTTTCGCGCAAGTTGTCGTCGTCGTTAACTGTAGCGATTCTCGCCTCGCAGGCTTCACAATCAAGACCGCAGTATGCAATGTAATCGTTCATATACTTCCTCCTCAAATGTGTTTTCACACATATCATTCTAAGACAACTAAGTGCCGGACCCTGACTTACACTTATAATCACATGCTTTACACTTCTTCGGCTTTAAAGCTTACAAACAAATACCAGCCGAGCACCGCATTGAACCCCGTTGCCGAGAACACGCTGAAACGCTCCGCCACTCCCATATACTGCGAAGGAACGGCATTAATGCCGATGGCACCGACAAACATCATTGCAAGCGCCACAGCAGCCCAGATGCCCATACCCTTCGGAGCCTTTCTTTGGCACCCTGCTACGATTATCACAGCCAAAGAAACAATCGAGAGAAGTACCACCAGTGCGGTGACTACGATGTGCATAACTTCCTGAAACGAAGCGATTTCTTTGCCTGCATCGTCAAGCGGGAACATAGAGTAGCCCACGCCCGACACCCAGTTCATGAGGGTAAAAAGATAGACGCCCACGCGGAAAATCTTCGTACCGAACTTATTGTCAGCAAGCCATATGCACGCGCAAGTGGAACTTACGATACCGCACTTGCCGTAAAGAGCGGAGAGTTGTCCCCACAGCTGCTTGGAAGGCGCCGTCTCCGCCGAAAGATCACTTACCGCCTGAGCCATCCAATTGTAGCCCGGGTAGGCCAGCGGAGAGAATACCACTGCCGCTGTGTATGAAATAAGGGATATGATTCCCAAAAGTCCGATGTAATTAATCAGTTTCTTATTCACGATAAATTCCTCCTAAATCACTACTTCCAAGGTCTGACCTTACCAAGCCAGCCGTTGGCTTTCCAGTAGTTAAAATCTATGTACTCAGGATTGCTCTTTCCGAGAGCGGTCTGGAGCATGCGTACCACGTAGAACTTCGACTTGGTGACTATATTCGCGTGCGCCCGCTTACTGTAATCGACGCTTGTAAGTTTTCGTGCAAGCTTCTTAACCGAGCCCGTCATTTCGCTGCGTTTCTTATCTGGAAGCCTATCCCACTCGATTTCGCTCATGAGTTTGAAGCTGCGAACCCTGATATCGCTTACTCCCCACCAGGAAAGGCTGTCCTTGATATCCTTGGCCGCCGATTTGCCACCGCCTCCGAGGCACTGCGTAATGATAACCGCGCGCTTTCCAAACATTTCTGCTGCCGGTCTGTGAGGCATCCACCTGTATGCAAAATGGTCAAGGAACGCCTTCATTGCACCGGTAGTGTGAAATACATACGCAGGCGAACTAAACACCAGCAGATCCGCCTCGCGCATAGCCTTGTCAATCTTCTGTATATACTCCGCTTCCCTGCACAGATTAGGGTCTTTGCTTACGCAAATCGCGCATCCTCTGCAAAACGCCGGGCAATCCTTTGGAAAATAAAACTCCGTTATCTCCGCACTGTCCCCAAACTCCTCCAGAAACGCTTCCTGGAGTCTGTATGTAACGCCTTTTTTCTCCGTGGCGCAAAAACTTACGATTTTCATCCGATACTCCTTCCATAAATCTTGTCAAACTGCCTTAAATGAGCATCCAACAACTTCAAACACTCCGCTTCCCTCGCCGGATCCCTGTCGCACACCGTGAGGAGCAAATATATCGGCGCATAGAAATGAAGCGTCATCACCTGCACATTGTCCGTACTCAGAACTCCGCTTGCCACCATCAGTCCGAACAGCATCCCCTGATACGACAGCGGATCGTCGTAATACTGCTTCATATAAACCGCCGCCAGCTCCTTGTCATGGAACTGCTCAATCGTAAGCATCTTCCTAAACCGCTTCGTGTAATCATCGTGAAGATAATACTTGAAAAGATTGTTGCCAAGCTCAATCATCTGCTCCTCACTGATTCCCTTGTATATCCCAGCATCCGTCGTTGGGTCTGTACCGGAAATATTAAGCGCCCCGGCTTCCTTAACAAACCGCTCGTTCATCTCTTCGATAATGGCTTCAAATATCGCCTGCTTGCTCTTATAATGCTTGTAAAGTGACGGTGCCTTAATCCCCACTCTCTCTGCGATATCTCCCACAAAAACGTTGGCGTAACCCTTCTCAGAGAACAGAGTCAGTGCTTCATCAAGAATTCTGTGCTTTGTGTCCATGGCAGTCCTTTCTTTTGCTATGCGCCGCGCGATATGTCACGTCGCCGACGCAGTTGGCTAATTTGGATTAGCCTTATTATAAGCTAATTGCGATTAGCCGTCAAGTACTTTTCTTTTTCCTGCCAAAGAAACCCTTTTTCTACCCTTCCGGAAGCATTTCCGATATCATTGAAGGCTCATTTGAAATATGGCAGTCATTTCTTTATTAATATCTCGCATGATTCTGTGATGTCAGTGTTATGTAAACCATAGTGCCGGTATTCTCATGAGCCGGCTCGCAATTATGTAGTACGTTCTCGCTTGTATCTATATCCGTCATTCTCATTCGTCCTCGCAAGAAATTGCGACCAACGGATAAAAACCCTCATTTTCAAAAATTTAGTCATTGTTTTTCAGAATTATGGTTAACATAAGTCAAATAAAAGTCCTATATTTTCACCCTGGAAAAGCCATCTCGCATTATTTTGCTAGATTCCCTCCTGTAAATGAAATAAAGGGACGGATAAAAATCGCAAATTTGCCGATTTTAGTCATTGTTCCCCGAATTAGCTTCTTTTTCCGACACGAAAATACCTGCCTCTGCATAGAAAATCATCGTAACGCCCCAGTACAACCCAACAAAAAAGCCCCGGCGCCTACCAAAGAGACGCCAAGGCCACATAAACACCTATAAAATTGTACCTAATCCCACATTTCTTCCAGATACCGCGCCACTCCGTCCTCATCGTTGGAGCCCGCGACCGCATCCGCAACAGCCTTAACGCAGTCAAGTGCGTTGCTTACCGCAACACCGCGCCCGCACCGACGAATCGGCTCGACGTCATCATTATCGTCCCCGAAATAAACAGCCTCGGAAGGCGATATTCCGAATGCCCCAAGCATCTCATTGATACCGTTCCACTTAGTCGCTTCAGCGCTCATAACCTGCATAAGCTTACCGTCCGCCACAGAGCAGTACACATCCGAAGGCATTTCCACAGGCAATTTATCAAGCGGAATCGTAGGATGACTCACAATAATCTTGTACACCCGATGCGCCAAAGAAACCGCGCCTAAATCCTTCTCAACTTTCGGTTCCCACAACGGAATATCCACATTTGAATAAATTCCGTCATCCGTCTCAAGCGATATCACCGCGCCGTCAACCGAAGCCAACTGCTCAAGAATTCCCGCCGCACTCTCACCGGCAATAGCGTCCTCAAACACCTCCGAAGGCGTAATCGTCCTCGCCCCGTTAAGCGTCGTCCACGCCTGAAAATCAACCATTTTAAGATAGTCCGTAATCGCCCTCTCAGGCCTCGCTGTCGCCACAAACAGCAACACTCCGCGCTCCCGAAGCCCGCGTAGCACCCGCACCGAGTACTCCGAAATCGTCTTATCCGTCCGAAGCAACGTCCTGTCAAGATCCACAATAACCGCCCTGTACATCATACCCTCCATCACACATTCTCCGGATTATAACAAATCACGCTGAATTCCTGCTGATAATGCTTGCCCGGCACCTTCTTAAATAGATGCATCTTGCCGACTCCGCCGAACCACTCATAAGGCTTATCATCCGCCGTCTCGCCGGCCACAATCTCCGCGCAGCCCTCGCGCAAACACCTAAGAAGCGATATATCATCATAATCCTGCGCATGCCCGTGCAAGATAATGTCAGCCTTATCCTCAAGGAACATCACCTTATCGAGCTCCTTCACATACTCTGAAATCGGCAGACACCCATCCAACTGCATCCACAGATGATGGTTAATCGAATCTCCCGCAAAAAGAACGCGGTCCTCCTTAAGAAGCAACACGATTCCTCCCGGCGTATGTCCCGGAAGATCATATATCTCAAGCGTTCTGCCTCCAAGCTCCACCACATCTCCGCCGTGAATATCCTTAAACGGAGGCATCGACACGCCCTCAGCCTTCGTCCCCTCTATAAACTCCGGCGACTCCGTGAATAGCTTAGATACCGGTATATCCTTAAGGTTCATATACGCCTCGTCAAAGAACACGTTGCCGCAGATATGGTCTCCGTGCCCGTGCGTATTGATTACCACCAAAGGCTTGTCCGTAAGCCCACGCACGATATCATAGAGATTATTCTCACCGCACATCGTATCAATAACAGCCGCTTTTTTATCCCCGACCACCAGATAACCCGTCGCCGAATGCCCCTCATCAAGAAGGTAAATCCCCGGCTTAATCTCCTTAACATACGTTTCAATATCTCCCATAAGCGTAACCCTCCCAATCTATTTCTTTCTGCAAATATACAGCAGATGGTTCGTATCACCAAGCAACTCTCTCTTCTCGCACACCGACAGGTACCACTTGGCAAAAGAATCAAAATCCTCATCCGACATGGCAAGCTCGCCGTGCTCCTCAAGCGCCTCCAGCTGTCCGTCCACGCCCGTGACTGTAATCTTCTCAACAGGCTTCTCTGTGAAAAGCTCCTCAAATTCAACTATATCGTAACCCGTGAACAACTGCTCCTTGAAGTGCTTAACCTTGTAATCTTCCGTGAAGTTCTCCGTAATACCATCATTCCAGTTGCCGTATAAGTAGTTTGCAAACATTATTCCGTACACCGACAAGAACGCAAAAAGAATCACTCCGCCCGGCTTGGTCACGCGAATCGCCTCATCAATAGCCTTCTGCACGTCTGCTGCCTCATAAAGGTGATACATCGGTCCGAAGCACAATGTCACGTCAAAAGAAGCATCCTTAAGCATCTCCAGATTCGTGCCGTCGCCCTGAAGCGCATGAAGATTAGCAATGCCCTTGCCGTTTTCTTTGAGCACCGATAAGTTGCAGTCGAAAAGTTCAACCGCCGTTACATCCATGCCTTCCCGAGCCAGTGCTATCGAATATCGACCTGTACCCGCGCCGATTTCCACCACTTTGGAATCCTTGCCCGCGAATCGATGAATATACTCCATCGTCGTACGATACTCAAGCTGTCCCGCTCTTCGCCCCGTAAGTCTCTTATCTTCACTTACCCGTGCGTAAAAGCCTCCTACGATTTCCTGTCTTGTACTCATAAATTTCCCTCTCTAACCCGCAAGACCTTATCAATACGCGCTTGATAAGGTCTTTGTTTTTATATGAGTATATGTGTCGTTTAAATCACTGTCAACTGTCTTTACAGTTTAATCTTCAGTGTCTTTGATAATTTCTTTTAACCGCTCCCAGTCATAAATCTTAATCACGTCGTCGCACTCGGGCTGCGGAAAGTCATTGGCGCCCCTGTACCAGATAGGATAAAGCCCCGCGCTCCTTGCGCCCCAGATATCGCAAATCACGTTATCGCCGATATACCACACATCCTCCGGCTTAAGCTGCGCCTTCTCAAGCGCCAGCGCAAATATATGAGGGCTCGGCTTTCTGAATAAGTAGTCGCTTGTAGGTATAATAAATTCAAAATGATTGTCGGGGAGCAGCCTGTTGATTCTTTCTTTGACCACATCTCCGTCATACGTAATGTTGCTAAGAACCGCAGTCCTGATGCCTTCTTTCCACAAGAATTCAAGCAGCTCCGGCATCCCCTTCGTAGGCTCCCCGGGCGAAGCTGCGTCCCAGAATATCCGATCGATCTCAGCTGCGGTTAAATCAAGCTTAATCCCCATAAACTCGTAGAGATAGCTCGTAAACGCATGATTCGGAATTTCCGTCAGCATCTTGTGTCTCGTAACCGGGCTGAACCTTCCGATTTCCTTATTAAGCTCATCAGCCTTGGCCTGCACCTCTTCCGGCGTGTAATTATATCGGTTCTCCACCGCATGTCCCATCACCGCTCTGGTGCCCTCAAGCCCGCTAAACAGCCTCTCCGCCACCAGCGTCTGCCCGTAGTCGAAGATAATCATTTTCGGTTTTTTCATGTACATCGTGCCCCCTTTATACCTTTTATCTCATTTTTCGCTACTCAAAACGGCTCTTCCTGCCCCCAACTAACATTTTTACTCTATAGGGTCATGCATTTTTGCCATTCTACCCGGCATTTACTTTAAGCTGTTGACCCCACAGACACTTTTCTATTCGTAAGGTCAAAAGAATGCGCTGAAATCATACTAATAGCATGACCCTGATAACTATTTTACAGTCTCAGGGTCAGAAACTTCTTTTACCGCGCCTGCGAAGAACATTGTACGAACGCTTCGAATCCGTTGCAGACATCTTCAAGCCCATATCCGATAATATTGTCAAAAGAATCCTTATCCAGCAAAAATCTCACGAACTGCGCCCCCAGATAATATCCGACGTCGACGTAGCCTTCAAAGCTCACCCAATCGCCGAAATACCGCTGGTTCTCGCGCGTCATAGTATCCAGATCCGCAGCAAAAGAATTCTTTATGAGTCCCGCATGACTGTCACACCAGGCCTTCCAGCCGTTCACGTCCTGATGGAAATACCCGGCATCTCCGAGCACTTCCTGCTCAAACACCATCGCAACACCCTCTGTAAACAGTTGCCAAAGAAAGCGTTCCGCCTGCCCCTCAGTCTCCGCATGAAGCCTACCGTACTGCTCCTGGTACACATGCCCCAGTTCATGCACTATAAGCCCGTTCATGGAGTCCGTATCGCACCAATCAAGCTCTATAATCTTCTCTACGCCTAACAGCACCGTCGTGCGCCCGTTAACCTCGGTCACCCACCCTGCGCCGTTACAAAGTCCCAGATACAGCACCACGTCCGCGTCAAGGTCCTTACCGAAGCGCTCACGTATTCTTTGGCTTAAATGCTCCGTAACGCTCCTAAATGACGCAACCGCCTTCTCAAAGCGTTCCCGTGATGCCTGCACCGTATTAAGCGTCGGCAAATAATCATTCTCCCAAGTGTACCCTGCCTGCAGGCACTCCTGCATATCTTTCGTGCAGAACTCCCGTGCCCCGGGAACCCACTTATCCATATAGGCTTCCCACGCATTCATATCAAACGCGCCGCCCTCAAATATCCTTCCGATATTCCCCGATGTGTCAATAATATTCATCTCTATACCCCGTTATCTCAGCCGTACCCTTCGGCCGTATGTTACCAAAAAGGCTCTGCCCAAACGAGCAGAGCCTATAAATATCATAACTTTATATGAGGCGCTTATCAATAGTCCTCTTGATATCATCGTGGGAGATGATTGAGTAAACTTTGGTATCATATTTCTCCTCCAGCACTCTGGCACCGAGACTGGCGGTCTCCGCCTCATAAAGGTTAGCCACAGTGACGATGGCGACGATTTTAACGTCGGCAGACTTCTTAATGTCCGCGATGCGCTCGTCGATGCTTACGCCCGAGGAGATAAGGTCGTCGATAATCACTATTCTGTCGCCGTCCTTGGGGGTGTAGCCACAGATGTTGCGGCCTTTGTTGTCGGGAAGGCGTCTGTCGTGAGCGTAGTTCACGGTTACGCCGTATTTTTGAAAGAGCGCGCAGGCGGTGGCTGCGGAAAAAGCAATCCCGTGGTAAGCCATACCCACTATCGCATCAAACTGTATGTCGTTCTCTCTGATGCTGTCGGCGAAGTACTCACCGATCTTGGCTATCTGAGCGTTGGTGGTAAAGCGCTCGGTATCGATGAAGTACGATGCTTCTTTGCCGGAGCGAAGCTTAAAATTGCCAAGTGTAAGGATGCCGTTGCCGGCCATGAACCTGATGAATTTTTCTTTGTCCGTGAAGGCGTTTAACTTGTAGTCTAAGAGTTCGTCGATTGTAATGCCGAAATACTCCGCAAGAGTCGGAAGCATGTTGATGTCGGGCTGGCTGGTTTCGTTCTCCCACTTGCTGACCGCCTGGCCGGAAATGTGAAGCTGCTCCGCGAGCTGTTCCTGCGTGATACCCTTGTTAGTGCGTAAGATTTTAATCTTGTTCCCAATTGTCATTCTTAATCCTCCATTTGTCATGCTCGCGGGCTCCACCCGCGTGGCTTATACAGAGGTGCGCATCTCTTGATTACAAAATAACAAACTGCTCCGGCATAAACAATAACTTATATTTACAGTATCGCCCAACCGTTGGTTGAGAGACTATCTCCTGGGAGTCATCTCCCCCGCAATATTCATGGAATAGTAATCCCGAATCTCCGCCGGATCCGTGGTCATGCCGAGAATCCACATAAGCTTCGTAAGCGCGGCTTCGCTGGTCATATCGTGAGCCTCCAGCGCGCCGATTTCCAACGCGCGGCGTCCGGTTTCATATACGTCCATCTTCGTGCCTTCGTATCTGCACTGGGTGCCGACAGCGACTGTCATGCCGCCCTGAATAAGCTTGTCGAGCGCCTCGATAAAATCATGCTTGATAAAAGGCATGCCACCGATTCCGTATGCCTCGATGTAAAGGCCTCTGTATCCGCTCGCAGCGATAGATTCGAGGATGTCGCGGTGAATACCCGGGAACATCTTAATCATGGTAACCTTCTCCGAATACTTGTCGGAAAGCTTGAAAATACCGCTTCTCTCGGGAACCGCACGCGTATCGATCTTCATGCCGAGCGAGCTGATGGTGGCAATATTCGGATAGTTGATACTCTCAAAAGCGTCGAAACTAAGCGACCTAACCTTGGACGCTCTGCAACCAAGCATTACCTTACGATTGAATGCCACAAACACTCCGGGAATCCCGCTTGCCGCCATATGAATCGCGCAACGGCAGTTCTCCATTGCATCAGCCACAGGGTTGATAATAGATAGTTGCGAACCCGTAATAACCACAGGAATATTAATATTCCTAAGCATATAAGAAAGCATGGACGACGTATAAGCTAACGTATCGGTACCGTGAATCACCACAATACCGTCGTAATTATTCCTAAGTTCACTTATATGCTGAGCCATCACGCTCCAGTCCTCGGGGAAAATATTCGCGCTGTCAAGCGAACAAAAATCCTCTATCTCTATCTCGATGTCACCCGACACCATTTGCAACTCTTCCTGCATATCGCGCACAGAAAGCCCCGGCTTAAGTCCCTCGCCCTTTTTAACGGCCGATAGCGTACCGCCGGTATTGATAATCAGTATCTTCTTGCTCACGTATAACTCCTAATAGATTATTCTTACTGTGTCCGTAATCTTGCGAACATCAAGAGGCAATTTGCTGCCGGTTTTCTGCACCCCGGTAATCGTCACCACATATTTTATATCCGGAAAAATCAGTATATCCGACTCCGCATAAGCCATGTCGTCCATACTCATAAGAATTCGTCCGACATACGCTTCTCTTCCGTCTGCGGTCGTGTATGGCTTAAGCGGCTTCAATCCCTTCGGGTCAATCTTATAGCCCTGATCCATAAGCGAAGCTATCAAATCGGTGAAATATCCGTCCAAATCATCGCCAATCGTGGGGTCCCACACCGCCAACAGTGCATATCGCGTAACACCGTCCGAATAGATAAACGTAGCATCTTCGTCTTCGACTTCCGTCCAATCGTCTCCCACCTTAAATGTTATACAGCCATAAGTGCACTCCTTCGTCAGCTTTTCTTCCTGCAAAAGAACGCCTGTCTCACTTCCGATAACCTCAACACTCTTATTCTGCGCAGGCTTCCCGGCCCTAAGCCACATAAAAACAGCCAGACCGACAGCAACCAGCGCAAGTACGCCTGCTGCCACCCACGTACTCGTACCAATCCTCTTTTTGTACCTCATATTACCTCCATAAAATCAATTTCCCCAAATTGATGTAACTTTATGCGACGATTATAGCATATGCAGGTAATTCTATGTACACAAATATTCCCTAAACTCACAAAATAGCGAAAAACCCCCAAGAACAATACGTCCTCGGGGGAATGCTCCAAAATATTACAAATACTATCTTGCCGTGTCTGCTGCTTCTTTATAAAAGCACCTGTATATCAGTGCCGCAATAACAGCCAGCCGTACAACAGCCGTAACGACAAAGCCTGCCTGAGATATGATAAAATATCCGTTGCTCAGATATTCCGCATAGCTTAACAACGTGCATATCAACGCCGCAGCCGCCGGCACGACAAATTTACGGTCCGACATGGCATACATTATCAGCATCATTTCGCCTGCAAATGCATATCTTTCATGCATGGAAGGCATAAAGAAAGCCACAATGAAAATCGTCAGAGCTGCAACCAATATTAAACGCTTACCGGCAATTTCAGCCTTTTGCCTCAAAACGGCATAATACAATACTCCCAAAAAAGCCACCGTGATGGCAACTCCCATAAAGAAAAAGCCCTCGGTCAGGTTGTTCTCGCCGTTTCCGATAATACTGTAAAAGTTGCCGTAGCGCATGCTTAACTTGTGTGTATACTCTCCGGTCTGTGCAAAATACACCATAACCGTATCCTTAAGCGAGCGCCCCTCAACCAGCATGGGAATGCTCGTAAGCAAATAGACTACGGGAATATATACAAACTGTGAAAAAGAAAATGTCTTTCTTTTGCCGGCGAATACGCACAAAATCATCACGGGTAAAAAGAAAATTGCCTGAAGCTTAAATGCAAATGCAATAGCAAAGAAAACAAATGCGACCGTCGATGAATACTTCTCATCTTTGAAAGTCTTCATAAGTGCAAGCAGCGCAAGCAATAAAAAGGTCGTATAGATACCGTCGCACTGGCCCCATGCGGCAGAATTGAGCATAACAAGCGGGTTTAACACCACCAAAGCAAATACAAGTATCTTCTTCCACGTGTCGGCTTGCGGATTGCAATGCTTGTAGATTGCCACGCATACATTACCCATGACATAATCAAATATCATAGGCATCAATTTGACTATCAACATCTTCGGCAAAGCGGTAGCCACGGAAAGAACCACCATAATGCTCGTATACAGCGGAGAATAGTCTCCGATGTTACATCCCAAAGCATGCCAGCCGATGGACCGTATTTGCTCCACCCAACGTCCATAGAAGACAATATAGTCTACCGTTTCTATGTAGATCAACTTGACTCTGGCAATTACCGACAGCGCGATTATTGCAAGAATAAATATTAAATCCAGTATGGTAAACCTGCCAATCCGGGTATCCGTAATGGCACATACCGTTTTCTCCCCTGCCTTATCAAAAAAAAGAATAAGGCCTGCTACAACTAACATCACCGCAATCGCGGCCACTGTTCTTCTTACCGAGAGATTACCGTTTATCCCCCAGATAATCATAAGCAGCACAATAGTGATTTCCGATATCCCTATCCGAAACGCTGTTTTCCTCATAATTCTCCACCTCATAAACAAATATATGCCAATAAGACGAATCCGTTTCATAATCTCCGACAAAACGCAATCCGTACTTATCGCAATCGACTATTTCCCCTGCCGAAAAAATGTACTGACAGTTAAGCTTTCTTAACTCGTCAAAATTTAACCGCAAATCGGCAATCGTTTCCCCAAACGACTTTCCCAACATAAATGCGTTGCCCCACTCATGGTAGAACGCATAGCAGCGTGAGCCCCAACAATCAAAGTATGTCTTGTTGTAATCATTAAGCTCCAGCTCATCCGCAATAACTTTCCTGAAAGTATGCTTATACTCCAAAGGATAGTTATTCGAATACCCGTCAATCGTATTAAAGCCGTGCATCAAAGCCGCAACCGGGCTTATACCGATATGCACAACCCTGTACGATGACATATCTTTACCAATCGCCTCCTCTATAATTTTCATCAAATCATCGGAATACAGGCGCTTCATGGTAATATAACCCGTTACCGCCTCCCCGTTGTTGATTTGATTGATGTTCTGATAGAATATTCCGTCTTTATCTCTTGCTATCCTGTTAAATGTCGGCAAAAAAAGCACTGTCACCAAAGCGTATGATACCAATACCCACAACTTCTTCGCAGGAAACGCCTCGACTACTATCGCACCCGAAACACCCAGTATAATAAACCAGCATCCGGGTAAGAAATAATAAAACCTTGAAAGCTGGAAGGAGCTCAGCATTCCCGGCAACTTATCCTGAAGCTTGCCGACAAACTCCGTATCCATGAGTGCGGAGAAGAAAGCGAGCACCACAATGGTTCCTGCCACGCAGGCGAAAATCTTTCCGAACTTCTCTCTCGGCTTTTTTATCAAAAGAAGCAGCGCCGCCACACCGATAGGTATAAGCGTGAATTCATGCTTGGACTCTGCCTCGTAAGTATAGCTTCCTTTGGTCAAGAGACCTACAAAGGTCTCAAGAAACGGCTTACCGCTCGCTCCGAATCCAAACTCTGTTCTGTGGCTCACCCAGGTATCACCGGAAAATACTTCAATAATCAAGTCTATGTTACAAGCCACATACACTGCCAGCAATATGCCGAAGGCGCACAAAAGCATCCAATCCGCTTTTTTGTTTTTTAAAGAAACAATGATAAATACAAGAAACACTAACGAAAGCGCTACCCACCCCGACAACACAAAGCTCGTGGAAAGCGCATAGAATACCAGCCCTATACCGGCAATAATCTTACCCGACAAGGCCTTCTCCCTGAATCTTAGGATACAGTAAATCAAAAGCGGTGTTCCCATCACAACGTTGCCGTATATGCTGTGAACAGGCAACAGTGCGAATAAAAACGCCGTTCCGAAAGAAATTAAATAGTTGTCGGTAAACTTCCTTACGCACAAGTACATTCCCACATATGCCGTCACAACGGTAATGCAGTGCTGAATAAGGAAAGCCGTATATACGCTGAAAATCGAATAAAGCGGCACAAATATCGGGCAGAAGGGCTTAAGTCCTTCCTGCGGAATTCCGCACATCATCTGTTCGTAAACAGACGCCCCGAAATATCTTGCCGGGAAAACATAATTCAATATAGTCTCATCAAGCTGATCGTGAAACGGGAACACAGCATTGCCGAGCCCGTCACGAAACGTCAGATAAAGAACAGGACTGAGAACCGCACACACGGCCAAAAGTCCCAACGCAACCATAATTAGATTAACAGATATCTTTCTACTCTTGTCCTGCATCGTCCTAATGCTGTCCTTAGATTTCCCCCGTTATTTTATCTTTTTTATTATTACATACATCCGGACTGTTGTCACGCTTTAATTGGCAAAAGCAGAATACACATAAAACTCGCGCAGAATCCAAACCTTCACATCACTGCCAGCTCATGCTCAGGCGCTCCGTAATCTTCTCGGCGCTCTTGGTGATTGCAAGGCCCTCCTGACCGGTTTCTTTGAGGCATGAAGGAAGCAATCTTCCGATACGGTTCATGGAATCAATGACCTCATCGGGCTCTATGGCGCTTCGTACGCCCGCCATAGCCATCTGGGAATAAACTACGGCATTAACTGCACCCGCGGCATTTCTCTTGATGCAGGGGACCTCTACAAGGCCCGCTACGGGGTCGCAGGTAAGTCCCAGCATGTTCTTAAGGGTAAGCGCTGCGGCATGCACAATCTCTTCGTTGCCACCGCCTTCAAGGTACGCAAGAGCCCCGGCAGCCATGGCGCCGGCACTTCCTATCTCAGCCTGGCATCCGCCTTCGGCGCCGGAAATGCTTGCACTTGTAGCTATTACCTCACCGATACCTCCTGCAACATACAAGGCTTCTATTATTCTTTCACGCTCAACATTTTTGTGCTTAATATATGTCAAAAGAACTGCAGGAATGACGCCGCAGGAACCCGCTGTAGGCATAGCGACAATCCTCTTCATGCAGGCGTTGGATTCGCCCATTTTAACGGCCTTTTCGATAACTTCAAGAATGAACCCGTCAATAAGCGAATCACCCTTCATCCTGAAGGCTTCTATCTTGCCGCCGTCTCCGCCCGCCATACCGCTTGCGGAGCGAATCGACGCATCGTACTTTTCATCGGCTTCGGTTATGGTATCAAGCATAGACTCCATCGTCTTCATGGACTCTTCCTTTGTGACACCACGCTCTTTCATATCGTCTTCCAAAATCACCTGCCAGAAGGGAATCTTCTGTTCCTCCGAAATTGCGGTTATCTCAGACAGCTTCTTAAAACTCATTTTTCCCCTCCTCAATCAGACTGTAATACGTAACTTTGTTGACTCCGTCCAGGTTCTTTAGCCACTCAAGATACTTTCCGGGCACTTCCTGGTCGCACTCTATTACCATAACCGCATTACCGCCTCTGCTCGCGCGATAAAGCTGCATGGTCGCTATATTGACCGATTTTTCTGCCAGCATACCCGTGACTTCAGCCACATGACCCGGCTGATCCTGATTGTGCACGATAAGCGTAGGAAAATCTCCCGAAAAATTGGCATCAAGACCGTCAATCTTTGCAATATTAATGAGCGAACCTCCCACAGACTCTCCTACTATGGAAAGCTGCCTTCCGTGCTCGCCCACAAGCTTAATCTCAACCGAATTGGGGTGCGCATCCTTAATGTCAGCCTTGCCGAAACGGACTTTAATGCCTTTTTCTTTGGCTATATTAAGGCTGTTTGGAATATTGTCATCGTCCATTTTCATGCCAAGGATTCCCGCCACCAGCGCCGCGTCGGTGCCATGACCCTTACCCGTAGCCAGAAAAGAACCGTACAGTCCGATATCCGCGGACACAACATTCTCGCCCAAAAGGCGCCTTGCCACATAGCCGATTTTAACCGCACCGGCAGTGTGAGAACTCGACGGTCCCACCATTACCGGCCCGATAATATCAAATAAATTCATGATTCTTTATGATGAGCGACTCACCATATCTCCTTCTCTAACTTCTCTCTTCAAAGAAAAAGAATCCATATCCCAAAGATATGGACCCCTTTGTCATTTACAATATTATTATCAGGCAAGACCGTTGTCAAGTGAATGCACGGAAGTTATGATGCCTTCAGCGAAAGAACGGCTCTCTTAAGCTGCTCAAGCGCTGCTGCCAGCACAGACCTCGGACATGCGATGTTGAATCTTTCAAAGCCCTCTCCGACTTTACCAAACATTGCGCCGCTGTCAAGCCACAGGCCGGCACGGTTAACTATCAAATCCTCAAGCTCAAGTTCTGTAAGCCCAAGTTCCCTAAAATCAACCCAGAGAAGGTAGGTTCCTTCGGTCTTAATCAGGTGAAGCATCGGTAACTCGCGCTCCAAAAAATCGTTAAAATACTTTATATTTCCCTGCAGATACTCTTTAAGCTCACCAAGCCACTTATCTCCGTGGGTATACGCGGCCTCGCAGGCAAAAAGCGCCATGGTATTAAGCTGGCTGTAGCCCGTCGCGGCAATACTTTTTTTGAGTGCAAGTCTTAACCTGCGATTGGGAACAAATATGTTGGAAGCCTGCAGGCCCGCAAGGTTAAAAGTTTTACTCGGTGCCGTACAGGTAATGCTTCTTTCGGCAAAAGCAGGATCCAGGGATGCAAATACTGTATGCTTATTCCCTTCCCACACAAAATCGCTGTGAATCTCATCCGAGCACACTATCACATCATGTGCCACGCAGATTTCACCGATTCGGCGAAGCTCCCACTCCTTCCATACGCGTCCCACAGGGTTGTGAGGGCTGCAGAGGATGAAAAGCTTTACGCGCTCTTCTATAACCTTTCTTTCGAAATCATCAAAGTCTATTTCGTAGTGGTCGCCCTTAAGAACCAATGGGCTGTCTACCGGTTTTCTTCCGTTATCGACTATTACCTCGCTGAAAGGGTAGTAAACGGGCTGCTGAATCAGTACCGCCTCGCCTTCTTTGGTAAAGGCTCTGATGGCCGCCGAAAGTGCGAATACCACTCCGGGAGTTTTAATCAGCCATTCTTTTCGCGGCTCCCACTCAAAGTGTGTACGATACCAGCCGGCAACGCTTTCGTAATACGCGTCGTCCGATTCGGTATAGCCGAATATTCCATGGTCCACCACGCCGCGAAGGCTCTCAAGAATCTCCGGTGCGGTAGGAAAATCCATATCCGCCACCCACATGGAAATCAGGCCTTCTTTCTTGCCCCTTGCCGTGGCGAAATCATATTTCAAGCACTTAGTGCCCTTTCTGTCCGTAATCTTATCAAAATCATATCCCATTAATCTGTCTCCCTATCCGCCTAATCTGCCAGTGCCTGCTCAAGGTCCCCGATAATGTCGTTCACATTCTCGATGCCCACAGACAATCTCAAAAACTTCTCATTGATGCCCAAAAGCTCCCTTTGCTCCTTGGGCAGTTCACGGTGTGTCTGAATCATTGGATAGGTAATCAAACTTTCCACACCGCCGAGGCTTTCAGCGAAAATCACCAGCTTAACCTTGTGAAGCGCATCTACCGCAGTCTTCTCCGTATCGGTTTCAAAAGAAATCATCGCGCCATAACCGGCGTAATAGACCTTTTTAACCTTCTTGTGTTTCTTAAGCCATTCCGCTATCACCTTGGCATTTTCCGACTGTCTCTCCATGCGAAGAGCAAGCGTCTTAATACCGCGAAGAACAAGGAATGAATCAATTGGTGCAAGCGTAGGACCGAAGCTCATACAAAGGTAGCGGATTCTTTCGGCTAGGTCCTTACGCTCCTTAGAGGTGCAGATAAAGCCTGCACAGGTATCGTTGTGACCTGCAAGATACTTGGTGCCGCTGTGTACCACGATATCGGCACCAAGCTCAAGCGGCCTTTGAAAGTAAGGAGTTAAGAATGTATTGTCTACAATCAGCAGCAGATTGTATTCATCGGCAAGTTTTTTAATCTCGCGAAGGTCTGTAACCTTCATGGTCGGATTGCTGGGGGTTTCGATGTAGAGTGCCTTCGTATTCGGGCGAATGGCCTCACGAACCGCAGCGATATCTCCGGTATCCACATAGCTGAATGACACTTGGCGCTTCGGCGCTATTTCTCCGAAGATTCTTACCGCTCCGCCATAAAGATCGTAAGTGCATATCACGTGATCTCCTGCAGTAAAAAGCTCCAGTACAAGCGCTATGGCCGCCATTCCGGTAGCCGTAGCCACGCAGTCGCCCGCGCCTTCCAAAGATGCGAGAGTATCCTCAAGCTCCCTTCTTGTGGGATTACTTCCGCGACTGTACGTGAAAGTATCCTTCGTAGGATGCTCTCCTATCTCCTTGTGTGCAAATGTAGCAGTCTGATAAATCGGAACGCTGACCGCTCCGTGAGGATGTCCGTTTACAATGTCTGTCACGTAGTGACAACATCGGGTTTCTATATCGTAACTCGTATCCGCCATTTTCTTTCTCCTTTTTATACCCCAATGTAATTCTTTTATTCAGATGCTTTCTTATCCCAGGAGTACGTGGGATTAAGCGTAACGCTGCGCCCGCCCGAGGCTTCCACGGTCGTTCCTGTCATAAAGGAAGCCCTGTCGCTTGATAAAAATACTATCGGCGCTGCGATTTCTTCAGGCTGTGCCGCTCTGTTTAACAGAGTTTCTTTTGTAGTAAATGCCAGCTCCGCCTCGTCTAAATGTGCCCTGACTAGAGGAGTATCGGTAAAGCCCGGCATCACACAGTTTACTCGCACGCCATATGCCGCATATTCTCCGGCGAAGGTCTGTGAAAGACTTCTTACCGCCGCCTTCATGGGACCGTAGATGGATGCTCTTCCGGAGGTTGCGCATCTTGCGGCAAGTGAGCTTACATTCACAATGCTGCCGCCTCTGTCCTTCATGTATCTGAATGCCGCCTGGCATCCGAACACCGCAGACCTGAAATTCACTGTGTAGTGCTTATCGATTTCCTCTCCGGAATACTGTTCTTCTTTTCTGGCAAAAGAAGAACCTACATTGTTAACCCATGCATCGATTGCTCCGAAGCGCTCAACCACACGGTCCGCAAAGCCATATACCGCTTCCTCTTCAGTAACATCAATTGCCTCGGCATAAACCTCACCGTACGCAGACAGTTCTTTGACTGTCTTGTCGAGGTTGGCCTTATCTCTTGCGCAGATTGCAACTTTGGCGCCTTCTTTGAGGAAGGTCTTCGCTGTAGCGTAACCTATTCCTTTGCTGCCGCCCGTAACGACGGCAACTTTATCTTTTAAACCTAAGTCCATGACTATGCTCCGAATTCTTCAGCCGCCTCACGTACCCACTTTAAATGCTCGATGGGTGTGTCGCGGGGGATAGTGCAGTCTGCGCCGAGGATAACTCCTCTTGTGCCTGCTGCGCTTAAAATTTTCTTTGCTTCGGCCTGAATTTCTTCTTTGGTACCTTTATAAAGGATTCCGTCGGCAGTGTTGGCAAATCCGCCTACCACAGCACGGCCTCCGAAGATTTTCTTGCCTTCTTCAAGTGATACGCGCTCTACGCCTGCTGCCCAGTTGATAACCTTTACAGGGTAATCTGCGTATGTTGTAAGGTCGTTTCTTCTGCCGTCGAATCCGCAGATGTGAAGCATGCTGTTGTCGCTTACTGCCTTGGCAGCTTCGAGAACTGCGATTTCAGCGGGTGCGATAACCTTCAAGTATTCGCTCTTGCTGATTCCGTTGAAGTTGCCGACACTGAAGTAGATGCCGTCTGTTCCGCCTTCTTTGATTACTCTCTCGGCAAGAATCTTGATGTCCTCGGCGATGGTAAGTAATGCTTCTTTTAACGCTTCAGCATCTTCGTTGTAAAGCTTCACGATACTGTCGAAGGTAAATGCAGAAATTCCAATATTAAGGTATGTTGCGGGTGAGAAAACGTTGTAGATGGTGACAATATCGTTGCCGTACTTGGAGGTAATGTTCTTAACATGCGCCACCTGATCGTCAATCCACTTAAGAGTCTTGGGTTTGCCTGCCTTGATCTTCTTTAAATCAGCCGCCGTCTTGATAGGCTCATCGGGAAGTCCCGGGTAGTTAAAGAAGCCGTCGCTCATAATCTTTACGTAATCGGGGTCCCAGTCCTCAATGAACTTAACATGGCCCTTATAGTTTATCTTTACTATTTCGTCGCTCTGCGGTGCCGATTCATCCTTGGCATAATGGAACCAGAAGCCTACCGGCACGCGGTCGGTTTTTTCGTTGTTAAATGCTTTTAAAACAAGGTCTCTCTTGCTTGACATGATTCTCTCCTTTTCTATGTGTTGGGATATAACTCATCAATGACGTCTTTGAGTACATTGAATCTGAAGTCCGAAAGCGCTGTGGGAAGCGAGCAACCGGGTGCGATGATTAATCTGTTGGCAGGAACCGATGCGATAGCGTCTTTAACGTTCTTTCTGATTTGCTCGGTCAGTTCTTCTCTTGTGGGGAAAGAAAAGCCGTTCTCGCGGTCGATACCGCCGATTAATATCTTGTTGGTCTTTCTTGCCGCATCGGAAAGAGATACGTTTGTAACCGTTGACTGCCAGTTGAATGCTTCAAAAGGAAAATCAAGGAATTTATCGAAATACAGATTTGAGTCGCCGTGAATATGAAGGATATTAAACCAGGTCTTGCCGATAGCGGGCTCGAAGCCTTCAAGGTCGCTCTTGATGGCGAACTCATCATATTCTTCGGGGGTAATCTGTGAATCGTTGGCAAACTGTGTGGAGTAGAAGATTCCGTCGACGCCTGCGTTGGCATATGCTTCAACAATGTCGCGGGTTACTTCGGTAAGAACCTTAAGACCTTCCTTGAGGTCGTCGCCGTATTCTCTTACAAGGGGAATGAAGCGGGCGGGATCCTGGAATCCGTTATATAGTTCCTGCGCATAGGTGAGTGGCGAAAAAACAGTTGCCACAACCGGAACCTTGCCGTCATAGTGTTCTTTAAGACGCTTGGCAACTTCTACCTCTCTTGCTACAGCGCCGGTATGAATATCAACCTTTTTAAGATTTCTGAACTCCTTGGGGCTGTTAATGTATCTTACAAGTGTGGTGGGGAATTCGATACCGTCTCTTGACCAGCGAATCTTGGCGCCGTACTGCTCCTGAATGTGGATACCGTTGGCCATTATTTTGATAAAGTCCCACTGATTTCTTTCCTGAAATGCTATGTGAGCCTTAACGGAATCGCTTACCACTCTGTCGTCAGCGTGGAAGTGCTTCCATACGCTTGCGCCGGGGCGGTCTACTTCGCGGCCTTCCACCATAGCTTTTATTCTCTCATAAGGTGTAAATTCTTTAGCCATAACTCTTATGTTCCTTTCTCACGGATAATTAAATTGAGTAGTTAAAATCGGGTAAGATTCGCATCAGGAATTCTCTGGTACGCTCTTCCTTGGGGTTGGTAAAGATTTCTTTGGGTGTGCCTTCCTCAACGACCACGCCGCCGTCCATAAATACGACTTTGGTGGCTACATCCTGAGCAAACTTCATCTCGTGGGTTACCACAATCATCGTGATTCCTTCTCCCGCAAGTTCTCTCATAATCTTTAAGACTTCGCCTACAAGTTCGGGATCGAGTGCTGAAGTAGGTTCATCAAAAAGAATGATGTCCGGGTTAACTGCGATTGCTCTTGCAATACCTACTCTTTGCTGCTGTCCGCCGGATAACTGTACAGGGTAAGAATCGTATTTGTCCGAAAGACCTACCTTATCAAGAGCTTTCTTGGCAATCTCTATAGCCTCGTCTTTTGGAACCTTTCTTCCGATTGTGAGGCCTTCGGTAACGTTCTGAAGTGCGGTCTTGTTGGCAAATAAGTTGTAGTTCTGAAATACGAAAGCCGATTTCTTGCGAACCTTTTCAATTGTCTTGGCAGAGGCATGGGATAAATCCGTGTGGATGTCATCAAAATCAAGCTCGCCGCCGTCTGCTTTTTCCAAAAAGTCGATGCAGCGAAGAAGCGTTGTTTTGCCGGAACCCGAAGGACCGAGGATTACGACCACGTCGCCTTTATTTACTTCCAAATCAACTTTCTTAAGTACCTGATTATCTTTAAACGCTTTGCTTACGTTTTTTACGCTAAATAACATATTAAGTTCCTCCGTTATACAGCCAGTCTCTTCTTGTATGCCGATAATTGATGCTCAATCAGTGCAAAAAGAAGTTGCACCACGGTACATACAATAATGTAAATCAATGCAATCATGAGGTAAGCCTCGATGTAATAGTATCCGGCGGCTGCCTTCATCTTGGATATTGCGGTAATCTCCTGCACTGCCATTAAGAAGGCAAGAGATGTGTTCTTTATAAGTCCGATTACCGTGTTACAAAGGTTCGGAAGTGCCGCAACAAGCGCCTGCGGGATGATTATTCTTCTGTAAGCCTGTCTCTTGGTAAGGCCTACCGTCATGGCTGCTTCCATCTGTCCATGTCCGACCGTACCGAGAGCCGACCTGAAAAGTTCTGTAAGAACAGCTATGTTATTAAGTGAAAAAACAATAATTGCATAAACAATCTTGTTCATTTTAAAGACGTTTACGGAAAGTCCGAGAACATCTTTGACTAAGTGATTGAGTGTCGAGGGAAGCAGGCTGTATATAAACAGTATCTGAAGCACTATCGGCGTCCCTCGTATGAATGATACGTATGCGGTAACAAATTTGCTTGATACTTTCTTGTTCTCAAGTTTTGATAATGCCATGGCAAAAGCAATCGGTATTGAAACAAGAAGTGTAAGAATCGTTATCAGCATTGTCTTCGGTATACCCCCAAGCGATGCAATGAAGGTTTCCCTCATAAATTCTGTGTTTAATTTCATGGGTTATTCCTTTCTTTATGCAACGGATGTGGCGTGTTTCTTTCCTTTGGAAAGATTCTTTTCAAGCTTACCGAAGATTAATTCAATTACAAATGTGAGTGCCCAGTAGATGATGGCCATTCCAAGATATGTTTCAAGTGTGTAGGATCCTTGGTTTCTTCCTATAAGCAGGTTTCCTTCGCCCATGACATCGATGAGGCCGATGGAATATGCCAACGCGCCTTCTTTCATGAGGTTGACAAGCATGTTTGAAAAGTTCGGTAATGCGTGAACCGCCGCCTGCGGAAGGATGATTCTGTAAAAGGCCTGGAACTCGGAGAGGCCGCTGCATACGGCGGCTTCTCTTTGTCCGGGGTCGACTGCAAGGTATGCAGCCCTGAACACTTCGCCAAGATTAGATGCAAAGAGTATCGAAAATGCCGTTATTACGAATACTCCTTTGTTAAAGTTGTTAATGTTGATTCCAAATTGAAGAAGCAGTGCCGGAACACCGTAATACACGATAAACAGCATTATGATTGAGGGGACGCATCTTGTAAGGTATGTATATACCTCTGCAATCGCTCTCGGCACTATTCTTCTTTTTATTTTCGCCTTGGCCAAAAGAATACCGATTGCCCCGCCGAAAATTACGGTTCCAAGCATCATAAGGAGCGTAACTCCGATGTATGGAAACAGTTGAACCAAAACTGTAAAAACGTATGACGGATGAAATGGATGCATAGCAGTTACTCCTTCAAGTTAATGTATTCCGCTAAGCTTCCGGATTACAGTTCGTCGCCGATCTGGTATCCTTCGGGAACGAGGTCGTATACGTTGAAGCCGAAATACTTATCCTGAAGTTCTGCAAGAGTGCCGTTCTCAAGGAGCTTCTCCCATGCTTCGTCATAAGCCTTTGCAAGCTCGTCTTCACCGAGGGTGAATAAAGGATAGGTAGGAATTGCTTCGTAAGGAACATAGGAAAGCTGGTCTGCGTACTGATGATATTCACCGTCTTCAGCTTCTACGATTGCGCCGAAAGCAGTCTGGATTACGAATGCTGCGTCGTATCTTCCTTCAAGTACCCACTGATACTGCTCGGAGTTGGAGAAGTTGTCTGCGGGCTCTAAGATAATCTGATGATCGGGGTTGTTCTTGTTGTAGTTCTCAATGATGGTGTACTGCGCGTTCTGAGGTGCGAGGGGTACAAGCAAGCCTGAGAAGTCTGCGAATGACTGCATATCCTTAATCTGGTCGGCGTTCTCTGTTCTGAATGCGATACCGGTTACGGATGCTGCAATGTAGTGCTCGGGGAAGAGGTACTTAGTGGAACGATCCTCTGTCCACCATGCGCCCTTGGTACCAATCTGGTACTTACCGGTCTGAACACCGATTAAAAGATCGCTGTCATCGCCTGTTGCTTCAAATACGAACTCGTACTGGGGAAGGAGTTCATCAACTGCCTTAAGTACTGCTACTTCGTAACCATCGCTCTCGCCTTCTGCGGTAAGTACGTTGTAAGGCCAGGATGCTGCGGAGTGAGATACTACGATTTTTCTAACGCCTTCTGTTCCTTCTTCAGAAGCTTCGGTAGATACTTCTGTGGATTCTGCGATAACTTCTGTTGAACCTGAGTTACTTGCTGCCTGCTTGGTATCGGAAGCCTTTCCGCATCCTGTTAATACCACGCTTGCAAGTACTGTAGCTGCCAAAAACTTTTTGATAATTGATTTTTTCATGATTCTTAATCCTCTCTGTTCTGTGTTATTTTTCCTAAAAAAGTGCAAAAAAATAGTCTGCGCTCTCGCAGACACCTTAAAAATGCATATTAACAATAATCCTTCTTACGGATCACAAGGTAACTGATTTGAGACGTTTATCTCCGGGTTTATTCGATTGATCTATACAACACATGCCACAACACATACCGTACATTCGTCTCATAGTCATTGTCTTCATCTTATCTTCTTCCTTTCTGTAGATTTGGTGGCGGCTGTATCAACCGCTGTGTGGGTGATTGCCTCACCCGTTGGATTTATAATACACTTGTACTCCGAGTTTGAAAATTCTGTAAAATTAATCCTCGGCGATAAGTTGCGGTTATCACCGAGGATGCCGGTTCGTCATATTATTTTCTTACCATATCTCTCGAAATCTCTGCAGGTCGTTTACGTATTCCTGCCCGTACTTAGACAGTTCTGCGCCGCTTCTTGTAATGTAGCCGATGATAAGCGGATCTTCTTCTTTGAGCTTGATGGCCGTAAGACCTTGCAGTATTACGTCATCCCCAGAGAGCATACCGGAGCCTATGGAGTAGCCGTTTAGCTCTGCCAGAATCTCCATGGTGGTGGCTCTGTCGTCCGAGCGAATCATCTTCTCAAAGTCATAATCCGCCATAGCCTCTTCCGTTAAATAGAAATTGCTGTCATCGCTCTGGTCGAAGGCTACGCAGGGAAACTTCTTTAATTCTTCAAGCGAAACCACGTCCCTACCCGCATACGGGTGATTCTTCCACACATACGCGTATGCCGCACGGGTCATAAGTGGCACAAAGTCGAGCTGATACTCCTTCAAAAGTTTTTTAAGCACAGCTTCATTGGCGCTCGAATACGACACTATTCCGACCTCGCTCTTCATATCTCTAACATGCTCCAGCACATCTCTGGTCTTCGTCTCATGTATCGAAAAAAGAAACTTCTCCGGGCTGAACTTCCTGATTACCTCGGTAAAAGAACGTATCGCGAAATTGTAATGTTGCGTCGATACCGAGAATCGCTCTCTGTTTCTGTTGGCCGATAAATATCTGTCCTCAAGTATTGCGTACTGTCCCACCGACTTTTTGGCATAGACAATAAACTCGCGTCCTTCGGGAGTAAGCGAAATACCTTTATTTGTCCTGTTAAATATGTGGATACCAAGTTCTTCTTCCAGTTCTCTGATGCTTGCAGATAATGCAGGCTGCGTTACAAAAAGCCTGGTAGCGGCCTCACGCATGGACGACGATGCCGCAACTTCGAGAACATATTTTAGCTGATTGATATTCATGGATAGTGCCCTCTGTTCGCCGGTGATTAATTTTTCTTATTATATATTCTTTTGCCTATTATATCAATAGGTAATTGCGTAGGTCTTTTTGGGGCACAAAAAAGAGGTGTCATATCGACACCTCAAATCTTTTTTAAGCCGTTCTTTCTGATATTGTCAAGTTCCGAAGCCGTCAGACAGCCCGATTGATACAGGCGTAGGTACTCCTTGGAAACATCCGAGTCAAAGATTAGTACGTCGTCTGAATTTATGGTCACATCTACACCGTTTCGGTAGAGCTCGGCGATGGGATGGTCCTTCAAATCCTGCACCCGTCCGAGTAAATAATTGCTGGTCGGCGTGATATTCAGACGTATCTTATTATCTGCCAGGAAGCGGACTACCGAAGGGTCTGTCGCCGCTGCGATTCCGTGCTGAACCTCGTCGAGCTCTAGACACTCCACAGCCCTGCGTACATCCTCTGCCGTGCCCCATTCTCCCACATGAGCCTTAAGCCTGAGTCCTTCGGTCTTAGCACGCCTGTAAATGGGTATGAAGTTCTCTATGGGCTGCGCAAGCTCGTCACCGTACAAGTCTATAGAATAAAACGCCTTGCATCCCCAGAAGTGCGACAGGCAGTCTTCCAGATACGCTATATCGCAATGTCGCGACATACCTATCTGAAGCCTGAGCTCAATCTCCGGCGCAATCTCCTTATGAGCGGATTCAAACGCCTCTGCCAGTTCATCAATATTTCCACCAAAGAAAGCGCCCAGCCCCCACACATCTTCACCGATTTCAAGGATGGTAACGCCGTCTTCTTTGGCTTGGGTAAAGGTAGCCTTTATAAGCAGCCTGCGACCTTCGGGTGTGTCAAAGTAATTACCTATATTCTGCCCATTCCACGCATGCATATCATTCATGGAATGCAGTGGCTCTGTAATCGGGTGAATGTCTCTGCCCGTCTGCTCTTTCAAATATTTACGGCTTCCGCCCAGCACAAAGTGATTGTGCAAATCAGCCTTGGGGCACTCACGAAGAGCCTCAAGGTTCCCCTGTTCCAATGCATCTGTAAAGTTCATATATTTCCCGTCTTGCAGTTATGCAAGTCCTTAATCTTTAATCAATAAATCTCTCGCAGCTCTTCTTCCTTAATGTATCCGAGTTCATACAAGCTGATTTTGAGCTCCTTTTTATCACGGCTCACCTTCTCGGCCGTGCGTATGTCGCCGGCTATCCGTGGTATAACAAAAGTGGTCAGTAAAATCACAACCAGACAAATACCATTAATAAGGCCGTCCATATATGTGGGGCGTTTCTTTATCGAAAATGCTATAAGCGCCGACCAAGTGCTTAACATTACCGTTATGGCAGCGGCGTACCGAAATACCTTAAACGCTTTTCTGAAAAACATTTCTGCTGTCGAAATAAGCACCAGTATGCCACCTATAATCAGGAATATAGATGTGAAATCCGCAGTTTTTAACTTCTGCTTAAACATGCCGTCAGGAAAGGGGAATGCTCTCCACAGCAGTGAAATGCCCACTATTGCCGTAATTACAGCTCCAATGTAAAGAAGCACTGCTTTCACGCGACGCTTTTTCTCCCTTATAACGGTGAATTGCTTAACCTTGGCAGGACGCGCACGATAGTATGCTACAGTTTTCAGAACCTCCGGTGAGATTCCCTGTTTGCGAGCCTTTTTCAGTTCTTTTTCCAAAAACTCGGGATTCTCGCTGAAATACAGTTCATGCCCCACCTGCATATGGTAGGTCTCTCGCTCCCTCTTTTCAATCCAGTGTGCCACAGGCACGCCAAGCCCGACCAAAAGTGCGGTAAGTATCGGAAGCCACCAGATACCGGTATACCGTATTATTAAATATCCGATAACCGTTATTGCAGGAACGATAGTGCCGATTAAAAATCCCTCACCCGTAGCAATCAGATATCCCGGATAGTATCTTTTCCTCTTCTTAAGACGACTGTTTGCGCCCATATTAAACCTCCCGTAAGTCCCAACTCATGTAAGTACCTTTCTGTGATTATATCACATCAATCTGCTAAAGTGCAAAAAACCCACTTGTTATAAGTGGGTAAGTTGCCGTGCAAGCGCACTCTGATATTCTTTTTCTTCGTCTATAAGCTGCTCTTTGTATCTATCCAACTCTTCGGAAGACAACGTATACGAGCCCAGCCACTTAAGGTGACTCACCGCCACTTCAGTCTTAAGCGTGACTTGTGTATACTTAGGTCCCACCAAAAGAAGCTGCATGGCCTCCTCAGGCTCTAAGAATCCGCCGGTAGTGATGCCGAGCGTGTTAAATATCGTATCGTTGGCTATGGGGCCGATGATTACGTCTGCCGCAAGCTTGTCCGGCTTAAGGTTACGATTACCATAAATGTATTCAAACCACTCGGCATCCCGTTCGAAGTGCTTTATAGTCAGGGCTTCGGTGTCCAGTTCGTATTTATTAACTATAGATTCTGAGCCTTTGGCGCTTCTCGCCCAGCGCTTGGCAAATTCCTCATCGGAGGTGGTATAGAAGCCCTGCCCGAAATCCGCATTCTTACGCCCATGGTGAATATCAGGTTCTTTTATGATTTCAAATCCTGCGTGATAAAGAATCATGCCTGCGCCCTCCTACGAATTATTATAATATAATCCGTATTAACCGCTTATCTGTTTCTGAGAATGAAGATCCTTCTCTTTTCGGTCGCTTCTCACGGCTAAATGCTCCGTGCGCACCTCTCTGAGCTTCTCTGCCGTAGCCGGCTACTTCCGGTCGTTTTCGGGGTTCAGTTCCTTTGCTTTATTTACTCCTCATTCTTTTCTCTTGTGCAAGCGAATTCGGAAATGCATCGTATTTCAAGAGTTCCTGATACCATGCCTGCTCCTTGGCATCCTGTGCTCTTCTGCCCACAGTCTCTTGATCAATTCCAACGGTAGTCTCACGAACCTCCGCCACCTCATCAAGAAGCGCTGCAACTTCGGGATATTTCTTTTTAAAATCCCGGTATTCTTCTTTGGTCATGCAGCTTTCTGTGAAAAACAGAACCGGATGTGGCTGCGAAACCTCATGAATCCAGCGAACCTTCTTGCCGCCAAGTATAAGCTGTTCATATAGTTTAAAGGAATTTGTCGATTTGCCCGTTCCCGGGAGCCCCTCCAACATTATTAGTCTGTTTTTCATTTTAACCCCATAAGTTTTGATTTGTTATCGTTAATAAAACCCGAATTTAATATCGTTTGTGCATAATTATAACACATATATTCGGGCAAAAGAAAAACTTCGGAAACACTATGTTTCTAAGGTTGAATTTTACTTAAAATACGCTCATTATGGAATATAGGGTAGCAGAAACCCGCTATTTCACTGCCTTTTTGGGAAATTATAAAATTTCTATAATTGATTGCATGCAATATAATTATGTGTTATAGTATGTTCGCACAGAAAGAAAACGCGTTGTAGTTAAGAAAAAACAGAAAGGAATTTGCACAAATGAATAGAATGTTTGATTTATCGGGAAAAGTTGCACTTGTAACAGGCTGCTCCACAGGCCTTGGCGTTCAGATGGCCAAAGCACTTGCGCGTCATGGCGCATCCATCATTGCTCTTGCCAGAAGACAGGAACTGATTGATGAAGTAGCCAGAGATATCCGTGATACCTACGGCGTAGATGCTCTTGCCATCAAATGTGACATTACAGATACCGAAAACGTTGAAAAGGCAATTGACGAAGCACTCAGCCATTTCGGTAAAATAGATATCCTTATCAACAATGCCGGTACCGGCGCTGTTGCTCCCGCGGAGGACATTACAGACGACCAGTTCAAGAATGAATTGGAAATCGACCTTTTCGGTACCTTCAAAGTTGCCAGAGCCGTTGCCAAGAAGGCTATGATTCCCGCTAAGTACGGCCGTATTATTAACATCGCATCCATGTATGGACTTGTAGGTAACAAGGTTGCTCCCTCATCTCCCTACCATGCAGCAAAAGGCGGTGTCGTAAACCTTACCAGGGCTCTTGCAGGTGAATGGGGCAAACACAACATTACAGTTAACTCCATCTGCCCCGGTTACTTCTACACTCCTTTGACCAAGGAAACCCTTGACTCCGACTACTTTCAGGAATACGCAAAGACCGTTATTCCCATGGAAAGATACGGTGTAGAAGGCGAACTTGACGCAGCAGCTGTATTCCTTGCATCCTCCGAATCCAGCTACGTAACAGGCATTGCACTTCCTGTTGACGGCGGTTATACGTCTATGTAATTTAAGCTTTATATGCGTTGAAGAGGCAGGTTCTGATGAACCTGCCTTTTGTGTTTTATAAAGGTCTGAGAACTGCGCGAGGGGTTTGTCTGCGACATGGATTGGCTTACCAGATACCCTCTCTATCACCTAAAATGATTGTCTTAATATTTTCATCTATCTGTGAGTCACTAAGCCCTTGTTTAATTAATGGCTGAACGACTTCCCGACTTTCGCGCATATGTGGTAATTGCGAGGCCAGTTTACATGCTTTGTCTTCTCTTCCTGCCTTTAAGTACAGAAAGCACAGTGCTGCTCTCATAGTTGATTTCTGCTTTTCATTAATTGAAATAGGTAAGCCTCTTTCCATTAACTCTATAGCTTCTTCTGTATCACCTTTTAAAGCCAGTGTACTGGCCAATCCCAGTATCATTCCAGGCTTGTTTGGATATATCAGTAAGGCATCGCGATAGGTTTTTTCAGCCATATCCAAGTCGCCGCTTCTTTGGTATTCGACGGCTTTTTTATGAATATTGTATCGAGTTTCTTCTGCCCTGATAGTATCCATTCCCAAAAGCAAATCAACACTGGTCTCGAAAATATTTGCTAACGCAGGAAGCAACGTAATATCAGGATAACTTTCGCCTCGTTCCCATTTAGATACGCTCTGCGGAGTAATTCCCAAAAACTCAGCCACATCCTCTTGCGTCAATTCTTTTAAAATCCTGTACTTTTTCAAGTTGGCAGGTAAATGCATCATAATTTGTCCTCCGATAAAAGTGGTATTCAGAACGTTCTATAATGATAATACCATTTATCTGCGTGAATCCAATGACGCAATAGTTTAATTTAGTTCAACTATAGAAGGATTTTGTTTTTGTGCTATCTCTTTGAGAACTGCGCGAGGGTTAAGAAAAAGGTCCGGGGGACCTTTTTTACTGAGCGGCCCTCAACTTGCTTGAGGGATACCTCTGTTTACAGAGGTATCCAAGACAAAAATAAACCCTCGCTGTATTCCAAGCGAGGGTTGGTTTTGGCTTGTGTTATCTCTTTGAGAACTGAGGAGCACGACGAGCTGCCTTTAAGCCGTACTTCTTTCTTTCCTTCATACGAGGGTCTCTTGTTAAGAAGCCTGCTTTCTTAAGTACAGGTCTGAATTCTGCATCAACAGTAAGTAATGCACGAGCGATACCATGTCTGATAGCGCCTGCCTGGCCGGTGAATCCGCCACCCTTAACGGTAACGATTACATCGTACTTATCAACGTTCTCTGTAGCAACAAGGGGCTGACGAACGATAACCTTGAGGGTCTCAAGACCGAAGTACTCATCGATGTCTCTCTTGTTGATAGTGATTGTGCCCTTACCGGGTACTAAATATACTCTTGCAACGGAAGACTTTCTTCTGCCGGTTCCGTAGAATTTAGCTGCTTTAGTAGCTTTCTTAGCCATTATGGTAATCTCCTTTCAGTCCTCTTAGAATGTTAATACTTCAGGTTTCTGAGCTTCGTGCTTGTGATCGGGTCCTGCGTAAACAAAAAGCTTCTTGCCCATCTGACGTCCAAGAGGTCCCTTGGGAAGCATACCCTTAACTGCGATTTCGATAACTTCTTCAGGCTTGGTAGCGAGCTTCTCTGATAAAGGCATGGTACGTACGCCGCCTACATAATCGGAGTGACGGAAGTATGTCTTCTGCTCCATCTTCTTACCTGTAACGGAAATCTTCTCAGCGTTAACAACGATTACATAATCGCCGGTATCAACATGAGGAGTAAAAATTGCTTTATTCTTGCCTCTTAAAACCTTAGCAACTTCAGATGCAAGGCGTCCGAGAGTCTTATCTGTAGCGTCAACCACATACCATTTTCTCTCGATGGTATCGGGATTTGCCATAAATGTTTTCATGATGTTTCCTCCATAAAAAATCAACTACGTGTAAATCTATGTTCATATGCCTTACCGGGGCTATGGCTGGGCATAGTAAACTCGTCGCACACTAAGACATTATAGCCTTGAGACTCTGTGCTGTCAAGCAAAATTTGCTTTTACAGAGAGAAAAAATCAGGGCTCATCCACAAAAGAAAAATCCTTAAGAAGCAACCCGTGCGCAGGTGCCGTGGGGCCTGCTGCCTCGCGGTCCAAAGCTTCCAGCATATCCTTAACATCCTCAGGCTTTCTGATGCCGAGGCCGACCCACATAAGGGTGCCGGCGATTATGCGTACCTGATTGTACAGGAAACCGGTGCCGGTGACGCTTATGATGACTTTCTCGCTGTTTCGATTCACCTTAATATCAAGGATGGTGCGAACTGTAGTCTCGGCTGTGGTATTCACGCTGCAGAAGCTCTTAAAGTCGTGCTCGCCGATAAGATAAGCTGCGCCTTCCTGCATGAGATTGATGTCGAGGGGACGTCTCTCGTGGAACGCGTAGAGGCGCTCTGTAGGCGGGCAGAACTCTGCGTTGTATATATGGTACTCGTAGGTCTTGACAGTGTTAACGTGGCGCGGGTGGAAGTCCTCCGCCACCTCTTTGGACCATACGACTCTGATGTCTTCGGGGAGTCGGGTATTGAGGGCAAAAGAATACTTGTCGGCAGGCATCCTCATATCGGTGTCGAACACGCACATGCTGGCAAGGCTGTGAACGCCTGCGTCGGTGCGGCTCGCTCCTATAACTTCCGTAGGGGTGCCCGTAAGGTCCGTAAGTGCTTTATTAAGTTCTCCTTCGATGGTGCGGGCGTTATCCTGAACCTGCCAGCCGCTGTAGGCTGTGCCGTCGTAGGATACGCACATAAGAACTCGTTTCATTTTACTTTACCGATAATTATTTCAAAAGGATGCGAAGGGAGATGATGATACCGAGGTAAAGAACCAGTACCAGGTAGCCGATTGCGTCGCGTTTCTTGTATTTAAGGGGTTTCATCTTGGTACGACCTTCGCCGCCTCTGTAGCAGCGGGCCTCCATGGCCATTGCAAGGTCATTGGCGCGTCTGAAAGCCGATACGAAGAGCGGTACCAGTAGGGGCACAAGGCTCTTAACGCGCTTAAACATGTTGCCGCTTTCAAAATCTGCGCCGCGGGCCATCTGAGCCTTCATGATCTTGTCCGTCTCCTCCATGAGGATGGGAATGAAACGAAGGGCGATGGACATCATCATCGAGATTTCGTGAACGGGTACGTGTATTATCTTGAGGAAGCCGAGGCCCTTTTCTAAGCCGTCGGTTAAGTTATTCGGTGTGGTGGTGAGTGTCATGACAGAGGAGCCGATTATCAGGAAGGACAGCCTTATCGCCATGAATCCGGCGGTGTAGATGCCCTCTCGAGTAATCTTAAGCTTCCAAAACTCGAATATCACCTCGCCCTGTGTCAGGAACAGGTTAAGTATTACGGAAAAAGCAAGCAGGAAAGCGATTGCCTTCATACCGCGTACCATGAAGGAAAACGGAACCTTCGATAGTTTAATTACCATAAAAAGAAATAAAATCGCGGGTATGTATCCGTAGAAGGATTTGGTGATAAAGAGGGAAGTTAGGAAAATCAGCGTTCCCATCAATTTAACTCTTGGGTCAAGTCTGTGTATTACCGAATCTGAGGGGTAATACTGGCCCAGTGTTATGTCTCTAAGCATTGTTACCTCTGTAAGCGTGCGGAATTATTTGCCCATAGCACGCAAAATTTCTTTGACTGCGGTATCCACGGTGATGATGTCGGTGGACACGGGGAAGCCTGCGGCCTTGAGCTCGTACATGGTCTCGGTGATGTTCGGAACACCTAAGCCCATTTCCTTGAGCTCGTCGCGGTGCTTGAATACTTCGGACGGTGTGTCGTCAAAAGCAATCTTGCCCTTGTGCATTACTACGATTCTGTCGGCGTAGCGGGCTACGTCTTCCATGCTGTGGGATACAAGAATTATGGTGCATCCTGTGTCCTTACGGATGGCTGTGAGCTTCTCTAAGAGCTCGTCGCGGCCTTTGGGATCGAGACCTGCTGTGGGCTCGTCAAGTATAAGGACCTTGGGCTTCATTGCAAGTACGCCTGCTATGGCCACGCGACGCTTCTGGCCGCCGGATAAGTCGAAGGGCGACTGGTAGAAGTAGTCATCTTCGATACCTACCTGCTTGAGGGCTTCGTAGGCGCGAAGCTCGGTTTCTTTTTTCGTAAGGCCCAGATTCTTAGGGCCGAAACATACGTCGCTGAATACATCGGTCTCGAAAAGCTGATGCTCGGGATACTGGAATACGAGGCCGACCTCGCCGCGAAGCTTCTTAAGGTTGTATCCTTCGTCGGAGATATCCGCTCCGTCCACGTATACGCCCCCTGAAGTGGGCTTAAGTATACCGTTAAGCTGTTGCACCAATGTGGACTTACCGGAGCCTGTGTGGCCTATAAGACCTATAAATTCGCCGTCTTCAATTTTCAGGTTGATATCGTCAAGCGCGGTAGACTCCATGGCCGTACCGGGGTTGTAACGATATGTCAGGTGATTAACTATTATTGACATTGCTTCAAAGCCTTTATAAGTTCTTCGTTGGTAAGAATTCCGTCGGGGATAGGAAGGCCCGCCTTCTTAAGCTCGTGGGCGCACATGGTGACCTGCGGAACGTCGAGGCTTAATGCCTTAAGCTTGTCTACCTGTGAGAAAATCTCACGCGGTGTACCCGCCATCGCTATCTTACCCTTGTCCATTACTATAACTTTGTCGGCGTGAACTATCTCATCCATGTAGTGAGTTATGAGGATCGCCGTAATCTTCTCTACATCATTAAGTGCTCTTACCGCACGGATGACTTCCTTGCGGCCTATAGGGTCGAGCATCGCTGTGGGCTCGTCGAGTACGATACACTTGGGATGCATTGCAAGGACACCTGCGATGGATACACGCTGCTTCTGTCCGCCGGATAAGCGGTTAGGGGATTTCTTACGAAACTCGTACATTCCCACTGCCTTAAGGCTCTCTTCCATGCGTTGCCAGATTTCCTCGGTGGGTACGCCCTGGTTCTCGGGGCCGAAGCCTACGTCTTCTTCTACTACCTGACCGATTATCTGATTGTCGGGGTTCTGGAATACCATACCGACGGTCTCACGCACATTCCAAAGATTCGCATCTTCCTTGGTATCCTTGCCGTCTACGAATACGGTTCCCTCTGTCGGGAAAAGAATAGCGTTGAGATGCTTGGCAAGAGTGGACTTGCCGGAACCGTTGTGGCCTAAGATAGCTACGAATTCACCGCGGTTGATTTCCAAGGATACGTTATCCACAGCGGTGGTGATTCCTTCCACATTGCCTTCTTCGTCGCGCCTTATATATTCAAATGTTAGGTTGTCTGTTTGAATGATTGACACTTTTATATTACCTGTCGATGTTATATACTGTTTGTGTACTTAAATTACTGTAATTCAATCTAATTGATTATACAAGGAATAACGATGAAACTCAAGATAAAAGAACTATTTGAGCGTATAAGAAAGGCTTTAAAGCCTTATCAAAAGAATATCATTCAGCCCCTGCTTAAGATTATACTGATTATCATAATCTGCATGATAATCGTGCATGTTATCAGCGGTCACGAGACCCTCAGCCAGTACGCGGATAAGAATCCGGATATAGCTTATAGCACAAGCGTAAGTGGGGAAGACGCTGAGCCTTAATTATATTATGTGGTTTATAGGATACAAAAAGACCGGTGCATGTGCACCGGTCTTTAATGTTGAATTAAACTAACTCAAGAAGTACTTCCATTGCTGCATCGCCCTTACGCTGGCCGATCTTTACGATACGGGTGTAACCACCGTTACGGTTAACGTACTTGGGAGCGATTTCATCGAAGAGCTTGTTGGTCTCGTCTGTGTAGAGAACCTTAAGCATCTGACGACGTGCGTGAAGCTT
>JAEEGJ010003401.1_pt1 | contig 61980 bp, 53 predicted proteins | sample 8958761 | NCBI WGS metagenome assembly JAEEGJ01 (sample SAMN16246546, study PRJNA631951) | gut metagenome | biome: gut microbiome; feature: rumen; material: RS-attached | host: Bos | place: Iran: Karaj | collected 2018-10 | reverse complement strand
GAAAACACGCTACAAAACATCATCCTACAAGAAATGGAAACCTTGGATGGCATTATGATAGCCACCACCAACCTCACACAAAACATGGACCCCGCTTTCGAACGTCGTTTCCTGTATAAAATCAACTTCCACAAGCCGGACCGCAATACACGTCTCAACATTTGGCAAAACATGATGCCCGACTTGTCTGAAAACGAAACGGCCATCCTTGCCGAACGCTACGACTTCAGTGGCGGACAGATGGAAAACATCACACGAAAAGCCACCGTTGAGCATATCCTGACAGGTCAAAGGCCATGTCTTGAAACGCTCATCGGCTTTTGCGAAGAGGAAAACATTGTTGAAAGCAGACCACGAATCGGGTTCTAGGCCAAACAAAGAAGCATCATGAAAGAAGGAAAACAGAAACACGACCAGCTAATTCCAGAAGGAATTACCGACATTGGCGACTTCGCCTTTAGGCATGAAAGTTTTGACGGCATCAAGTCAATAGTGCTGCCCAACAGCGTTGAATACATTGGCGAAAGTGCCTTTGAAAATGCCGACCATGTAAAATATATCGTCCTTTCTGGCAGCATCAAACGCATTGGTGTGAATGCCTTTGCACGATGCAAGCAGTTGGACTCTTTGGCGTTCAAGTCGGAGCCTCCCTATTGCCTCAATTACCTGACCCAAAACGGCGTGTTGTTTGAAAGGAACTACGACCGCTTCGGCAAAAGTCACGGTTACACTCTGTTTCAATATCCGTGTGGTAGAGCTAATAAGGAGTACATGATACCTGTAGTGGTGGATGACGGAGCAACTGATGGCGGCGTGGAGGTCACTGAAATCGGCGAAAATGCTTTTATGGAGTGTCAGCATTTGGAAGCGGTCTATTTTTCGGCCTATCCTGGCACAAAGATGAAGATTGGACGATGCGCCTTTGCGTGGTGTGGAAAGTTGGATACAGTAAGCCTTTCCCGAAATATCTCCAAAATTGACCCAACTGCTTTTCAGGGTTGCCGTGCCTTAAAAAGAATCCTCATCCCAAAAGGCATGAGAAAAAAGTTTGAAGCCATGTTTCCTCTCAAACAAACCTGGGAATTGCTGATGGAAGATTAATCTTTGGGCGGTTGCACCAAAACCATTATCTTTGCCTTCAAATTATGAAGCACCTTATGGACAAACTCATCAAATGCATTTGGATTGCCAACACCATCGCTGACCGCCGCGACGCTGGCATTACGCTGAAGGAACTCAACGACCGCTGGACGCGGGACGATGACAACGACCCTATCCCCGAAAGGTCGTTCCACAATTACCGCCAATACATTGCCGATGTTTTCGGCATTGACATTGAGTGCGACAAAAGCCGAAACGCCTACTACATTCCCCAAGGCGAACGCGAGGAAATGCTCGGCAACGACTTGAAGATGTGGCTGCTTCACAGTTTTGCCATCAACAACAGGCTTTCGTCCGATTTCAGTTTGCGCAATCGAGTGCAATTTGAGCGTGTTCCAGGCGGCATTGAGCACTTGGAACTGCTCATGGAGGCCTTGCAGAAGAGCTTTGAAATCGAGATGCGATACAGGCGGTACTATGGCACCGATGACATCAAGGATTACCATTGCAAGCCATTGGCGTTGAAGCTCTTCAAGCAACGCTGGTATTTGATAGCCCTCAACGAGAGGGACGAAACACGGTGTTATGCTTTAGACCGCATCGACACGCTCAGCCTCACCGAAACCACTTTCAAAGTTCCAGAAGATTTCGACTTGCAAACCTATTTCCAAGACGCTTTCGGCATCTATGTGGAACCTGACCTAAAGACCGAAGAAATCCTCGTCAAGGCCGACAAAGACCAGAGCAATTTCCTGAAAGGCTTGCCCTTACATCATAGCCAGTGCATTGTCGACGAAACAGATGATTACACCATTTTCTCGTGGCGGTTGAAACCTTCATACGATTTCATCCAACAGCTACTTACTATGAATGCACATATTGAGGTGTTGGAGCCGCTTCCATTGCGGGAGAAAATGAAAGGGCTATTGCAGGAAATGTTGACAAAATACTGAAAACAACGGATGGAGACACAAAAAAAACTGGTTTTATGCAAATCATAAAATCAAATTTGTATTTTTGCATAAAATTTCGGTTATGATTGAACGTACTATAGAAGAAAAACTGCGGCAGATGACAACCAAATTCCCAGTCGTCACGCTGACCGGCACACGCCAATGCGGAAAATCCACCTTGTTGAAACAACGATTTAACGAGTTCAAATACATTTCGTTAGAGGATTTGGACCGTCGGCAGTTCGCCATTGATGACCCGCGAGGCTTCCTGATGAACTTCGGCACACCTTTAATCATTGACGAGGCACAATACGCTCCCGACCTGTTTTCCTACATCCAGACACGCGTCGATGAGAAAAACGAAGCTGGAATGTACATCCTCTCTGGCTCGCACAACTTTCTGCTGATGGAGCGCATCTCGCAAAGCCTTGCCGGACGCACAGCAGTATTGAAAATGGCACCACTTTCGGTCAGCGAATTGCGAAAAGCCTCATTATTGCCTGAAAATCTGAACGATTGGCTCATAACTGGAGGTTATCCGCGCATCTATGACAAGGAAATTGCGCCTGTGGATTTCTTCCCCAACTACGTGCAAACTTATCTCGAACGCGACGTGAGGCTGCTACGCAACATTAGCGACATGTCGCAGTTTGTCCGCTTCCTGAAACTTTGTGCAGGCCGTGTGGCGCAATTGCTCAACATCGCCTCATTGGCCTCCGAATGTGGTATTTCCGTGCCTACCGCCAACGCTTGGCTGTCTATTTTGGAAACAAGTTACACCATTTTCCTGCTAAAACCTTACTACAGAAACTTCAACAAACGCCTCATAAAATCGCCAAAACTGTATTTCTGCGATACTGGCCTAGCTGCATCGCTCCTTGGGTTGGAAGAACCGCGACAAATGGAGACCCATTACCTACGTGGCGAACTATTTGAGAACATGGTGATTAACGAGTTTGTGAAGCGGGCTTACGTACAAGGTCGAGAACCTAACCTCTACTTCTGGAGAGACAGCAACAACGAAGAAGTGGATTTGCTCTCCGAACAAGGCATGACTTTGGAATGCTACGAAATCAAGTCAGCGGCCACCATGCACAGCGACCATTTTTCCTCGCTGAAAACTTTTGCCAAGCAAGCCCAATTGGACACCAACCGACTCCATGTGGTTTACGGCGGCGAGCAGGACATCCAAACCTCAAACGGCAACTATATTTCATGGAAGAACCTATAGATTTTATGCAAATCATAAAATCTGATTTTCAGATTTACATAAAACAAGGATACTAAAGAAGGAGAACCGTTTGGCTCTCCTTCTTTGCATTAGTTTGAATTTCAATAGTTTTATTCCGTCGGCAAAGCCTTAAACCCATTGCCCATAATCTCCGAACTCTCAATCACATTGACGAATGCGTTCGGGTCGAGGAAACGGAGGTTGGATTTCAGTTTCACCAAATCGGAGCGGTTGAGGGTCACATAAATCATCTTGCGCTCGGCGCCTTGATAGAGGCCGCTACCGGCAAATACTGTACCGCTGCGGTCCAGGTCCTTGATGATGAAGTTGCGCACCTCTTCAATATTGTCCGTGACAATGAAAGCCGTCTTGTAGCTCTTCACGCCTTCCACCACGAGGTCGATAATCTTGCTCTCGATGAAGATGAGGATGACGGAATAGATGGGCAGACGGATGTCCTCGAAGGCCACAAGGGTGGTCAGCGAGATGATGCTATCCACAATCAGCACCAGCGTTCCGAGGCTGATTTTGGTGTATTTGTGGGCAATCATGGCGATGATGTCGGAACCTCCCGAAGTGGCGCCAGAACGGAAAATGACACCGATAGCCACACCGTAGATGAGGCCCGAAACGACCGTGTTCAGGAAGAAGTCGGGCATGAAATAGCGCTGCACGTCACCGTCCATGAAGAACAACGACGACTGCAGTTCCGTGTCGAAGAACGCACCGTCGTGGATGACGGGGGCATACCCCCACCATGTTTCAAGAATATAGGTAAACACGGGTATCAAAATGACCGAAATGACCGTCTTGACGCCAAACTTGGGCCCCAAAATGATGGTGCCAATGATGAGTAGCGGGATGTCCATGCAAATACCCGCCAAGGAGATTTTCCATCCCCACAGTGCGTTAAACACGTTGGCCAAACCGTACACACCACCTGGCGCCAAGTGGTAAGGATTCACGAACATCACATCGCCAACGGCGAACAATGCCGAGCCAAACACCAAGTAAGCGTAGGCCAGAATTTGTTGTCTCAATTTCTCGTTCTTCATAGTCTAAACAAATAAAAACCAATGATTTGAACTAAATTTACCTCTTATTGAAGCGGCAAAGGTACGAAAAAAGGAGAAATCAAAGATTTCTCCTTTTTTGATTTTTCAAAATGGCTATATCACAGCAGTTTCTTCTTCAAAGTCTCAATCATATCGACCGTCATCCTGTCGAGGTCGTACTTAGGATTCCAGCCCCACTCCTTGCGGGCGCAACTGTCATCCATCTTGTTCGGCCAACTGTCAGCAATGGCCTGACGAATCGGGTCGAACTTGTACTCCATTTCGAAGTTCGGATAGTACTTCTTGATGGCGTTGTAGATGATCTCAGGGTCGAAACTCATGGCCGTCACGTTGAACGAGTTGCGGTGTACCAGCTTGGTCGGGTCAGCTTCCATGATGTCGACCATGGCATCCAGAGCGTCAGGCATATACATCATGTCCATGTAAGTGCCTTTGCTGATGGGGCAATAGAATTTCTCGCCTTTCACGGCGGCATAGTAAATCTCCACGGCGTAGTCGGTGGTGCCACCGCCAGGCAACGTCAAGTTGCTGATGAGGCCTGGGAAACGGACGCTACGCGTGTCGACGCCAAAGCGGGTAAAATAATAGTCGCTCAACAATTCGCCTGTCACCTTGGTCACGCCGTAAATGGTGTTCGGGCGCTGGATGGTGTCCTGCGGTGTGTTGTCGTGCGGCGTACTGGCACCGAAAGCACCAATGGAGGATGGCGTGAAGACGGCGCAGTTGAAGATACGAGCCGTCTCAAGGCAATTCACCAACGAGCCGATGCCGACATTCCAACCCAGCATGGGATTCTTCTCGGCTGTTGCCGAAAGGATGGCTGCGAGGTTATAGATGGTGTCGATGTTGTAGCGTTTCACCACCTCGACGATTTGCATGATCTGTGTCGAGTCGATTCTCTCAAAAGGACCGGTCTCGGCAATCTCACCAGTCAAAGGGCGAAGATCGCTCGCAACCACGTTTTCGTTTCCGTAGGTGCGGCGAAGCTTCTTCACCAATTCTGTTCCGATTTGTCCACCAGAACCGATTATCAATATCTTTTTCATTTTTACTTAATTTATATTTCAAAGCTGGGAAACCTTACATTAACACCTTTTATCGTCATGGCGGAGGAACATCCGCCATCTCCCAAACGCGAAGACAAATCCTTTCCGCACAGGGGATTGCGGGTCAAGCCCGCAATGACGGTAAAGGTCTAGTGTAGTGTCCCAAGGTCTCGTGTCTATTACTTCAGGATACCTAATTCTTTACCAATCTTCACGAAGGCGGCGATGCACTTGTCGAGGTGCTCACGCTCGTGGGCGGCGCTCACCTGCACGCGGATACGAGCTTGGCCTTTCGGCACCACAGGATAGTAGAATCCCGTGACGAAGATGCCTTCTTCCTGCAACTTGGCAGCGAATTTCTGTGATAGCGGAGCGTCGTAGAGCATCACGGCGCAGATGGCAGATTGTGAAGGCTTGCAGTCGAAGCCAGCCTCGGTCATCTTCTTGATGAAATATGCCGTGTTTTCGTGGAGCTTGTCCTGCAAAGCATTGGTCTCGCTCATCATCTCGAACATACGGATTCCAGCGGCCACAAGGCCTGGAGCCATCGAGTTGGAGAACAGATACGGACGCGAACGCTGACGCAGCATATCGATGATTTCCTTACGACCCGTGGTGAAGCCACCCATTGCACCACCAAAGGCCTTGCCGAGGGTACCCGTCAGGATTTCAATCTTGCCACGGAGGTTGTAGTGTTCGGTGACACCGCGACCCGTTCTGCCGACCACGCCTGCGGAGTGGCTTTCATCGACCATCACCATGGCGTTATATTTCTGGGCGAGTTCATAGATCTTGTCGAGCGGGCAGACGTTGCCGTCCATCGAGAACACGCCATCGGTGACGATGAGGCGGAAACGGCAGCCTTGAGCGTCTTGCAACTGCTTCTCCAGGTCAGCCATATCTGCATTGGCATAGCGGAAACGCTGTGCCTTGCAAAGGCGCACGCCGTCGATGATGGAAGCGTGGTTCAAAGCATCGGAGATGATAGCGTCATCGGGACCAAGCAATGGCTCAAACACACCGCCATTGGCATCGAAGCAAGCAGCATAAAGGATAGTGTCTTCCGTGCCGAAGAACTCAGCAATCTTGGCTTCCAACTTCTTGTGGAGATCCTGGCAACCGCAGATGAAACGGACGGAGGCCATACCAAAGCCACGGGCATCCATGCCGTCCTTGGCGGCCTGAATCAATTCGGGATTGTCAGCCAAACCAAGGTAGTTGTTTGCACAGAAGTTGAGGCACACCTTGCCACCAACCATGATTTCAGCGCCCTGGGCGCTCTCGATGATGCGTTCACGTTTATAAAGGCCATCAGCATCAATCTGAGCCAATTCCTTTTTCAGATACTCTTGAAAATCTGCGTACATTTTTATTAGTTTTAAGTTGTTAGTTATCAGTTTGCAGTTAATCAATTGTTCAATTGGTTAGGCTTTCAGAGGCAAAACTGACAACTGCAAACTTCCAACTGACAACTGATTTCGGCGCAAAGGTACAAAAAGGATTGTTAGGTTGTACAACATTTCTTGGATTTTGTTTGTCAAAATGCACACGATACCTTATCTTTTCAAGATTTTCCGCCCAAAACGCTGGCCGTTCTGCTCAACTTGCAAGAAATAAACGCCCGAAGGCCATTGCGAGACATCTAAGTGAAACCCCGAACTTGAGATTAAACCAGTAAACATTTTCCTCCCCATCACATCAACGACGTTAACATTCAAAGGTTTTGATGACAAGGCCTCACCAACACAGATGGTCAGCAAGTTTGTAGCAGGATTGGGATAGACCTCAATCAACATCACAGCACTTTCAGCCACCGAAGTCGGAAAGCTCAGGTGATTGAATAAAAAGTCTCGAGTGATGGCGAAGCAAACATTGAATTTCTCCTCGTTCAACTGGCCAATCGTATTAAGGTAAAAAGCATGACCTTCGCCCTCAAACGAGTGGAACTCGTAATCAGTAATGCCAATTTCATCGAGGTAATTAGCGATGGCGTGAGAGCCGTACATGAAAGGCATCAGATTAGGCATAACCCCAGCAAAACAATAGCCCGAGTCGTAAGGTACAGTATTGTCGTCAGTGCCGTGAATCATGCACAACGGCACATATTCCTCCGTGCTGATAACCTCCAGGTCCATCACACCGCCCCAGTGCGGAATGGCTCCAGCCACCGCTGGCGAGAAACCAGCGTACTCGTCGAAACCCGAGCTATGCATCGAACCTAAATCAGGATCCTCAAAGGTCTCTACAGGACGCTCATCTTCGTCCATGAAAAGCTCGCACAAAATGGCGATGGAGCCTGCCGAGTTACCGAGCAAAAAGACCTATTTCGAGTCAATCCGGTATTCATCGCAATGATATTTGAAAAACCGTATCGCAGAACTGACATCCTGAGCCGCCATGTAAGCATCTCGAATCAGCGACGTGGAATTAAGATTCCAAAACGAAAGCAGACGATAGTCGATGGAGGCCGCCACATAGCCATGTTTGGCCAAACGGGTGCAATACTCTACCATATCAACATAATCGCGGCTGCCTGCGACAAAAGCACCACCAAAAACTGTTATCACCAACGGACGCGCCGAAAGGGTGTCACCCGCCGGCTCGTAAAAGTCGAGATACAACGTAGTTGGTGCAGTCTCCCCTTCCTTAACGGCATTGCTGAAAGGAATGGCTGTGGAAATGGTCACCTCGTCGAAAACAGGTTCAGCATAACGCACACCCGACTGCGCTTTCATCGCATTCACAAACAAGCCACATGTCAATATAATGGTCAAAATCAACCTTAAGTTTTTGGATGTCTTCATTTTACTAATTGTTTGATTATTTACTAACGGCAAAATTACAGTTTTTTTTGTAATTTTGCGCCCGATAAACACAAAAACACCAGTAAAATGAACGGCACCTTATATATTTATAACAGCCTCTCGCGCTGCAAGCAACCTTTCAAACCCTTGAACGCCCCGCACGTGGGTATGTATGTCTGCGGTCCCACCGTCTATGGTGATGCGCACCTCGGCCATGCAAGGCCAGCCATCACTTTCGACTTGGTTTTCAGGTATTTGAAGCATCTCGGCTACAAAGTGCGCTATGTGCGCAACATCACCGACGTGGGCCATCTGGAACATGATGCCGACGAAGGCGAGGACAAAATCGCAAAAAAAGCCCGTCTTGAAAACCTTGAGCCGATGGAAGTGGCTCAATACTACACCAACCGCTATCACGCCGCGATGGACAAACTGAACGTGCTACGTCCTTCCATTGAGCCTCACGCCTCGGGACACATCATCGAACAGATTGCGATGGTGCAGAAGATTCTCGACCACGGCTATGCCTACGTAGAGAACGGATCGGTGTATTTCGACATCGAGAAATATAATAAGGAGCACCCTTACGGCATCCTTTCGGGGCGCAATTTCGAAGAGATGCTCAACACCACGCGCGAGTTGAGTGGTCAAGAAGAAAAGCACAACCCTGTCGATTTTGCTTTGTGGAAAAAGGCTGAACCTAAGCACATTATGCGTTGGCCCTCGCCTTGGAGTGACGGTTTCCCTGGCTGGCACATGGAATGCTCGGCAATGGGTTGCAAGTACCTCGGTGAGACCTTCGACATCCACGGCGGCGGTATGGACCTCATGTTCCCGCACCACGAGTCGGAAATTGCGCAGAGCGTGGCCGCCAACGGTAAACAGCCTGTTGTGTATTGGATGCACAACAACATGATCACCATCGGTGGACAAAAGATGGGCAAGTCATTGGGTAACTTTATCACCCTCGATGAGTTCTTTAACGGCAGCCACATCAACGCCAAGGGCGAAGAGATGATTGCGCAGCCTTACAGCCCCATGACCATCCGCTTCTTCATCCTGCAAGCCCACTACCGCAGCACCTTGGACTTCAGCAATGAAGCCCTGCAAGCCGCCGAGAAGGGCTACAACCGCCTGATGGAAGCCGTGAAAACCGCCAAAGGCCTGAAAGCCACCGAAGGTGCAGCAAACCTTGACATCCAAAAGATTGCCGATGCCTGCTACGAAGCCATGAACGACGACTTCAACAGCCCTATCGTCATCGCCAACCTCTTTGAGGCCGTGCGCATCGTCAACACCGTCAAGGACGGCAAGGCGCAAATCAACGCTGAGGAGTTGGCTTTGCTCAACAAACTCTTCAACGATTTCGTCTTCGACATCCTCGGTCTGGTGGAAAGCAATGCCTCCGAAGGCAACGGTGCCCTCGTCGATGGCCTGATGCAAACCATCATCGGCATCCGCAAACAAGCCCGCGCCAACAAGGACTGGGCCACCAGCGACCTCATCCGCGACGAGCTGGCCAAATACGACATTGTCCTCAAGGACGGCAAGGAAGGCACTACCTGGAGCTTGAAATAAGTTAGAAGTTAAGAGTTAAAAAGTTAGGAACTAAAATGAGGGGACGCTGTCTCTTGGTTTTGTTTTGCGCCTTAGGCTTTTCCTCGATTTGCATAGGACAGTCTTTGTATTATGAGCCTGGCTTCGATGTGGGTCATTACACCCCTTTCAGTGAGCGGCACAAGTACATCTCGGATTACATGCAATACAGCTTCGACCTCCGAATTGGACTCCAAACCAAGGGCGAAAAACAGTGGCAACAGAAATACGCTTATCCCTCTTATGGGCTGCTGCTTAGCTTTACTCACAACACCCTAGACAGTGTCATTTATTACACGCATGAGGGAAACCAATATGGTTCCATCGGGGAGTGTTTTTCGTTGGCCGGTTTCATCAATGGGCCGTTTTATCGTGGCAAGAATTGGTCATTCGATTACGACATCATCTACGGTGCCGACCTTTGGACTCGACACGGCAACGAAATGTTAGGCTCGGCACTGAATTTTCACGTCAGCTTCGACGTTGGCCCAACCATCAAACTCACAGAGCATTTGGATTTGGCCGCACGTTATCTCTATTACCACTCCTCCAACGGTGCCACTTTCCTTCCCGACAACGGCGTCAACAGCCACAGTTTCAGGTTGGCGTTGCGCTATCATCCGAAGGGACGGTTGGACTTCATCTGCGATGACCGCGAGTCTTTCATGAAGCAAAACAACTTCTTCGTCTCGGAAGGCATTGGCTGGCTGCAAACCTACACCAAACAAGAAGGCCAGTTGCCCAACGAAACGCCTTTTTTCATTGGTAACACATTGCGTTTTGGTTTTTCGCGACAGTTCAACCCAATGTTTCGTTGGGATGTCGCTATTGACCTGCTGTGGACCGGAGAAACCCGTTATTGCCACAAGCTCGCCAATGAACAGTTCAACTTTTGGAACTCATCACACATAGCCACCTCTGCCGATTTTGAAATTCTTTTCGGGCGGTTCGCCTTCAGCGCCGGAATGGCCTATTACCTTTACCACGGTTCGAAATATCTTCCTGAATTCTACACTCCCTACTATGAGCGGGTTGGCTATAAGTTATACTTTGGCAAGGCTAACCGGATGTTCATAGGCACATTGATGAAAATCCACCTTAATTCCATCGATTATATTGAATGGACTTATGGACTATTGTTTTAAACCATGAAAAAATCATTTTTACTACTATTTGAGCTTTTACTCGCACCTACTTTCATTTTTTCACAAACCCAAACCAAACTTTGGAACGACCCACGCAACATCTGGGAAGCTGACACTCGTCTGGGAAAATACTTTCCTTTTGAAGAGCGTCACGCTTACATGAAGGCGCTTCCTCAATACGGCATCGACCTGCGTGTAGCCCGACAAACCGACGGTCGCAAACAATGGGAAAAAGATTTCAATTATCCGGTCTTCGGTGCTTTCCTGCGTTTCGAAAAAAACAACGTGGACAGCGTCGAATATGTTGACCGCAATGAAAACGGCTATGAGAGGGTGAGTTGGCGTGCTCTCGGAGACTGCATCTCGACGGGCGGCTTCATCAATGGGCGGCTTTATCGCGGCAAATACTGGTCGTTCGACTATGACCTCATGGGGGGACTCTCGTTCTGGACCAGACACGGCGATGAGTTCATCGGCTCTGTCGTCAACGTGCATCTTGCCATCGATGTTGGCCCGACCTTTATGATTGAAGACAATTTCGACCTATTGGTGCGCTACCAGTTCTCGCACTCTTCCAATGCAGCCTTGCGTCTGCCCAACTGCGGCATCAATGTGTTCAGTTGGTTAGTGGGCTTGCGTTACCATCCCAATGGGCGACCAGAACTGATTCCTAAGGAGAAGCCTCACCCTAAGTTCCAAAAAAGCACGGCCATCTTTGCCACCGAGTCGTTCGGCCTCTTGCAAACCAACGAATGGATGCGGAGCTACCAAACCGCCGACGGCACCATGGTCAGCGACCTGCCCAACGAACGGCCGTATTATTTCGCCGATATCATTCAACTCGGCGTGCACCGTCAGTTCCATCCTAAATTCAGCTACGACATCGCCTTGGACTTCGGCTGGACTGGCGAAACCAAGCGCATGTATGAAAAGGCACACCAAATGTACACCGAAGATCATGAGTATTTCTCTGGCGACGAAGCCATTCCGCTGATGGAATACAGTTTTGCACGCGGTTTGCATCTCGCTCCTTCGGTGATGTTTGAGATCAATTACAACCGTTTTGCATTTTGTATCGGTGGTGCCTATTACCTTTGGCACGGCATTTACTACGGCACCGACCAGAAGAAGACTTGGGGCCTAGCCGAGTCATCGGAGAGCAACTTTGAGGACACCTACCTGCCGCCCTGCTACCGCACTTTCTATGAGCGCCTGGGGTTCAAGTATTATTTAGGCGAAAACCGCAACATGTTCGTCGGTTCGTTCATGAAAGTCCACGAGGTCGTCATCGACTATGCCGAATTCACTTTCGGGATGAATCTTTTCAGTTGGAAGGACAAGCAGAGGTAAATCTCATTCGCCGTAATCGACTTCGTTGAGGAAATTGCCCTGCTCGTCGTAATATTTCCACTTACCACAGTGTTTGTCAGCCTTGTAAAAGCCTTCCCATCGTAAATTGCCATTTTCCCAATACACCGTGGTGGCGCCATCCATCTTTCCAGCCTTGAAGGAGCCTATGCTTTGGGGGCGCCCGTCGCGAAGATAGGCCTTCCATTCGCCCTCGCGCTTACCGTCTTTCATCGCGCCCTCCATCTTCACCTGACCCGATTCATAATACTCGATTTCCTTCACGCAATTGCCTGATTTGTCGAGCATTTTCACGTATTGCGGCTGGCCATTCGAAAAACGGGCTTCCACCTTTTCCGTCAGCTTGGGCGTGCAGGCCGCCATCGCCAAAACCATGGCCATATACATAAACAATTGTTTCATATTCGTTGAATTTTAATTACAAATCATCCGTCTTCCCTATAGGATTATCTGTTGAAAATCAATCTTTTGCCTCTATCATCTTCGTGGAAAACGCCGTTCTCGTACACTAAATTGCCGTTCACAAAGGTATGTGTCACCAACGAATGGACTTCCAGACCGTCGTATGGCGTCCAACCACATTTGGAATACTCGTTTTTATTTGAAATACAATGGTTTGCATTCATATCCACCAACACCATATCAGCATAATAGCCTTCGCGGAGGAAACCACGACGGTCGATTTGGTACAAAATGGCTGGATTGTGGCACATCAGTTGCACCAACAAAGGCAAATCGTCATGTAACACATTGGTCATCAACTCAAAAGAATGCTGAATGGATGGGAATCCCGACTTGCTCGTGAAATAATCGCCCGTGAGCTTTTCCTCAAGCAAATGCGGAGCATGGTCGGTGCCAATGGTGTCAATCAAGCTTGTTCTCAACGCGTCCAACAAAGCCATCTTGTCGCGGCTCGACTTGATGGCCGGATTGCATTTGATGGCGAAACTCTTATCCTCGTAATCGTGTTCGTCAAACCACAAGTAATGCGGACAAGTTTCTGCCGTTATTTTTTTGTCTTTCAGCGGAATGTCATTTCTAAACAACGACAATTCAGCTTTCGTCGAGATATGCATCACATGCAACCTTGCGCCAAATTTTTCAGCCATGTCGACAGCCTTAGATGACGACTTGTAGCAAGCCTCCGAAGTGCGCACAAAAGGATGGATTCCCGCGTCGGCAATGACCTCTCCCTTAGCCGCCAAGTCCTTGCAGCGCACCGTGTTGGCATGAATCATTTGCTCGTCCTCGCAATGTGCGGCAATCAGGCAAGGCGACTCCCTGAACAGCCGCACCAAAACCTCATTCTGGTCGACGAGCATATTGCCCGTACTCGAACCCATGAAGAGTTTGATGCCGCACACCAGCTTAGGGTCGGTTTTCACTATTTCGGCGAGGTTGTCGTTGGTCGCGCCAAGATAGAAAGAATAATTGGCCAAAGACTTTTCAGCAGCAAGGTCAAACTTCTGTTGCAGAAGCTCTTGCGTAGTTGTCTGCGGATTGGTGTTGGGCATGTCCATGAAGGAAGTCACGCCACCCGCCACGGCTGCGCGGCTCTCAGTGTAAATGTCAGCCTTGTGCGTCAAACCCGGCTCGCGGAAATGCACATGCTCGTCGATAATGCCCGGAATGAGGTATTTGCCCGTGGCGTCAATCACTTGGGTTGAAGGGCCCTGAGCCTGTCGAAGGGCCGAATCTTTATCCTGGTCTTCCCGTACAATCTTGGCAATCTTGCCGTCTGATACAAAAACACTTGCCACAAAGGTCTGGCCTTCGTTGACAAGTGTCGCATTTTTAATATAATAGTTCATTAGACTTTTTTTGGTTTGATTTTTCCTGTCAGGCCGCGCCAGCGCAAATTGATAACACCAAAAACGGCCTCGCGGAAGATACCCTTGCTCATCTTCGACTGCCCTTCGCGACGGTCGGTAAAGATAATTGGCACTTCCTCGAGCTTGAAACCGAGCTTCCACGCGGTGTATTTCATTTCAATTTGGAAGGCATAGCCTACAAATTTGATTTTGTCTAAATCTATAGTTTCAAGCACTTTGCGTGTGTAGCACACAAAACCTGCCGTAGTGTCGCGCACTTTCATCCGCGTGACAAAGCGCACGTAAGCCGAGGCGTAATACGACATCAGCACGCGACCCATGGGCCAGTTGACCACATTAACGCCCGTCTTGTAGCGCGAACCAACCGACAAATCCGCACCATTGGCGCAGGCATCGTGAAGTCGAGCCAAGTCGTCGGGATTGTGAGAGAAGTCAGCATCCATCTCGAAAACATACTGATAATCAAGCCCCAAGGCCCACTTGAAGCCCGTGATGTAGGCCGTTCCGAGCCCCAACTTGCCCGACCGTTGAATCATGAACAAACGGTCACTGAACTCCGTCATCAGGCCCTTCACAATGTCGGCGGTGCCATCGGGACTGTTGTCGTCGATAATGAGAATATCAAACGCCATCGGCAAGTTGAAGACGTAACGGATGATGTTCTCGATGTTTTCCTTTTCCTTATAAGTGGGTATGATGACTAAATTCTCTGACATGGACAAATTGTTTTCTTTTCAACGTGCAAAGATAGTGGAAAATTGCGCATTGTGACATACGATGACGAAAAAAAGCCCGCCCGAAGGCAGGCTTTTCAGTTTCATGGCTCAAGGAGCTTTATTCTTCCACGACGAAGTTCTTCACTTCCCAAGTGGCAGAAGCACTGGTATTGCTCGTATACTTGAACGCAATGGTAACATTCTGTCCGATATACGAAGTCAAGTCGGCGGTGGAATTGATGAAAGTCCAATCGCTACCTGAAGGCCATTGGCTGAGACTCAGTTCAGTCCAAGTGGCTTGGAGGACTTCACCGCTATAATCGGTAGAAATCATCACGAACAAGGCACCTTGCGGCGAGGCGTAGTTGACAGCTTGTTCAAAACTCAACTTAGCAGCACTGACACCTGTCAAATTGATGGCAGGTGACACAAGCCAGCTCTCAGCGTAATAGGCCTGACCAACATAAGCACTGGCCTTCATGCAAGAATACGACGGAGCATGTTGCCAAACGTAAGCCAACTCAGAAGGTATCAACACATCTTGAATCGTAAAGTTGCCTTGACCGTTCGCGAAAGACTCAGAGAAAATCTCATCGCCCTGAGGAGGTGGCGTCACTCCACCTTCCAAAACGAAGTCATTCACAGTGCCACCGCTGTCACGCAGACCAGCCTGACCGAAATACTTACGGAGCTTGCCGTTCACAGCCAGATGTTTACCCAAGTTGCCAGGGTTGTCCATCAAGTTGACTTCCGTACGAAGCGGTTTACCCGCAGGCAGATTGACGATGATGCATTGGCTGATCTCTCGGCAAGTAACCTCATCGGCAATAACCACATTGGTGGCCAAGTCGAACGGCGCATTCCAGTTAACGTCGGAATTGCTCGTGACCGAGCTCAGACCCGACTTCACCGCTCCCACAATATAGCCATGCACCCAAGCAATGGGTTCTGCGCTCTGTTGACCAATACCAGCTGCTACATTGTATGGGTCACTAGCTGTGCCACTACCTTCTGGGATTCCTGGTGTAGGCGGATCGGGCGGAGTCACGCCACTGCCTTCCTCAATGGTGATGCTCTGAATCTCCATTGTGCCAGCCTTACTGTCGGTAGAAAGATATTTCACAGCGAAAGTGACCGTCTGACCAACATAATCGGTCAGCGAGATCTCCGTAGCGATGAAGTCATTCCAGTTGCTGCCCTCCGTCAAAACGGCAGGCACCTGTGTCCATCCGGCCATATTTGGATTTGCACCCCAAGTGTAATTAGTTGAAGCCCAAATGGTCACTTCTTCATTGATATTGTTGAAGTAACGGCCAATATACACCATGGTCATCTTGGCATCATTCACGCCCGTAATGGCAACAGGTGAGGAAATGAGCCAATCTTGGTTAGCATAGTAGCTACCACCGACATAACCCGTCATCTTTGCTGTGTTGTAATCGATTTCCCACGATTGGCCTCCCAGTACATCGTAAGTCATGTATGTACCAAATTCAGAAGTAAAGCTTTGTGCATAAGGCAAACTTTGCACCTCACCTCCTGTAGGAGGCGTCGATCCACCACCTTCTTCAATCGTGATGCTCTGCACTTCCATTGTGCCAGCCTTGCTGTTGGAGGAAGTGTAGACCAACGCTAAAGTGACCGTCTGGCCAACAAATTGCGTCAACGAAATCTCAGCCGCAATGAAGTCGTTCCAATTGCTGCCTTCCACCAATGAAACTGGAAGTTGAATCCAAGAAGCCGTTGTTGGGTCGCTGCCCCAAGAATAATTCGAAGAAACACAAATTTTGATTTCTTCGTTAATATTGCTGAAATAACGACCAATATAGTATATGGTCATCTTAGCCTCACTCACGTCCGTGATTGCTACTGGAGAAGAGATGAGCCAATCCTCATTGGCATAGTAGCTGCCTCCAACATAACCTGTCATCTTGGCCGTGTTGTAGTCGATTTCCCAAGATTGGTCACCATAGGCATCATAAGTAATGTAGGTGCCAAACTCTGTGGCAAAGCTTTGCGTGTAAGGCATGCTCTGCACCTCACCACCCGTTCCAGGAGGAGGCGTCGGGCCGCTGCCTTCTTGGATGAGGATGCTCTGCACCTCGATGGTACCAGCTTTTTGGTCGTCAGAGAGGTATTTCACAGCCACGGTGACTTTCTGTCCCGCAAACTGCGAAAGGTCGAGTGTGGTACTGCTGAAAGTGCTCCAGTCACTGCCTGAAGTCCACGAAGCAGGCACTTGCGTCCATGTGGCCAAAGTCGGGTCGCCAGAAGTATAGTCGGTGGAGACCTGAATGGTGATATCGTCATTCAAATTATTGAAATAACGAGCAATATATGACATCGTCATGCTTACATTCGTCACACCTTCCAAAGAAACCTGTTTTGAAATCAGCCAGTCCTCATTGGCGTAATTGGTATTGTTCACATAACCCGTCATCTTAGCTGTGCTATAGTCAATCTCCCACGACTGCGCGCCTAACACGTCATAAGTCGTGTAAGTACCAAACGAAGAGGTGAAGTCTTGATAATAAGGCAAGTCAGCATCACCACCAGGGACATAGCCTTCAAACTCCAATTCCTTCGCTGAACGGATGTAAAGTTGCCAAGTGCTGTTGTAGACAGAAGCGATGGCAACCAAGTTACCCGTGCCTTGCGGCAGCGAGTCGTTGGCGAAATTGGCGTAGTTGCTGGTGCGCACGATAACAGTTTGTGAATAATCGGTCGGGTCGGCCAAGGTGCGATTTCCGTATGTGGTCGGGTCGGCGAAGGTATTCTGCTCAGTGAATTTCACATTCTCCAAGCGTACCAAACCTGCTAAGTGTTGACCAGCGTTGATATTGGCAATGGTGGTCAGTTTGGGTTCAATTGGCTTGTTGTTGGCCAGAATGATGATGTGACCATCAGCCTCAAAGTTGCTCAACTGAGGCAGGTTGTTGTACATGGCATAGGTGACATCCTTCAAATAGATGCGGACGGAGTCACCGATGCGGACACCGCTGACAGCATTGAGGTATAGCTCAATAGCGGCACCCGTGGCGCGGTCCTGCATGAAAGCGGCTTTGTAGAGATTGCCCGACTGCTCATCGGCAGTAATGATGCCATACACTGAGGCGTCTTCCGAGAACACGGTGCCCGGCTCCATTGCAAGGATTTGGTCAATGGTGTAAACCGTGCCTATCGGAAGATCCTGGATAGGCGGTTGCGGATACTCTTTCTTGCAGGCAGTGAACATCACGCCCACCATCGCAAGAAGCAGAAATGCGTTGAATACTCTGTTTTTCATTTTTATTTGTAATTTAAGATTTCTATATCGTTTCGGCGTTTAACTTCGTTGAAATTCTAATTCGGCGTAAGCCAATCTTCGATTTAACTTCGTTGAATGCTTCGCATTTCGACAGGCTCAACGGCCTTTGCTTTTGCAGGTCCCTGAGCCTGTCGAAGGGCCGTTTACTTTCTAACTGTTATACTGATGAAATAATTCAAACCGTACATATACGAGTACTTCTCGGGGAACATATCGGGATTGTTGGCGTTGAAGCGCAGTTGCTCGTAACCGTAGAGGATGGTGTTCTTGTTGTTGAGCAGGTTGTTGATGCTCAAGTTGAACAGGAAATAATAGCCTTTGTAACGTTTTGAGAAACCACCGTAGAAGTCGAGGGTAAAGGCAGGCTTCATCGGGGTTTGAGTCAGTACGTCTTCAATGCGGATGTCGCCTTGGGCATAGTGCAACATGCCTTCCTCGGTATGGTTATATGGGTTCACGTCGAAGTACATGTTGGCCAAATAGTTACCATTCAGGCTCACCCACCAGTATTTCGGCGAGTTATACTTGATTCCCAACGAGGCCACCGTCTCGGGGCCTGAGGAAACGTGGTAGTCCTTCAGATAAGCCACGCTATTTTGGATATAAGCCGTAGCGTTGTTGTCGTCATAGACCGAGAAAATGGGGTTATTGTTATACACATGAATGCCGTTGGCCGCCGCCGCTTGCAGCGTGATGGTCGGGGTGACATTCCATTCGGCTCCCATTTCCACGCCGAGGCTCTTCTGGTTGATGTCCGTCATGATGAAGTTGACGAACTCGCTCGTGTAGGAGTTGGCGCTGGTGGTGGTGTTTTGGAACACATTTTCGCAATAGAAGCTGCGGTTCCAGATGAGGTTCTGGTAGGTATAGTAATACCCCGTCAGGCGGAACTTGAAACTCGGCGAGCGGTAGAGGTAGCTCAAGTCAAAGGCATTGATGCGTTCGCTCTTCAGGTCACCCTCCACAACTGTGTTGCGGGTACGCGGCGACACGTAAATGTCCCTGAACTGTGGGGCGTGAAGCATATAGGCCATATTCGCCACGAGGTGGTTACGTCCGTTGATGGCGAAGGTAATGCCGGCCTTCACGCTCGGATCGAAGAAATTGTGCATCTTGTCCTTGCCATAAGAATTGTCGGCAAAAGAGCCGCTTTTCCAAAGGCCTTCGCGCCAAATCTGGGTGAACTCGGCCTGCAAGCCCAAGTAAATGTCAAAATTGCCGACAAGCCAATCCACTTGGTCCCAAATGCGGCCATAGTTGCGGTTGGCGTTGTAATTGTAACTGATGATATCGCCGACCTTGGCCACATGATTGGGGTTGTTGAGGTCGGTCTGACACTCATCGTTTTCCAAATTCTCGGCATACTTATTAATATCGTAGTAGAAGTCGCCGCCGAGCAGGTCGTTGATGCTCTCATAGTAATGCGTCTTTGAGGCACTCACCGCAAAACCGCCCGTCATGATGAGGTTGGGCATGAACTCGTGCTTGAAATAGGTGGCGTTGCCCGTCTGCATCTTGTCGTAATGGCGCTCGGCGAGGATGTATTTGGAAGCGTTTCCCGTGATGGTGTTGCCTTCTTGTCCATTAGCGTTTTCCACGGTGAAGAGGTGGTTACGGTTGGCGGTGTAGAGACCGTCCCAGTCAATTTGGGTGACTTTTGGGTCTCGGTTACGCCATGCCTCAAACTGAGCCTCGATTTCAGCAGTGCTATGGGCGTTGGTCATATAATAGCTCGGCAGGTTTTTGTAATAGTCGGGACGCGGATCGGGAGCTTCACCCCATTCCAGCGAAGTCTGGCCAGCCTTGCCAGCAAAATAGTAGGCCGTGGTCTGGAAGGATGTCTTCTTATTCGGTGTCCAATACCATGTGAGACTGGCGAAAGGTTGGTGATAGGTGCTCACACGTGAGTTGCGGACAACCTGCGTGCCGTTTTCGTCGATGGTCTGATAGCCCCAGTTGGGATTGTAATAGTTGGAACCGACAAGGTCAAAGGCTTCCTGCACCACGGGTGCCGAGCCACCGCGCTGCGAGGGCGCACCGAACACGGTGAGGTCGAGGCTGTGCTTGTCGTTGAACTTCTTCTCCACGGAGAGGAAATAACTGTAGGCTTGGTAGAAAGAACCTTCCGTGTAGCCCGTCACGGTGCTATACAAATTGTTCTTCCAATTGGAATCGTAATTGCCATTGGAATGAATTCCTGAATAGCGCCCACTAGCGGCAGCCATCAAATACCAGCCCTTCCCTATCTCGCCTGTGCCGATGGAGGCCATGGCACGGTGGTTGTAGGAACGGTTGCTGAAAGCATAGCTCAGGGAGATTTGTTTGCGGTACTCCGAGGCTCGGGTCGAGTAGGCCGTCAGGCCACCTAGGTTGCCGAAGCCAGCGCCAGTCTTGCCAAGGCCTTCTACAAGGACTGAGTTACGGAAAGCGTCGTTCAGTCCGCCCCAGTTGGAGAACACGGGGCGACCCGTCTCAGGATCATTCATTAGGATGCCGTTGATCATCACGTCACTATATTTCGAATCGTTTCCGCGCACACGATAGCGCAATGAGCCGAAATTGTAGGCCGCAATACTGTTGAACACATCGCGCGACGAGTTCAACAAGGTGGAGGCATCGTTCACCGAGGTGGAGTTGTCATCGAAGTCGGAATCCAACAGAATCACCGTCGGCACGTCTTGTTGGTTAAGGTCGGTGGTATCGATGATCTGGGCCGTCATTCGCCCGACCAACAACACCGCGACCGTTAGGAATAGAAATTTCTTCATATTGAACTTGTTATAATTTGCACAAATCTGACCAAAGTTAGAAGTGGCAAAGTTAGAAAAAGTTATTTTACCTTGAATGGTTTTTGACGGATTTTTTTCCTACTTTTGCAGCGTTCATCAACGCAAACACCTCAATTAATTATGAATAAGCATTTCCTTTTCGCACTTGTTTTTTTGGCCTTAGGCTTCAATATTTCCTGCGCGTTAGCACAAGAAAAGCAAGCCTACAAGGTCGGCCTGGTCGGCTTCTATAACCTTGAGAACCTGTTCGATACCATCAACGACCCGAACAAAAACGACGAAGAATTCCTACCCCAAGGCACCAACCAGTGGAACACCGAGAAATACTTGAACAAGCTCCACAATATGGCCTACGCCATCTCCACCATCGGCACAGACTGGTCGCCCGACGGCGTGGCTGTCCTCGGCATGTCGGAGATGGAAAACCGTCGTGTGCTTGAAGACCTCGTGGCCCAGCCCGAGCTTGCAGACCGTAACTACCAAGTGGTGCATTACGACTCACCCGACCGCCGCGGTGTGGATGTGGGTCTGATTTACAATCCCAAGTATTTCAAACTGACGAGCAGCAAATCCTACCGCACCATCGTTCCCGACGACCCCGAGTTCATCACCCGCGACCAATTATTGGTCAGCGGCCTGTTTGACGGCGAAATGATGCACTTCATCGTCATGCACTGGCCTTCGCGTGCAGGTGGCGAGAAACGCTCGATGCCCGGCCGCAAAGCCGCTGCTACCTTGTGCCGCCACATTGCCGACAGCATCTTGCGCGAGGACCAAAATGCCAAAATCATCATGATGGGCGACTTCAATGACTATCCAGACAACAAAAGCGTGACAGAATACCTGCGTGCTTCAGGCGACATGAAAGACCTGCGCGACGGCGAATTCTACAATCCCATGTATGACCTCCACAAAAAAGGCTATGGCACCAACTACTACCGCGACGTGCCTGGCGTACTCGACCAGACCGTGCTCAGCCCTGCCCTGCTGCCCACCGACTACAGCTCCTACCAATTCAAGAACGCGAAGGTGCACAACAAGGAGTTCCTGAAACAGCATGGCGGCAAGTACAACGGCTATCCCTTCCGCACTTTCGGCAGCGGCGTGTGGATGGGCGGCTACAGTGACCACTTCCCCGTGTATGTGATTCTGCTAAAGAAAGCTTAAAATCCCTTCAAAACCTGATACAGTCTCCGCGTGGGCAAACCCATCACATTATAGAATGAGCCTTCCAAACCGCTGATGCCCACATAGCCAATCCACTCTTGGATGCCGTATGCCCCAGCCTTGTCGAAAGGCTTGCAATGCGCTATGTAATAGTCGATTTCGTCCTTTTCCAAAGAGGCAAACGTCACTTGTGAAATGGCTGAGAATGACTCGCTTTTTTTCGCCGTTCGTACTGTGACACCCGTCACCACATGATGCACCCTGCCCGAAAGCTGCTTTAGCATCCTGAAAGCATCTGCAGCGTCTTTTGGCTTGCCCAAAATCTCCCCTTCGGAAATCACCACCGTATCGGCAGTAATCAACAGATAATCAGCGGGAATCTCGTCATCAGTGAAAGCCAACGACTTTTGCAGGCTCAGGTATTGCGGAACCTCGTCCAAAGGCATGTCGGTGGGAATGTTTTCGGGCGTTTCCTTGGTTAAAATCGTGAAATCCACGCCCATGCCACGCAGCAATTCCTGTCGGCGCGGCGACTTGGAGGCCAAAATGACCTTGTATTTCTTCAAATTGGAAAGCATAGCCAAACCATTTACCATGAATACGCCTCAGCGGTCATCCACTTGCCCTGCACCTTCAGCACTTGCTCAATCACATCACGCACGGCACCTTTGCCGCCTTCTTTCGAACTGATGTATACGCTGATTTCACGCACCTCAAGCGCGGCATCGGCGGGACAGGCCGGCAAACCCACAGCCTGCATCACACGAAGATCGGGGATGTCGTCGCCCATGAAGATAATTTCCTCTAGTTTGAGGCCTTTCTCCTCCATGTACTCATTGAGTTTCAGAAGTTTGTGAGGAACGGCCGTAAACACGTCGGTCACGCCGAGGCTGTTCATCCGCACCTCCATTGAGGGACAAATCGCGCCCGAAATGACCGCCACATTGTAGCCCAATTTGGTGGCCAACTGCAAAGCAAAGCCGTCCTTCACATTGGTAGCGCGCCACGGATGGCCGTCGTGGTCGGAATAGACCTTGCCGTCAGTCATCACGCCATCGTAATCGAAAATGAAAGTCGTTATTCTCTGAAATCTGTCATTGATGTCCATAATATTGTCTGTATTCATGGCCCAAAAATAGGGAAAACTTTTGTTTCGACGACACAAAGTGAGCCAAATCTTTGAATCAACGAAGTTAAATTTTGTGAAATTACGCACCATTAAGCAAAAAAGCGTAATTTTGCACCTTATTTAATATGGATTTATGAGAGTCAGACACCAAACGGATAATGCCGAAGAAATCGTGGCCGCTACGATAGAGGCCATGGAATCAGTGAAAGGAAAGGAAATCGTCACGTTAGACTTGCGCGAAATCACCACTGCCGTAACGGATTATTTTGTTATTTGCCATGCCGCATCCAAGACGCAAGTGGATGCCATCGCGGACAAGGTTGAGGAGTTGGTCTTAGAGAAAACCCAAGTCAAGCCCTATCACGTCGAGGGCCGTGAAAATACGGAATGGATTTTGATTGACTTTGTGGATGTCGTTGTTCACATCTTTTTGGAGTCGAAACGGAGCTTCTACAAATTGGAGGAACTTTGGGCCGATGCCGAAAGGATTGTGAAGCAAGCAGAGGATTAACGATATCAAAACCAAGAGCTTAGATGAAAAACAAAGAGACTAACAACGCTAGCAGCCAATCAAACCAGCCAGTTCAGCCCAACCAACCCAATAAGCGGAATGACAAACGCCGCTTTAATTTCTATTGGATTTATGCTATTTTGGCAGCTGTGCTCATCGGACTGCAGTTTTACGGCAAGGACACTGCCACACCGCAGGAGAAAATTGACCAAGGTCAGCTCATCGAGTTGCTGAAAAACAGCGAAGTGGAGCGAATCGACCTTGTGAACAAGCAAGATGCCGAAGTCTACTTGAACCAAAAAGGACTCTCGAAACACTTTCCTGATGTGAAAGCCACCACTGACGGCACTACCGCCACGCCGAGCTACACCTACAAAATCGGAGACCTTGCCCGCTTCGAGGAAACCGTTTCGGAAGCACAGAATGAAGTCACTAACCCCGTGTATATCAACAATGTAAACCGCAATAACTGGGTAGCAGGCATTTTGGAATGGATTATCCCGTTGGCACTGCTTCTTGTGTTCTACATCATCCTGATGCGCGGCATGGGGCGCAACATGGGTAATGCCGGCTCGATTTTCAACATCGGGAAGTCGAGGGCGCAACTTTACGACAAAAACACCAATGTCAACGTCACCTTCAAGGACGTGGCAGGTTTAGAAGAGGCCAAGGTGGAAATCATGGAAGTTGTTGATTTCCTGAAGAATCCAGAGAAATATACCAAATTGGGCGGCAAGATTCCGAAGGGCGTGCTGCTCGTTGGCCCTCCTGGAACAGGTAAGACCTTGTTGGCCAAGTCGGTGGCGGGCGAAGCCAACGTGCCGTTCTTCAGCCTGTCGGGTTCCGATTTCGTGGAGATGTTTGTCGGCGTGGGAGCCTCGCGCGTCCGCGACCTGTTCGGCAACGCCAAGTCGAAGGCTCCGTGCATCATCTTCATCGACGAAATAGATGCCATAGGACGCGCCCGTGGCAAGAGTGCCATAACCGGTGGCAACGACGAGCGCGAAAGCACATTGAACCAATTACTTACGGAGATGGACGGCTTCGGCACCAACTCAGGCGTCATCGTCTTGGCTGCCACCAACCGCGCCGACATACTCGACAAGGCGCTGCTCCGTGCTGGCCGTTTTGACCGTCAAATCTATGTGGAATTACCTGACATTGTGGGGCGTAAGGAAATCTTTGAAGTCCACATGCGTGGCCTGAAGCTCGGCAACGACGTTGACAAGGAGTTTTTGGCCAAGCAGACTCCCGGCTTCTCGGGTGCCGACATCGCCAACGTGTGCAACGAAGCCGCACTGATGGCCGCACGAAAAGGCAAGGAAATCATTGAGAAACAAGACTTCTTAGATGCCGTCGACCGCATCATCGGCGGTTTGGAGAAAAAGAATAAAATTATCACCGCTGAGGAGAAGAAAGTCATCGCCTTCCATGAAGCAGGACACGCCACCACGAGTTGGCTGCTGCAATACGCCCATCCCTTGGTCAAGGTGACCATCGTGCCGCGCGGCAAGTCATTGGGTGCAGCCTGGTATCTGCCTGAAGAACGGCAAATTACGACCAAGGAGCAGATGTACCATGAGATGATTGCCACTTTGGGCGGTCGCGCCGCCGAGCAGGTCGTCTTCGGCCAAATCTCCACCGGTGCCCTCTCCGACCTCGAAAAGGTGACCAAACAAGCCTTCGCCATGGTGACCTATTACGGCTTGGACGAGGAAATTGGCAACCTAAGTTATTATGACTCAACGGGTCAGCAAGACTACAGCCTGACCAAGCCCTTCAGCGAGAAGACCGCCGAGACCATCGACAAGCGCGTGAGCGTCATCGTCGAGAAGGCCTATCAGGACGCCATCGCCATCCTCAACGAGCACCGCGACGGCCTCAGCCAGTTGGCCAACAAACTCATCGAGGAGGAAGTCATCTTCAGCGAAGACCTTGAACGCATCTTCGGCAAACGGCCTTGGGGCAACTCGGAAGACGAAAAGCTGAAGGATGCCGCTACGAAACAAATTGAAAACCAACAAGAAACAAACGCATAAACCATGGCATGGGGTAACAAAGGAGACAACAAGGACACCACTTACAAAGAACAGATTTTAGCCAAGGTGCGCAATGCCCTCATCGAGAAGCAGGAAGCGCTTTTCAAGGACGTTGACCAGCGTACCGAGACCTGGGTACCCATCAAGGAGGAAGACGGCACGGCCATCACCTTCGCGCAAAACTTCAAGGAAAATGGTGGCATTTTTATCTATTTGGAAAGCGAGCGCGAGTTTGCCGACTGCCTCAAACAACTTGCCCCCGAAAACGGCTGGGAGCCACTGTGGTGCACCAGCCCCGCCATGCAAGCGTTGTTCGACAAATATGGGATTTCCTACACCACCTCTTCGGAACGCGAACCGAAGCAAAAGTTGGTGAGCCTGACCGATTGTGAATGTCTCATCGCAAAAACCGGCAGCGTCCTTATCTCCGATGCGCTGACGCAAACCCGCGAAGCTTACGCCCTACCCGACATCCTGCTCGTGTTTGCCACGACTGAGCAAATCGTCGGCGGGCTGAAAGACGCCTTCCTCACCGTGGAGAAGAAATACAAAGAAAACAAGCCTTCGCAACTCAGCATCATCACAGGCCCAAGCCGCTGCTCCGACATTGAGCAGACCTTGGTCATCGGTGCTAGCGGCATACGGCAGATTGCGGTGTTTTTGGTGGATGAGGAATAATAAATCCGTAGGGCTGCCATACTATGACAGCCCTACAAGCATTTATTTCAATGTGTCAATTATGTTTTCGATACTGACCCCTTCTGCTTCGGCTGTATAGTTCCTGATGATGCGGTGGCGCAGAATCGGGACAGCCACGCGCTGCACGTCTTCGATGTCGGGTGAATACTTGCCTGTCAGCAGGGCGTTGGCCTTGGCTCCGATGATGAGGTATTGCGAGGCACGCGGGCCTGCACCCCAACTGAGATAACGGTTGGCCCAATCGTGGGCTTTGGCGGTGTGCGGGCGGGTCTTTGCCACCAAATTCACGGCGTAATCGTACACATTATCCGGCACAGGCACACGACGCACAAGCTGCTGGAAATAAAGGATTTCCTCAGGCGACAGCACGGCGTTTACCTCCATCTCCTTCCCTACCGTCGTGTTCTTCACGATGTCGATTTCCTCCTCATAGGAAGGATAGTCGAGCATGAGGTTGAACATGAAACGGTCCAATTGTGCCTCGGGTAACGGATAGGTGCCTTCCTGCTCAATGGGGTTTTGCGTAGCGAGGACGAAGAAAGGCTCTTGCAATTTGTAAGTCTTTCCCGAAACGGTAATGCACTTTTCCTGCATGGCTTCCAACAGGGCGGCCTGCGTCTTGGGCGGCGTGCGGTTGATTTCGTCGGCGAGAACGATGTTGGCGAAAACAGGGCCTTTGATGAACTTGAACTGCCGCGACTCATCGAGAATCTCGGTGCCCACAATGTCGGAAGGCATCAGGTCGGGAGTGAACTGAATGCGGCTGAAACTCAAGCCCAAAGCCTTGCCTATCGTGTTCACCAACAAAGTTTTGGCCAAGCCCGGCACGCCTACAAGCAGCACATGGCCCTGGCAAAAGATGGAAAGGATGGTATTGTGGATGATGTCTTGTTGTCCAACGATAACCTTCCCTATTTCCTTGCGAAGGGCCTCGTATTTCTCCACAAGGGCTTTGGCACCGTCAATATCTGAATTAAAGTTTGTCATTTGATGTTCCAATCATAATAAAATTCACAGTCAGAGAAATTCTCGTCGAGGCGGATGTAGGCTTTGGCGGCCTTGTCCGACACCCATTGGCCAATAGCCTGTTGTTTTTTCATGTTTAAGGCCCAACCTTGGATGAGATTGTAGTCGTCCTTGAGGTTGGCTTGGTGTGGATCGATTTTCTTCTTCACCATCACAAGGCGGAACGCGTCCTTGTTCTCATTGGTCGTCATGGGCACGGGGTCGCTGACTTCGCCCACTTCCAAGCGGCTGATGACGAACGAAAGGTTCTTGAACTCAGGGAAATACGACTCCAGTTCAGACATGTCAGTCAAGCTGATACGATTGCCTCCTGATGCTGGATTGGTAAGGTAACCGCCATTGCTCTTCGAGTCCTCGTCGCTGAATTTCTTACAGGCTTCCTCAAAGGTCATGTCACCATTGCGGATAAGGTGTGCCACCGAATCCAACTCGTTCTGCGCCTTTTCCAAAGCTTCTACCGGCACCTTGGCCTGAAGGAGGATATGGCGGCAGTTGACCATGTTGTCACGTTTTTCGATGAGTTGGATAATATGAAAGCCAAACTCTGTCTCCACAACGTCGGAAATCTCGCCGTCACGAAGGTTGAAAGCAACTGACTCAAATTCAGGAGTCCACTCGCCTCTACCTGTCCAACCAAGCTCACCACCTTTCGTGGCCGTAGGGTCTTCGGAATAGAGTACGGCTAAAGTGGAGAAGCTCTCACCCTCAAGGATGCGCTTGCGAATCTGGTACAGACGGTCTTTCACTCGGAGCTTCTCGTCAAGGCTGACGGGCGGACGCTTCACGATTTGGCAAATCTCATACTCGGTGCCCACCGTCGGGATGCTGTCTTGAGGCAAGTCGCGGAAGAAAGTCTTGACTTCACTAGGAGTGACGACAACGTGTTCCATGATTTTGCTCTGCACCTGTTGTTGCAGCAAGTTTTCCTTGGCAGCACGGCGCACCTCGTCCTTGATTTCCAAGATGGACTTGTTGAAATATTCCTCCAATTTCTCCTGTGAGCCCATCCTGCTGACGAAATACTGGATACGGCGGTCCAACTCGGCTTCCACTTGCTCGTCGGTGACGGTGATACTATCCATTTCCGCTTGGTTGAGCATGAGCTTCTGTAACAGCAACTCTTCCAAAACCTGACATTGCATCGATTTTGCCGTACCCGTAGCACCGCCTTCAAGCCGCATCTGCAAATACTGGTTCTCAATGTCAGACTGTAGAACGATGTTCTTTCCCACCACCGCAACCACCTTGTCGATTACTTGAGGCTGGCGGTTTTGGGCAAACATAGGCAATGCCAACAGAAAACAGGCCATTAATATTGAATTCCGTTTCATCTTGGTTCAATTTTTATTCATTATCATTCTGATTATTAAAAGCAGGCATCCCCACATACACCTCAAAGGCTTGGTTCTTTTTGGCTTTTTCGTATAGTGAAGCCTTCATCCGATCAAGCAGTTCCTTTTTCCTTCGCGTGAGAATGATGCTTCGTATGTTGTCGCGTTCCATCTCCAATGGCGTGACACTTTCTTCGAGCAGATAATCCTCGAAACGCACCATGCAGGTGTACTCGTTCCAATCGAAACACACGAACTTGTTCTTTTTCAAGAAGCTTTCCACGTTGAAAATCTCTATCGGGACAATGCTGGTCAACTCATCCAATCGAATCCAGTTGTCAACATCCAAATAGCTCTTCACAGCGTAATAGGTCGACAAGACATCAAGGTTTTGCAACATCAGCGTGTCGCGGTCGCTCATCAACTTGTTGAACAGGTCTTTCTGCTTGCAGTTCTCGTCGAGGATGACATAAGCCACCTTCACCATGGTCGTGTGCAACTGGAAACTGTCCTTGTTTTCTTCATAATATGCCTCAATCTCTTCCTCACTGACGATCGTATCAAGCCGTTGGTCAATGAGCTTCGTCTCATAGGTGTAAATGACAAGCGAATTGCGGTATTCTTCCACCTGTTTCTTGAGGTCAAGATCCTCCTTGCTCAAATTGTTCTCGGCCTGATGGAGCAGCACCTGCCGTTGAATCCACGAATCAATGAAGGCATTCACTCGATGCACGCTATCCATGATGCTGGTGTTTTTCGGCACAACCCCTTGAAGGTCAGATTCATAAAGATACTTGCCGTAACATTCAGCCACCACGACCTCCTTCGATTTCTTCTCAAAGAAGTCGCAGCCCTGCAAAAGCACTAGGAAAGCGAGACCGATAAGAACGCCTAATCTCTTCATTTATAAAGATTTCTAACTTTTTCCAAGACCTTCTCGTCGATAGTGACGGGATATTTCTTGTGCAGTGCTTCCATCCAATTGTTCTCCAACTCAACTTGATAGTCAGAGGTAACAAGCCCCTTGGCTTCCTTCAGCGTCTTTTGCTCAGGTCCGCGCAGTTCGCGGATGCAAACAATAACAGTGGATTGGTCGACGGTAGACGGAATCTCATTGATTGTTCCTACTTTCCATTCGGTCTGGTCAACATATTGGTTTTCACCTTTTTGATAATATCCTTTGCGAACATAGGCGTAGTTGATGCTGTCTCTCATCAGAATGCTACGGAGGCTATCCAAATGCGTTCCATTATTAATCAGCTCCTTCACTTTAGGCAACGACTCAGGCCGCGTCACAGTGACGATGGTAGCCATAGCACGGTCGCTCCACATGTATTTGTCGGCATTGCGGGCATGGAACTGCTGTAGGCCTACCGTGTCTTTCACAGCCTTATCCCACACTTCACGATCCATCAGGTCAAAGAGAAGGATGCCGTCGCGGTATTCCTGAACCATCGCCTTGAACTCGGGGTACTTGTCCTCAAGGTGCGAATCGGCATAATCCAACATCTTCTCGTTGGAAAAGGTCTCGTAAAGCTGATAGGCGTATGTGGCTGGCGTGACGTACCTCTGCGGAGTTTGTTTCTCCTTGATGTAGCTGACGAATTCACTCACCTTGGTAGGTTTTCCATCGATAGTGAACAACGTAGCATCCATATTGACATTGGCGGCAGGTTCGTAGGCCTTGCGGAGGATGGAGCTGTCCACAGTGACCATGAAAGCCTCAATGTTTTTGTCGTTAGCCACAAAATTGTATTCCTTTCTTATCTGATTAAGTACCAACTCCTCCGACTTCTTGGAACGTGAGTCTTTCTCAATGCGTTCGCTCAAGCCCTTGGATTCCTTCTCGAACGAGTCGACGCCCGTTTTGCTCAATAGCTTAATGATGTGATAGCCGTACATGGTCCGCACTGGCTTCCCGATTTCATTAATTTCCAAAGACTTACACACCTCGATAAACTCAGGCACGATACGGCTCACAGTAAAGTTGCTCAAAGCGCCACCACGTGAAGTTGTACCTCTATCATCAGTATATTTGCTGACGGCTTCGTTCCAGTTCTTGCCGTCTTGTTCCATCAGTTCCTTGTAAATGTTGTCGGCTTTTTGCTTCATGGCTGCTTCATCCTCGGCAGATGCGTCGAAGGGCAGTTGCAGGAAGATGTGCGCCGCTTGGATGGTACCCATGGCGTCGGTGATGCTGTTCACTTTGATGATATGGTAGCCAAAATCGCTGCGAATAGGCATCGAAATCTCCCCTTCCTTGGTGTTATAGGCACCTGTCTCAAAAGGATACACCATATCAAAGACGGTGAAATAACCCAAGTCGCCACGATTGCCTTTACGAGCGGGTGACTGCTCGGTGGCTTTTGTGTCTTTTGCCGAGGGATCATCGGAATAGCGCACGGCAAGATCACCGAAATCCTCTCCATTCAAAGCCTTCTTGCGGATATCCATTGCCTTGTTATAGGCTTTCAGTGTGTCCGACGGCAAGGCGTGCTTGTCGCAGCGGATAAGGATATGCGATGCACGGATATCCTTCAACTTGCGCTGGTAGGCCTCTTGCAACAGTTCGTCCGTTATGTCATCGCTGCTCATGAAAGGCTTGGCCAGTTGCTTACGGTAGCCTGCCAGTTCCTTTTGGAATTTTTTGGAGGTGTCCAATTGCTGGGCCTCGGCCTCCATCACCTTCATGCGAAAGTTGATGAATAGGTCAAGGTATTCATCGACGGTTTTCTTCTCAATCACCTCGCTCTTGAGGTTGTTTTTGTAGTACACGTCCGTAAAATCCTTCACGGTGATTTTCTCGTTGCCGATGGTCATCAAAACTTCCTGGTCGAGTTTCGACTGGGCATTCAGGCATAAGGCTGGCACCATCATCGATGCCAACACAAAGGTTTTCAAAAAGTTAGTTTTTCTCATTTTCGTTATAATTGTTACTTATTCCTTTTATCGTCCGAAATGGGCGGTAAAATTACATAAAAACCGCCAAACTTCACCCAACATTTTTGCATAACGATGAAATTTAGCGGATAGTATGTCTCGCAACAGCGAAAATCAAGACTTCAAGACGCCTTCCACTTGGAGTCCGTCCTCAAGTACTTGGAAGTCGTTCACGGTAATCGCGTCGAACACTGACTTCACCTGCTCGATTTGACCCAAATGAATCAGGAAATAATTGTTGGATTGCTTCTCCAACAAACCTTCCGGAATCTTGTTTTTCAACAAGCCGAGAGCGGTATTAATCAGTGTCTCCGTACCCTTACCTGCCGAAATCTGCACCAACAAGTCGCTATCCCTCAACTCTTCGACAATCAAGTCGGCAGAAAGATCTTTCTTGATGACACCTAGATTGAGCGGATAGGTGACGTGAATAGTCTTTTCATCGACGCTAGCAAAGTAGATGGTTTGATTTGCCTTTTCTTGCAGGATATTCTGCAGTTCAGGGAAAGAAATGGATGCTTTCATTGTATCTAGGATTAGCAGTAATTAGAACTTCATTTTCAACTTCTTTTGCTATAATTCGGTGCTTCCTGCGTAATGGTCACATCATGCGGATGGCTTTCAAGGATGCCCGAGTTGGTGATGCGGATGAATTTGGCTTTCTTCAGGTCTTCAATGGTACGTGAGCCGGTGTAACCCATGCCCGAACGCAGTCCACCGACCATCTGATAGATGACTTCAGAGAGTGTACCCTTGTACGGAACACGCCCCGCGATGCCTTCGGGAACGAGCTTCTTCGCATCCTCAACATTATCTTGAAAATAGCGGTCTTTCGAGCCTTGCTGCATGGCTTCTATGGATCCCATTCCCCTGTAGGTCTTGAACTTACGACCTTCGTAAATTATTGTGTCGCCTGGCGATTCATCTACGCCAGCAAAAAGTGAACCCGCCATGATGGACGACGCACCTGCGGCCAAGGCCTTCACAATATCGCCAGTATAGCGGATGCCACCGTCGGCAATGACAGGGATGCTCGTGCCTTCCAAGGCTTTGCAAACATCCATGACGGCAGTGAGTTGTGGTACGCCGATGCCAGCTACCACACGAGTCGTGCAGATGGAACCTGGCCCAATGCCTACCTTGATAGCGTCAGCACCAGCCTCGGCCAAGGCTTTGGCGGCCTCAGCGGTGGCCACGTTGCCCGCCACAATATCTATGTCGGGATAGTTATTCTTCAGGTTGCGCACCATATCGATGACGCCTTGCGAATGTCCATGAGCCGTATCAACGACCAAGGCATCCACTCCCGCATCCACAAGAGCAGCGGCACGTTCGAGGGTATTGGTGGCAATACCTACGGCAGCGGCCACACGTAGGCGGCCTCGGGAGTCTTTGCAAGCGTTGGGACGCGCTTTCACCTTGATAATGTCCTTATAGGTAATGAGGCCGACAAGGTGGTTGTCCTTATCAACGACAGGCAGTTTCTCAATCTTGTGCTCTTGCAGGATGTCAGCAGCCTTCTCGAAAGAAACTTCCATCGTGGTGATGAGGTTTTCCTTCGTCATCACCTCGGCGATGGGACGCTCCAAGCCACGCTCGAAACGAAGGTCACGGTTGGTAACAATGCCAACCAGCACATTGCAGCTGTCCACCACTGGAATGCCGCCGATGTGGTACTCGCTCATCAGGTTGAGGGCATCTTTCACGGTGGCATCCACATGGATGGTCACGGGGTCGCTGATCATGCCGTTTTCGGCGCGCTTCACCTTACGCACCTCGGCGGCCTGCTTGCCGATGGTCATGTTCTTATGCAACACGCCGATGCCACCTTCTTGCGCGATGGCGATGGCCATCCGCGACTCCGTCACGGTATCCATACCAGCGGAAACCACGGGGATGTTGAGGTCGATGTTGCGCGAGAATTTGGTCTTCAGGCTTGTCTCACGGGGAAGCACATTACTATAGGAAGGCACCAAAAGGACGTCATCGTAGGTCAGGCCTTCACCAACAAATTTTTCGTTATCGAGTGACATAATGTGTAGATTTAATTAATCTGCAAAGGTAGAAAAATAATCTCAATACGTGTGGAAATGGGCAAAAAAATCTCCCCCGAAAGCCTTTCAGGGGAGACTCGTGACAGCTATGCTGTTTCTATGTTTACTTGATTCCCAACTTGGCCTTCACATCTTTGGTGACGTCAATGGCGTCGTCGCCTACATAGACGGCAGCACCCGTGGCCAAATCCAATATGTATGAATAGCCTTTTTCCTTGCCAACGCTATTGATGGCGGTCTGGATCTTCTCAAGGATGGGCGACAACAACTCAGCGCGCTTGGCTTCAAATTCCTGCTCGGCATTGGCCTGGAATTGTTGGATACGGTTCTGAATGTCGATAATTTCCTTTTCCTTCGACTGTTTCACCAAATTCGACATGGTGGCTTGGTTGGCCTCATAATCCTGCATCTTGGTCTGATACTCGGAGGCCATGGTTTGAAGCTGAGCCTGAAGCTCATTGTAATACTTTTCCAAGTCTTTTTCGGCCTTGGCCTTGTCAGGCATGACATCCAAGATTTCCGCCGTGTTGACATGGGCAATCTTCACTTGGGCGTTGGTCACTCCACTCATCACAAAGAGGGCGACTCCCAAAAACAAAACTCTGAACAATTTCTTCATTTTATTGATTTTTAATGATTTAACTCTATTTTTTCTCTGAATCAGGCTGCAAAGATAAGAATAATTCGCGTCCGCTTGCCTATCATGACATTATTTCTTGGTTTTTGTGCTGCCGCCCGTCGTCGTTCCACTTCCCGTATTGCCTGCCTTACGGCGGTCTTCACGGCGCACAGTCTGCATGACGTTGCCCAACTGGTCAAGCACATCATCGCTCACGTCGTTCTTATCATTGGCATAAAGGACGGACGTGCCAGAAGCAAGGTCAAGAATAAAGGCATAATTTTTCGTTTGAGCAAGTTCCTGCATGGCAGTGTAAATCTTCTCTTGGATGGGCTGTACCAATTCGGTACGTTTCTGGTAAAGCTGGCCTTCCGAGCCGAAATACCGCATTTGCAAGTTCTTGGCTTCTTGCTCCTTGGCAATAATGGCCTGCTCGCGGGCATTTTTCTGGTCCTCAGAAAGGAGCAGTTTTTCAGTTTGATACTTGGAGTACATCTCCTCCACCTTGTCGAAAGCAGCTTTCACTTCCTGCTGCCATTTGGTCGACAAGGCCTCGAGTTCTGCTTGAGCGTCGCCGTATTCAGGAATGTTTGCCATGATGTATTCCGAATCGACATAAACGATTTTTTGGGCGCCACCTACCAACTGGGCTTGGGCACACACAATGCCGCCAAAAACCAAAGCGGCGGCCAAAACTAAGGATTTAAATGCTTTCATTTTTTCTATTATTTGTTTGTTCTGTTTTTCTTTATCAATAATCGTTCCAAATTTTCAAAGTGCAAAACCCATCACTGTTTCTATCTCCAAACTAATCAATTGATCCTCCGATAGAGAAGTGGAATTGACTATGGTTGACACCCGTGGCACCGGGAACATCATCGAAGCCATAACCCCAGTCGAGACCAAGCAAGCCGAACATAGGCAAGTATATGCGCACACCAAGACCAGCAGAGCGCTTCACGTCAAACGGGTTGAAATTCTTGAATCCGAGCCAGCAATTACCCGCTTCGACGAAGGCCAAAGCATAGATGGTGGCTTGCGGATTGAGCGACAACGGGTAACGCAACTCCATAGTATATCTCGTCATCAGGTCGCCACCCGTTTCGGTGGTGTTGTAACCCGGCGTAAGTGAGTTGTCGGCATAACCGCGCATACCCACCAGTTCACGGCTATCCAAAGACCAGTTGTTCAAACCAGAGCCTCCGAGGAAATAACGGTGGAACGGTGTAGCTCCGATTTGATCATTGAAATGTCCCAAATAACCAAATCGCACACGCGTCATCAGCACCAGTTTTTCATAAAGTTCATTATACCAAGCTGCCTTGAAGGTCCAGCGGTGCATCTCCACCCACTTATACTTCTCATTGTCCGAAAGGGTGCTGTAGTCCTTATCGGTGAATAACGAATAGGGCGGCGTGATTTCAAGTCCCAATTGGAACTCGGAACCACTGCGCGGATAAAGCGGTTGACTCACGGAGTTACGGCTCAAAACGATATTGTAGCTAAGCACATTGAACCTACCATTGCCGTCACCTACGTTCAAATATGCCGATTTATAGTTGTTCAATCTGTAATGCATCACATTGATTCCCTGGTAGATAGAGAAATAGTCGTCTGGCCATGTAAGACGGCGGCCCAAACCAGCTGTCACGCCCGTGCGATTGAACCAACCGTAGTCCTCTGAAGTCCTGTCTCGCATTTTGGCTTGGAACGACTGGAACACCGACACTGTCAGCGAGTTGGGTTTGCGGCCTCCCAACCATGGCTCCGTAAACGAAAATCCATAATAGATGTATTGCAAGCCATAAGTCATCACATTTAAGGACAATTTCTGACCGTCACCAGCGGGAATGGGACGCCACGCCTCCTTCTTGAACAGGTTGCGCAGGGAGAAGTTGGAAAATTGCAGTCCAGCCTGAAGTATCAGAGAACCAGCTGCATAACCGCCGGAAAAACTGATCTGGTCGGCAGCCGCTTCCTCCACTTGATACTCGATGTCGACGGTGTTGTCACTGTAGTTTGGCTTCACATCAGGATTGATGCTCTCTTGGTTGAAGAAACCCAACGTGGCCAGTTCGCGCACGGAGCGCACCACGTCGCTACGGCTGTAGAGTTGGCCAGGACGTGAATACAGCTCACGGAGCACCACATGGTCGTAGGTCTTCGTGTTGCCCACCAACGTCACATTGCTGATACGAGCTTGCTTGCCTTCGTTGAGGCGTATCTCAAGGTCGATGGAGTCGTTTTCCACCTGCACCTCAACGGGATCGACGCGGAAAAAGAGGTAGCCGTCGTCCATATACAAGGAGCTGATGTCAAGCGTAGTCTCACTATAGTTCAAGTTCTTGTCGAGCAATTCCTTATTATATACATCACCTTTCTTGATGCCAAGGATGGAGCTGAGCGTCTCACTGCTATACTTGGTGTTGCCCGTCCAAGAGATGTTGCGGTAATGGTATTTGCTACCTTCATCAACGACGAGGTCGATGCCAAGGTTCCTGTCGTCAATCCGATAGACGGAATCGCGCACGATGCGAGCATCGCGATAGCCTTTGGAATTGTATTTGGCGATGACTTTCTGCTTGTCATCCTCGAAGTCCTTTTCGAGATAGCGTGAGGCCTTGAAGATACGCGGACGGTAATTGTCGTAGAAATACTCCTCAATGCCCGTGATGGCTTTCAGCGGTTTCAGCGTAAACACATCGGCAACGGTGTTCACCACAAGCGGTCCCAACGGATCGAGCGGGTCGAAGTGGCCGCGCTGTTTTGTTTCCTTCATGGCAGCAAGAATCTGGGCTTCCGAAAGGTTGTCGTTGCCCATCACGTTGATTTTACCGATTTTCACTTTCTTTCCCTTGTCGATGTCGATAATCATGTCAACGTAGTTGTCCTTGGCAGTGTCGGCCACTTGCTGAATGTTAATATCGACATTAAGGAAGCCCTTGTCGTAGAAATAATTCTCAATGATGCGGCGCGTTTTGGTCAGCAGATGATCGGTGGCGATGTCACCGCGTGAAAGATTGATTTTGTTTCGGATGTCGTCGGCTTCGCTTTTCTTGATGCCTTTGAAAGAGAATCTTGAAATCCTCGCCCGTTCCCTGACAACAATTTGCAGGAAGACCTTGTCTCCCACAAAATCGGTGGCATTGATGGCCACATCCTCAAACATACCTTGCTCCCAAATCTTTCGGATGGCCGAAGCGATGCCATCGCCAGGGATGGAAATCGTCTCTCCCACCCTCAGCCCCGCAAGCATACTCAGCATGGAACCGTCAACATATTTCGCACCTTCCACAACGATGCCTCCGATTTCATAGTCCTTCGGATGCGAATAATCCACTTCCGAGAGGTCGTCACCGATCTGGATTTGGGCGTATGCACCATTCTCCCACGACAAAAGGAAAAAAAGAAAGACGATTATGAGTAAATATCTGTTTTTCATTAGGTTATTCATTGTCATTTCGTAACTTGCTCGCTAGTCTTGCCGAATCTGCGCTCACGGTGTTGATAGTTCAATATAGCTTCATAAAGGTCTGCTTTACGGAAATCGGGCCAATATTTTGGAGTGAAATAAAGTTCGGAATAGGCCAGCTGCCATAAGAGGAAGTTGCTGATGCGCTCTTCGCCGCTGGTGCGGACCAGCAGCTCAGGGTCAGGCATTCCTGCAGTGGAAAGATAAGATGAAACCGTGGCATCATTGATAGCTTCGGGAGCGAGTTCCCCATCTGCCACGTCTTGCGCCATGCGGCGTGAGGCCTGCGTCAAGTCCCAACGGCCAGAATAACTCAAAGCCAAAGTAAGCGTCATACGGGTGTTGTGGCTCGTGTCGGCGATGGCCTGCATTAGTTGGTCGTAATTCGACTTGGGCAAACTCTTCAAATCTCCGATAGCGTTCAGTTTGATGCTGTTCTTGTTCATCGTAATCACCTCAGCCTTGATGGTTTGTGCCAACAAAGTCATCAAGCCGCTGACTTCGGCGATGGGGCGGTTCCAGTTTTCGGTGGAAAAAGCGTAAAGCGTCAAATACTTGACGCCGAGTTCCGCCGAAGCCTCCGACACCTCACGCACCGACTGCACCGCACTTTGATGTCCGAAAATACGTTGCTTGCCGCGTTCTTTGGCCCAGCGTCCGTTGCCATCCATGATGATGGCAATATGCTGAGGAAGCCGTTCTATATCAATCTGTTGCTTAAGTTGTTCCTTTAGTTCCATAATCAGAATTTGCTTAGGTTACAGCCCCGTCCGTCGGGCAGGTTAAATTTCCAGGTCAATGACAAGCGAGCCATGCCAAACCAGTCTTTGTAAGAAGAATTGCCTCGCTGCTGGTTGGCGAGATAGTTTCCCGTCGGGTCGGTCAAGTCGTAGTCAATGCCATCAACGGTGACAACAGCATGGTCGGCAGAAGCGGAATAGACACCTTCTACGTCGTCCAAATAGTCGGTGAAAGTCTTCTGCATCCGCCACTCCACTGTAGCAGCAACATGTCTCGCCAAAGAGAACTTCACACCCACGCCGAACGGGATGGAAAAACCGACGGGCATCGACTTATAAACGAGATATTCATACCACTTCGCATCGGCAGGCAACGGAGCTTCCGTATATCTCAAAGTTTTCGTTTCTTTATTAACGTACCGCAGATTTACCAAAGAATCGCCCACATTCGCGTAAGGTGTGTACATAAACACTGAAATGCCTGCAAAAATGTAAGGCGACACGTTCCTTTTCGGGTTGCCGGTATAGTATTCAAGGAAATTGAACTCGGCCTCAAGGCTGAAATCGTTGATTTTCGTCGTGAAATTCAGACCTCGTTCGGGTCGCCAATTGATAACTGCATCGTCCGCCTTCACCGTGGCATGGGCATAGTCAAAGCGGAACGTCCAGCGGCTGTCCCAATTGAAACGTACCACGCCGCCGTATTGCAGCTGCGACTGGGCAAAAGGTATCATCGGGTTCAGGTCACCCATGTAATAACTCAGACCCACATGAGGCCCAACCTCTATGGTTTTGGGGTCGTCAAATTGGGCTTTGGCTTGGAAAAATGATGCCAAGCAACACAATATCAATAAGAAACGAGTTTTTCTATACATAATTTGAGCTTGCAAATTTAGGAATTTTTCCAATGAAAACGCAAGAAATCAGTTTCTATTGTCCTTTCCCCACATCAATTTGTTGCGGATGGTGCCGAAAAAGTCCTCGCCTCGCATTCTGACGAGATTGATGCAGAAGCCCGCCTTGCGTACTTTCAGTTGCACAGAAGTATCTAAGGCACAAGTTCTTGAGTCCATGCTGAACACAAACTTCTTCTCGCGGCCCTCCACTTGAATGCAGATTTCGCTATCGTCGGGGATGACGATGGGACGCACCGTCAGGTTGTGTGCTGCGATGGGCGTGATGACAAAACTCTTCGAGCTTGGTGCAATGATAGGACCGCCCGCACTCAGCGAATAGGCAGTGGAACCCGTCGGGGTGGCCAAAAGGATACCGTCGCCCCAATAGGTATTCAAGTAAACATCATCAACAAACACCTTGATAGCCAGCAGACTATGCTCAGGATTTCGGATGACGTTCAGCTCATTGAGGGCATAACGCACATCGCCAAAGACATTCTCAGGAGAGACTAATTCGAGCAAGGTGCGCTGCTCTACGACATAGTCACCCGATAGCACACTCTCCACAGCCTTCCCGATCTCGCTCTTCGAGATACTGGAAAGGAAGCCCAAGCGTCCCATGTTGATGCCCACCACGGGCAGACCCGAATCGAGGACGAAAGGCACCGTATCCAAGATAGTACCGTCGCCGCCGATGGAAAACAACAGATCGGCTTTCAGGTCGGCGTGAGAGAGGAAAACGTCATATTGAATATCTTCGGGCACAAAGGCTTCGACAAGTTCCGAAAAAGGTTTATAAATCAATATATTCACCTGATGATCAGACAAATGCATCAGCAATTGGCGCATGTAAGCACCGTTTTCAGGCGAGAAGCTTTTTCCAAACAAGGCAATGGTCATGACGAATCTCGATTAGGGTTTCAAGGCTTTTTGTTTTTCGGCCAACGATTTGTCGAGGCCAACGAGGAAATTACGTGTCTTGTCGAGTGTTTCCAACAAAATGATTCTTTCCTCGTAGTCGCTGAACTTCTCCTTGAGGGTGGTCTTGGCACCAGCCAAAGTGTAGCCTTTCACCTTGAGCAACTGATAGATGACGTGGACATAACGCACATCGCGCTCAGTGAAAAGGCGGTTCCCTTTCTTGTTCTTGCGTGGCCGCAGCACGTCAAATTCCCTTTCCCAGTAGCGGATGGTCGAGGTATTGACATTGAACATTTTGGCTACCTCGCCAATCGAGTAATAGTATTTTCCATTGGTTTTGTTCTCTTCCATAGCTAATCCATTGTTTGCGTCGGCAGGGTCGACTGTTGCAGAATCTGTTCGTATTCGTCGGGGGTAAGGTCGTTGTAGAGGAAATTAATCGGGTCAATGGGGATGTCGTTTTTCAACACCTCGTAATGCAGGTGGACACCCGTCGTTTTTCCCGTGTTGCCGATGTAGCCCACAAGTTGTCCCCGCTTGATTTTCTGCCCTTTGCAGACGGCGGCTTTCTGGAGGTGGGCATAGCGTGTCTTGTAGCCGAAGCCGTGGTCGATGGTGACCATGTTGCCGTAACCCCACTCATTGTTTTCCACATCCGCAACTACACCATCGCCCGTAGCGTAAGCCTCCGTGCCCATCTGGGCCGAGAAGTCCATGCCGCTGTGGAATTTCGTCACCTTATAAATAGGGTCGGGGCGATGGCCGAAATATGAGGAGATGTACTTGACTTCAGTCTCCTTCAGCGGGAAAATGGCTGGAATGCAGGCCAACATCGCCTCCTTGTTGCGCGCCAAGTCGAACAATTCGTCGTATGAAACAGATTGGTGATAGAGTTGGCTCGCAATCACGTCTAACTTCTGGGCTGCCCCAACCACAGAGCCTGAGTTATGGTAACCGTAAAGGCTGGCGTATCGATCGGTACCCGAGAAGCCCGAACGCCGCACGGCAGCCGGAATCGGGTCGGCCTCAAACATGACACGATAGAGGTCGTTGTCGCGTTGTTCCATGTCGATGAGCAATAGCTCCATGTTGTCCAACTTGTCGTTCAGGATTTCATATTGCAACTTCATGTATTCCAGCTCCCTTGCTTGCATTTTCTCGTTCGGCGACTGGAAAAACGTGTAAAGCAGAATTGCGAAGAGGAACGCGCCACCCGCTATCGATAGCAACACCAGTACTGCCCGCACAATGCGCTTCGAAATGGGCATCACAAACTTCTCAAATTCCAGCGTCTTATGGTTGAAAATGTATTTCTGTTTTGCCATGCAAAAGTCAACTTTTAAACATTTTGAACGACTTAAATCAAATTCTATTGCGCAAAATTACAGTTTTTTGCGTAACTTTGCACGTTCTTTTGAAGTATTTTTAAAAATAGAATCACACAATCAACTGAAAATGAACGCCTACGAAATCAGAAATAGCTTTTTGGACTTCTTCCGTTCAAAGCAACACACCATCGTGCCTTCGGCACCCATCGTCGTCAAAAACGACCCGACTTTGATGTTCACCAACGCTGGCATGAACCAGTTCAAGGACATCTTTTTGGGCAACCAGCCCGCCAAATGGAATCGTGCCGCCGACACGCAGAAATGCCTTCGCGTCTCTGGCAAACACAATGATTTGGAGGAAGTTGGCCACGACACCTATCACCATACCATGTTCGAGATGTTGGGCAACTGGTCCTTCGGCGACTATTTCAAAAAGGAAGCCATCTCCTACGCTTGGGAATACCTCACCGAAGTGGTGAAAATCGACAAAAACAGGCTTTATGTCACCGTTTTCGGAGGTGATGAAAAGGACGGTCAACCCGCTGACATGGAGGCGTTTGGCTATTGGAAAGAACACGTTAGCGAAGACCGCATCATCTACGGCAACAAGAAGGACAACTTCTGGGAAATGGGTGAGACCGGTCCCTGCGGTCCCTGCTCCGAAATCCACATCGACCTGCGCGATGACGAAGCCCGCAAGCAAATCCCAGGCCGCGACCTCGTCAACATGGATGACCCGCAAGTGATTGAAATCTGGAACCTTGTGTTCATGCAATACAACCGCATGGCCGACGGTCACTTGGTGGAACTACCCGCCAAGCACGTCGACACGGGCATGGGCTTCGAACGCTTGGTGCGCGTGCTGCAAGGCAAGACCTCCAACTACGACACTGATGTGTTCCAGCCGCTGATTCAAGAGATTGCTAAGATGTCGGGTATCGCCTACGGCAAGGCCGAGAAGTCCGATGTGGCCATGCGCGTCGTTGCCGACCACTGCCGCGCCGTGAGCTTCGCCATCGCCGACGGGCAACTGCCCTCCAACAATGGTGCTGGTTACGTCATCCGCCGTGTGTTGCGTCGTGCCGTACGTTATGGCTTCACCTTCCTCGGCTTCGAAGAACCATTTGTTTATAAGCTGTTGCCGATTCTGGTGCAGCAGATGGAGCATAACTTCCCAGAAATCAAGGCACAACAGGAATTGGTCGGCAAGGTCATCCGCGAGGAGGAAGCCTCGTTCCTGCGCACCTTGGCCCAAGGCATCAAGCGCTTCGAGGGCTATGTGGAACAGCATCCCAAGCAAGACATTGACGGCAACTTCGCCTTTGAATTGTTCGATACTTACGGCTTCCCCATCGACCTTACCCAACTGATGGCCAACGAGAAAGGCCTCAACGTCGACATGGATGGCTTCAAGGCCAACCTTGAAGAACAGAAAAACCGCTCGCGCAAGGCCGCCGAAAAGGCCAACGGCGACTGGGTCATTGTGAACGACAGCGAACAACCCACTGAGTTTGTGGGCTATACCGACTTCGAATGCCAAAGCCACATCCTGCGTTTCCGCGAAGTGGTGGCTAAAAACAAAAAGCACTTTGAAATCGTCCTCGACAAGACACCGTTCTACGCCGAGATGGGCGGTGAGGTAGGCGACACTGGCATCCTGAACTCTGAAAACGAGACGATTAAGATTGTGAATACCATCAAGGAAAACAACTTGGTCATTCATATTACGGAACAGTTGCCGCAAAATCCCGATGTGGTTTTCACAGCAGCCATCGACACGGCGCGCCGCCAGCGCATCGCCAACAACCACAGCGCGACGCACTTGATGCACGCCGCGTTGAGGCAGGTGCTTGGCACTCACGTTGAACAAAAGGGTAGCTTGGTTGATGACCAACGCCTGCGCTTCGACTTCAGCCATTTTGCCAAGATGACGACTGACGAAATCCGGCAGGTGGAGAGAATCGTCAACCGCAAAATCCGCGAGAACATCCCCAATGTGACTTACGCCGAAATCCCGATTGACGAAGCCAAGGCCATGGGCGCGACGGCCTTGTTTGGCGAGAAATACGGTGACAAGGTGCGCGTGGTGGTCTTCGATAAGGACTATTCCATGGAACTCTGCGGCGGCTGTCACACTTCTGCCACGGGCAACATCGGCTCATTCAAGATTGTCTCGGAAGGCGCGATTGCAGCGGGTATCCGCCGTATCGAGGCCATCACGGGCGAAGCTGTGGAACGCTATATTGACGAGCAACTTGACCTCATCGGACAAATCAAGGAAACCGTCAAGTCGCCCGATTTGGTGAAAGGCGTGACTTCGCTCAGCGAACAAAACTCCGCCTTGAAGAAAGAAGTGGAACGCCTGATGCAGGAGCAAGCCCATACCGTGGCAGAAAAACTACTCGCCAACGCCATCGAAAACAACGGTTGCAAGCTTATCTTCGACACGTTGTGCTGCCCTGGCGACCAGCTCCGCAATATTGCCACAATGCTCAAGCAGATGGATGAAAACGCCATCGCCATCCTCGGTTCAGTCGTTGAGGGCAAGCCTTCACTTTGCCTAATGCTGCCCACCAACATCGTGGAAACCAAAGGCTTGGATGCCACCAAGCTCGTCCGCGAGGTAGCCAAGGAAATCCAAGGCGGCGGCGGCGGACAAAGCACCCTTTGCGTGGCCGGTGGCCGGAATGCTGACGGTCTGCCCAAAGCCATGCAACTGCTGAAGGAAAAACTGGTTTAAGATTGTAGTCATTTCATTCCCTATTGCCAGACGCAAAAGCCTGACAATAGGGAATTTACTTTGTCACGAAAAAGAGATTCAACATGGACACCTACATCATCAGAAAACAAATCCACCGTTTGCCTGGCAAGGTCATCCACAACATCCCCCTGCCAGAGCCGCAGGTGGTGGAAGGCCACGCATCGCGCAAGCAAATTGGCGAAATTTGCCGTCAATGCGGCTATCGGCAAGTGCTGTTGGTCACCGACAAGACCTTGAGCAAGCTTGGTTATGAGCAAGCCATCACACAAACCTTGACGGATGCGGGGGTAAACTATACCGTTTTCAATGAAATCAACTCCGAGCCTACCATCGCCCTCATCGAAGCGGGTCGCGAGGTGGCGTTGGAGTGCAATGCCGAGTGTATCATCGCCCTTGGCGGTGGTTCGGTGATGGACACCTGCAAGATGGTGGCCGCCGGGGTGAGAATGCCACACCTCCCCGTTAAAGCCCTGCTGCTGAAGTTCTTGCCCGTTCCTGACAAGACCTTACCCATCATTGCTGTACCTTCCACCGCCGGAACTGGTGCCGAGGTCACAGTGGGTGCCGTGGTGACCAACAATCATGGTACAAAAGGCTCCACGGTGCTCATCGGCCTTGATGTGACCCATGTAATCCTCGACAGCGAACTCACTATCCACGCGCCCCAGCAGGTGACGGCAGCTTGCGGCATGGACGCGCTCAGCCATTGCATCGAAGGGGCCATCAGCGACGTGGACGTTGACGATGCCGACGAAGAAATGTCCGAGGAAGGCGTGCGACTGATTTTGCAACACCTCCCCACCGTGATGAAGGAGCCAGAAAACATCGAGGCCCGGTTGGGCATGTGCCGAGCGGCCATGTACGGCGGTCACGCCATCAACACGCAATTGGCGGGCTATGTTCACGCCTTTGCCCACAGCATCGGAGCCAAATACCACCTCCCTCACGGACAAGCCATCTCCCTGATGCTCATGCCCGTCTTGGAATACCAGAAAAGTGCCTGCATAGAGAAATACGCCATGCTGGCCCGCTATTGCCAAATCGCCGAAGACGACGCCAACGACACCGAGGCCGCCAACCTCTTTCTGCAAGCCATTCGGGAGCTGATGGCACAATGCGGCATGGACAAACTCTCCTCTCCCGTAAAGGCCTGTGACCACGAGGAACTGACCCACATGATTGCCAAGGATTCCATCAACTATTCCGCGCCTTTTACCTTCAGTAACAACGACATAGAACAGGTTTTAATGACCGTTACCCAAAAAGAATAACCCATGAACTATACCGAAAGCGACATCCGCAACATCGTGGCCGAGCAACGGAAATTCTTCCGCACCGGCACCACCCTCGATTTGAAATGGAGGCTACAGCAACTCAAAAAACTGAAAGCCGCCGTCATCGCACACGAAACGGAGTTTGAAGAAGCCTTGGCCGAAGACCTTGGCCGAAGCCGTGTCGAAGCCTATCTTTGCGACATCGGTCCCATCATCACCGAGGTCAACGAGATGATTCATGGGCTGCGCCGTTGGGCGCGTCCCGAGCGGCATTTCAGCGGTTTGATGTGCTTCCCAAGCATGGTTACCAAAGTGTATAAGATGCCCTACGGCGTGTCGTTGGTCATCAGTCCGTTCAACTTCCCCATTCTGCTCACCATCGGCGTGGTGGCGGCAGCCATGGCTGGAGGCAACACCGTGGTTGCCAAGACAAGCTCCAAATCGGCGGCTTGTACAGCGGTACTCAAAAAGTTCTTTGCCGAAGTCTTCCCGCCCGAATACGTCACCCTCATCGATGGCGGACATGACGTGGCGGATATGTGCCTCGCCCAGCGTTTCGACAAAATCTTCTACACGGGTTCGCCTTCGGTGGGCAAGCATGTGCTGGCCGAAGCCGCAAAAAACCTCACTCCCGTGGCTTTGGAACTCGGTGGTGAGACCGGCAACTGGTGCATCGTCCGCAAGGATGCCGACCTGAAAGATGCTGCACGCAAAATTGCCTTCTTCAAGCTCTGCAACGCTGGACAAATCTGCATCAATATCAACCAAATTGCGGTGGCTGAGGAGATTGCCAAGCCTTTCATTGAGGAACTCAAAAACACATTCGTGAAGCAAATCGGGGAACACGCCGAAAGCAATCCCGAATATCCCAAGCTCATCACCGATGCCGCCTACGACAAATGCGCCAACCTCGCCGAGGAATATCGCGACCGCATCATATTTGGCGGTGTTGGCAACAAGGAAACGTGCCGCTTCGCCCCCACCCTCATCTATCCCGTCGACATCAACGAGCACATCGTACAGCACGAGTTATTTTGTCCGCTGCTGCCCATCGTCCCCTACAAGGATGCAGAAGTTGACACCCTCATGGAAACTGTTGCCGACCGCGAGCATCCTTTGGCCATGTATCTGTTTACCAAGGACATGAAGTGGGCCAACCGCATCATGCAGACCCAGCAATACGGCGGAGGCTGCATCAATGAGGTGTGCATCCACATGATGGTCAAGGGCGTTCCGTTTAATGGCACCGGCCATTCTGGCATGGGCGCTTACCACGGCGAGTGGGGCTTCAGGGAATTCACCCATCCGCAGACGGTACTTAAGGGCAAGACGCGATTCAATTTGCCTTTGCGGGAGCATCCATACGGTGGTGAAACAGGTGAGAAAAAGCTGAAGATTTTGAGGGGTTTTGAACGGTAATAGTAGTTCCAAAAAACGTATAGGAGCTTGGATACTGGTTATTCCGCTAACTTGATAAGCGGTTCTCCAAGGGCGACAGAAAGTTGCGACAAGGAACGCAAAGTGAAGTTCGGAAAACCCGTTATCCAACGAGAAACCACAGCTTCACTTTTGCCCATCTTGTGAGCCAAGTCACGCTGCGTCATGTTTTTCTCTTTGAGAATAGCATCTATGCGGGCAATAATGTCAGCGGACATTTGTACTTCCGACATTATTTCGGGTGATACTGCCGCAACCTTGCTTTCGAACCATTCCTGTTTGTTTTTCATATCTCAAAAGTTATATCTTCAACGCCGTTTAAAACTTTCTCTTCAATGCTCACATAGCCTTTTTCAAGGTTTTCTTTCAGAATCTTATCGAAACGCTGTAAATCAAGAACGTAACCATACAGTTTTGGGTCTTTTTGATAGTTCTTGGTGACCTTTACACCACCATTTCCAAGAATCACAATTTGTTCCGATATGCGCAGGCAATACAATCTCAATTTTCCACCACCAATCGGAATTGCTTGCACATCGTCATTCATTTTGCCTTCAGGACGGAAAAACCTTTCCAATGCACCTTTGTCCAATACTACCTGCAACGCTGCGATGATACGTTGGTAATCACTATTATAGGTAGCATTCATTTCAAATTCGGCAACGAACTTCTCAAATTCAGTCGTCCCGTCCATCTCAAAACTGATGGAATAGAGAGCCGTTTTTTCTGACTCTTTAATAAGGTCTATGGTGGTTTTCTTCTTCATAACGCTGCAAAGATAGTAAGAAAATTGACATATATGCTAAACTGTGGCAAAAATACAGAAATTTTGGATTATGCAAGGAAAAAAGAAACAAATCCCTAACTTTGCGCCAAATTTTTGCTGAATGACCCTCCTCGACTGGCTCCCAATAACGAAAAAAGAAACCGACCTGCGTGGTTGGGATGAGGTTGACATTGTCTTCGTCACGGGGGACGCCTACGTCGACCATCCCGCTTTCGGGGCAGCCGTCATCGGGAGGGTGTTGGAGCACAACGGATTCCGTGTGGCACTTATCCCGCAACCCAATTGGAGGGACGACTTGCGCGAATTCAAAAAATTTGGCAAGCCGAGACTGTTTTTCGGCGTGTCAGCAGGCTGCATGGACTCGATGGTGAACCACTACACTGCCAACAAACGCCTGCGCAGCAACGATGCCTACACCCCAGGCGGCGAAGCAGGCTTTCGTCCCGACCGCGCCACAGTGGTCTATAGCAACATCCTCAAACAACTCTATCCCGATGTGCCCGTCATCATTGGCGGCATCGAGGCTTCGCTAAGGCGCGTGACACATTATGACTATTGGGACGACTGCCTGAAACCCAGCATTTTAGTCGACTCCAAGGCGGACCTTGGCGTGTATGGCATGGGCGAACTCACCATGGGGGAAATCGCCAAGGCCATCCAAAGCGGAAAGAAAGTCAGCGAACTGACGGACATTCAGCAGACTTTTTTCCTGCAAGATAAAAACCAACCTTTGCCCAATTTCGACGGCGAAACCATCGAACTCGTGTCGCACGAAATCTGCCTGAAAGACAAGAAAAAATATGCCTCCAATTTCCGCCACATCGAGGAGGAATCGAACAAGAAACACGCGGCGCGGCTGATACAAGACATTGGCGACCAAAGACTTGTCATCAATCCGCCTTTGCCGACCTTTACCACGGAACAAATTGATGCTTCTTTTGATTTGCCTTACACGAGATTACCCCATCCAAAATATGCCAAACGCGGCGTGATTCCCGCCTACGAGATGATTCGCCACTCCGTGAACCTGCACCGAGGTTGCTTTGGCGGTTGCGCTTTTTGCACGATTTCGGCGCACCAAGGGAAGTTCGTGGCCTCGCGCAGCAAGGAGTCCATCATGAAAGAGGTGGAAAAAGTGACCGAGATGGAAGACTTCAAGGGCTACATCAGCGACTTAGGCGGGCCATCGGCGAACATGTACCGCATGAAGGGCAAGGATGAACGTCTTTGTGAGAAATGCGCCCGACCGACCTGCCTGCAACCCACTGTGTGCAAGAACCTTAACACCGACCATCACCCCCTCATCGAGATATATAAAGAAGTCGACAAAAACCCGAAAGTGAAGAAAGCCACCATCGGCTCAGGCATCCGATATGACCTGTTTTTGCACGACAGCTCGCCTGAGGAAAACAAGGCGATGGGCTATGACGAGTATTTCCGCCAGTTGGTCACGAGGCACGTCAGCGGGCGACTGAAAGTGGCCCCCGAGCACACTTCCGACGCCGTCTTGAAACTCATGCGCAAACCCAAGTTTGACCTGTTCGTCAAGCTGAAGAAGAAGTTCGACCAAATCAACGAAAAGGAGCTTTTGAACCAGCAGCTTATCCCCTATTTCATCTCCTCGCATCCCGATTGCTACCTTGAAGACATGGCTGAGTTAGCCGTGAGAACCAAGGAGTTAGGCTACCATTTGGAGCAAGTTCAAGACTTCACGCCCACCCCCATGACTTTGGCCACCGAAATCTATTATTCCGGCTACGATCCCTACACTTTGGAACCCGTTTTTTGCGCCAAAACAAAGGAGGAAAAAATCGCCCAACAACGCTTCTTCTTCTGGTACAAGCCCGAAAACCGTGAATGGGTAAAGAACGCATTACGCAAGATTGGTCATCCCGAATGGATTAAAAAACTGTTTGCCAAATCTTGAATCTTTAAATTTTAAATCTTTAAATCAAACATTAATCACTACTTTTGCGGCAAATTTCTAAAACTAATTCATCATGAAGAAAAATCTCCTCGGAGCCATCGTGCTCATCGCTGCCCTCGCTTTCACAAGCTGCGGCAACAAAGACCAGAAAAAAGAAAAAGACGAAAAGGCCAACGCTGAAATCGAACTCAAAGATGTCAAACTACCGAACCGTCTGCTCATCATCGTTGACCCGCAAATCGACTTTACTACGGGCAGTTTAGCCACCAAAAAAGGTCCCGCCGCCATGGACTATCTCGCCAAAACCTTGAGAGATGATGCCTGGAGAAAGTATGGCTGGATTATCGTCACCCAAGACGCGCACCCCAAAAACCACTGCTCGTTTGTCGAACAAGGCGGCGTGTTCCCGCCCCACTGCGTGCAAGGCACCAAAGGCATGGATGTTTATCCCGCACTGCAAGAAGTGTTGGACTACCTTATGCAAAACTGCTCGGGCATGAATATCCATTACATGCAAAAAGGCAACCTTGCTGACAAAGAAGAGTTTAGCATCTTCCAAAACGAGCAAAGCGGAGAAAAACTGCGTCGTACCATCGAGGAATTTGAACACTTCGAGGGCATCGACATCTGCGGCATTGCCACAGACTATTGCGTCTACGAGACCACCAAGGACTTGTTAGCTTTCTACCCTGCCAAGCAAATCCGCATCATCACCAACTGCCTCGCCGCTGTCGACGAAAACGACACCAAGCTCGCCGACCTGATGAAGGAAAACGGCATTGAAAGCATTGAGTTTTAATCAGTAGATAGTTAATAGTTATCAGTTGAAAGTTGATGACTAAATTCAAGACATTTCTACAGCGCAAGGGCGTCGACATGAGCTGGAAAGCCTATTTTGTCGACGCTCTTGGTGCTATGGCATTAGGCTTGTTCGCCTCGCTACTCATCGGCACCATCTTCCAGACCTTGGGAGACAAAACGGGCATTGAGGCCTTTGCCACCATCGCGAAATACGCCAAAGCCGCCACGGGAGCCGCTATCGCGGTGGCCATTGCCTACAAACTCCGCTGCGAAGGATTGGTATTGTTTAGTGCCATTGCCGTGGGCATTGCGGGCAATGAGTTGGGTGGCCCGATGGGTGCATACGTGGCTGTCATCGTGGCCATTGAGTTGGGCAAGATGGTCTACAAAGAGACCCAAGTCGACATTTTGGTCACTCCCGCCGTGGTCATCATCAGCGGTGTTTTGATGGCCTACGTCGTCGGTGCGCCCATCCAAAAGGTGATGACCGCTCTCGGCACCTTCATCGAAAACGCCACTTTGATGCAGCCCTTCCTCATGGGCATTGTCGTTTCAGTGGTCATCGGAGCGGTACTGACCTTGCCCATCAGTTCGGCGGCTATTTGTTTGGCCATCGGTTTGGGCGGACTGGCCGGAGGTGCGGCCACGGCAGGTTGTTGCGCCCAGATGATTGGCTTTGCCGTGCTGAGTTTCAAGGAAAACCGCTGGGGCGGACTTGTCGCTCAAGGCCTCGGCACTTCCATGCTGCAAATGGGCAACATCGTGAAGAATCCCAGAATTTGGATTCCCCCCACCCTCGCCGCTGCCATCACCGGTCCGATTTCCACTTGCATTTTCCATTTGGAAAACATTCCCATCGGCTCCGGAATGGGCACCTGCGGCCTCGTCGGCCCCATAGGCATCTACACCGCCATGCCCGAAGGTGACACCAACATGTGGATTGGAATGTTGCTTGTGTGCTTCGTGTTGCCCGCCCTGCTTTCGTGGCTTTTCGGACTGATTCTGAGAAAGATAGGTTGGATTCACGAAGGCGACCTCAAAATCGACTGCTGATGCCGAAAGTCCCTGCCAAGCCGCTCACACCCGACCAAGTTCTTGACAAGATGGCCAAATACTGCGCCTATCAAGAGCGTTGTGTGAAGGATGTGCGCGACAAACTGAAGACTTTCGACCTTTCCGAAGAAGAAAAGACTAAAATCCTTGATTATCTGTTGGATAACCGTTTCGTCAATGATGAGCGGTTTGCGAGGAGTTTTGTGCGCGGCAAAGTAAACCAAAGCGGTTGGGGGCTGAACAAAATCCGGTTTCATCTTATGCAGAAAGGCATCGCCAAGGAAATCATCGACGAAGCACTGGGTCAGACCGACGAAGAAGTTTATCGCCAACGCCTCATCGACATCCTGACCACGAAAGCCAAGACTGTAAAAGCCGAAAATGACTTTGAGAAGAAACGCAAATTGGCTGCCTACGCCATGCAGAAGGGCTTTGAGGGGACGCTGGTTTGGGAGGTTTTGAAAGAATTGGACTTTTAGCAAGATTTTGTATCTTTGCCGCAAATTTCGACAAACGCCCGATGAGATTCCCAAAACGCCTGATAACGCAAACACCTGAATGTCTGACAGAACCCGTCAGTCAGATGCTTAATGTTATCATCTCTTCTTTGTTTGCGTTGGTGTTTCTGACGGCCTACGTCCCCTTCTCGGAAACGGCTTGGTTTCAAGTGGGCAAAAGCAGCTATTTCTTCATTACAGCCGCGTTTGTGGGCTCGGGGATGTTGTTTCTCGCTTTAAGCCGAATGCTGATGAACTGGCACGTCCGAAAAATCCGTCATTTCCCTTTCTGGTTGTATATCCTATGGCTTTTCCTCGAAATCATGATTATTTCTGTGTGCCACACGCTGATTTCCTATTTTGAGATTCAGGCCACGGACCACAGTTTCGGCTATCTCTACGCCAAAAGTGTCTTGATTACCTTTATCGCTTTGGCTGTACCTTATACCGTTACAATATTGGCCATCTTGCTGAAGGACACGCGACAACGCCTTATGCTCACCAAGAGTGACACAGTGGAATCGGACGACGAAGTGATGCCCGAACACACTGAAATCATCAACCTGATGGACAACAACGGCAACCTGAAACTCTCCGTCAAGCTCGATAACCTCTATTACATCAAGGCCGAGGACAACTACATTAACGTGTTCTACCAACGCAGCGGTGCCATCGCGAGCTACATGCTGCGTTGCAAGATGAAGACCATCGAAGACAACTGCGTGGATTCCAGCAGTTTGATGCGCTGCCACCGCTCCTACATCATTAATATTAAAAAGGTGAGCGTGCTGCACAACGAGGCCGACGGCTTCGTCATCGACTGCGAGCGCGAAGGGCTTGATTCAGTGCCAGTTTCCAAAACCTACTCGGCGAAGGTTTTGGAAGCGTTCAATAAGAAGTAAAAATAGAGAAGCCCCACCATTTGGCGAGGCTTCTCTTCTGCTATCGTTTTCAAATTCAATTTCTTAGCAATTCATTCCTCCACAGCAGTGGATGACCTGGCCCGTGACATACGAGCTGAGGTCGGAGGCAAGGAAAAGGGCCACGTTGGCCACGTCTTCGGGCGTGCCGCCGCGACGCAATGGAATCAGGCTTTCCCAGGCCTTGCGGACCTCCTCGGGCAGGGCGTTGGTCATGGCGGTGATGATGAAGCCAGGAGCGATGGCGTTGTGGCGGATGTTGCGCACACCCATCTCCTTAGCTGCGCTCTTGGTGAAGCCGATGATGCCAGCTTTCGAAGCAGAATAGTTGCATTGGTTGGCATTACCCGAAACGCCCACCACCGAACTCATGTTGATGACGCTGCCGCCGTTCTGCTTCCACATGACGGGCTGCACAGCCTTGGTGAAGTTGAACACCGATTTGAGGTTCACGTTAATGACAGCATCCCATTGCTCCTCGGTCATGCGCTTGAGGGCGGTATCCTTGGTGATGCCTGCGTTGTTGACAAGGATGTCGATGCGACCAAAGTCCTTGACGATTTCGTCAACGACCTGATGCGTCTCCTCGAAGTTGGCAGCATTGGAAGCGTAGGCCTTGACCTTCACGCCGAGGGCTTGCAGTTCCTTTTCTGTTTCCAAAACGACATCGTTCAAAGCAATGTCGGTGAAGGCGATGTTGCAGCCTTCTTGGGCAAAACGCAGGGCGATGGCCTTGCCGATGCCACGACCGGCTCCCGTAATCAGAGCTACTTTATTTTCCAAGAGTTTCATTTTGTTTGTCTTTTTTCATCACAAAACTTTCAAAACTTACAAAACCGCAACTTTGGCGGCTCGCAACCGCTTGCCGCCGGAAGCAGCCGGTTGGCGTGCTTCCCGATGCAATAAAAGTTTTGACCGTTTTGTAGGTTTTGTGACATAATGATTATTTTGTGTATTTTTCCATCATTTGATACAAATCGCCGACGGTCTTGACATTGGCCGTGTCGGCTTCGGTAAACTTCACGTTGAATTCGCGCTCCAAAAGCATGGAAAGTTCCACGAAATCCAGCGAATCGGCACCCAAATCGTTGAAAAGGCTCTTGTCCTCCGTAATCTCGCTCTCGGCGACTTTCAGCTTCGAGGAAACCAACGCCTTTGTCTTGTCTTGAATTGTTGCCATTTTCGATTTAAGATTTAAGATTTAAGATTCAAAATTCAAGATTCAAGATTCATTGCTTATTACGAGTGTCGGGGAGCAGGGCGAAGGAAAGCTCGCCCTTGACGCACATCTTGCCTCCCACGCTGAGCACGGCAGAGCAAATGTAGATGTTGGCACGGTGATAGGTTAGCGTGGCTTCCACCTCGACGGTGTCACCAGGACGTACCGTGTTCTTGAAGCGCACCTTGTCGATGCCAGTGTAGAAAGTCAGCTTGCCGATGAGGTCGTCTTTCATCAGCAGGGCGCAGCTTTGGGCCATGATTTCGCAAAGAATGACGCCTGGCACGACGGGTTCGCCCGGGAAATGTCCTTGCAGAAAGAACTCCTCGCCCGTCACGTGGTATTTGGCATGGCACACGTGGTTCTCGTCGAGGTTCATTTCGTCGACCAAGAGCATTGGCTCGCGGTGCGGGAGGTACTGTTTGATTTCGTCTCTGTTCATATTGTTGATTTGTTGATTGTTTCTTTTTGCCACAAAACCTACAAAACCCTCAAAACCATTTTTCAGGTTGGGAAAGCACGCCAACCGGCTGCTTTCCGGCGACGCACGGTTGTGCAGTCGCCACACGCTTTTCTTTGGACTTATTCATTGTTTTGCAAGTTTTGAATGTTTTGTGATTATTATTTCACCTTTCTAATAGCCAGACAAGCATTATGTCCGCCGAAGCCCAAGGAGTTGGAGATGGCGATGTCCAAGTCGGCCTTGACGGGCGTGTTGGGCGTATAGTCCAGGTCGCACTCAGGGTCAGGTTCATCAAGGTTGATGGTGGGCGGAATGATGCCGTTGTTTAACGTCATTACACTGATAATCAGTTCTATGGCACCAGCAGCACCGAGGGCGTGACCCATCTCAGACTTCGTGGAGCTGATGTGTGCTTTGCGGGCTTCCTCTTCACCCATCGCAATCTTGATGGCACGGGTCTCGCCGCTGTCGTTCATGGGCGTGCCCGTTCCGTGGGCATTGATGTAAATGCGCTCGCCGGCCTTGAACTGTGCCTCTTCCAAAGCCTGCTTGATGGCCAAACTCTGGGTGGTTCCATCGGGACGTGGGGCTGTGTTGTGGTAGGCATCGCACGAGTTGCCATAGCCGCAGAGTTCGGCGTAAATCTTCGCGCCGCGTTGTTTGGCGTGCTCATATTCCTCAAGGAGGACGATTCCCGAGCCTTCGGCGATGACGAAACCCGCACGGTTCTTGTGGAACGGCAGAGAGGCATGTTTCGGGTCTTCGGCCTTGGTCAGGGCTTTGCAGTTGGCGAATCCTGCGATGGAGATCGGGTTGATGCCCGCCTCCGAGCCGCCCGCGATGATGGCATCGGCATAGCCGTGCTTGATGGCGCGATAGGCCTCACCGATACTGTGCGTTCCCGTGGCGCAGGCCGTCACGATGGGCACGCAGGGACCTTGGGCGTTGTAGCGGATGGCCACGCTGCCCGAGGCTTGGTTGCCAATCATGGTGGGAATCATAAGGGGCGAAATCCAACGCGGACCTTCCTCCCTGAATTTGAAGACACCGTTCATGATAGTGTCGAAGCCGCCGATGCCGGAGCCGACATACACGCCCAAGCGCTCGGGTGACATCTGCATGTCTTCATTGTCTTTCATGGCTTGGTAAGCGGCAGCCAAGGTATAGATGGCGAAATGGTCGTTGCGCTTGACGAACGCCTTGTCGACGCCACAAGCTTCAGGGTCGAAGTCCTTCAACTCGGCGGCAATCTTCACGGGAAGGTCGGTGGTGTCGAACGACTTGATGAAGTCGATGCCGCAATAGCCGTCCATCAGGTTTTTCCAAATCGTCGGCAGGTCGTTGCCAATCGGCGAAACGGCACCCATGCCAGTTATTACTACTCTTCTATTCATAATTCAAGATTCAAAATTCAAGATTTAAAATTCCCATTCCCAAAGGCAGGCAGCGGAAACGAATCCCGCGCCGAAGGCACTCATGACAATCTTGTCGCCCGCCTTGATTTTGTTGTCGGCCATCATCTCATCAAGCATAATCGGGATGCTTGCCGAAGACGTGTTGCCGTACTTCTCAATGATGGTCGGATACTTCGCGCAAGGGCCACCCACGATGTTACGGATGCCCTCGATGATGCGCTTGTTGGCCTGATGCAGCAGGAACCAGTCGATGTCGTCGTGCTGCAAGTCGTTGCGTTTCAGCAAGGTTTTGATGTCCTTCGCCGACTCGGAGACAGCGACACGGAACAGTTCCTTGCCTTTCATCACCAAGGGTTGCCCGACGATGTACTTTTCCTCAAAAGGCGTCGGTTCCATACCTCTTTCATAATAGAGTACGTCGCGGTCGGAAATCATGGTGAGCTTCACGTCCTTAAAAGCGTTGCCTTCGGTGAGCACCACCGCACCGGCACCGTCGCCGAAAAGAACGCTGCAATCGCGTTCCTTCCAGTTGCAATATTTGGTGGGTTCCTCGGCACACACTATCAAGATGTTCTTCGCGTGACCAGCTTTCATCATGCCATCGGCGAGCATCAGCGCGTTCACGAATCCGGCACAAGCCACGTTGATGTCGAGGCCAGCGCAAGTAACGCCAATCCGTTTTTGGATGATGCAACTCAGTCCTGGGGTGACGTGACGGTTGGCCACATTCGAGACCAAAAGGAAATCAATCTGGTCGGGACGCAACCCCGAGACCTTGATAGCCTTGTTGGCAGCCTCTACAGCGATGTCGTACAAATCTTCGGTCGATAATAAATGACGCGCCTGTATGCCCGTGCGGGTGGTGATCCACTCGTCACTGGTGTCCAAAAACTTGGCCAAGTCTTCGTTGGTCACCTCAAGGGCCGGCAGTGCGCTTCCTGTTCCAATAATTTTCATGCTCGTTTTCGATTTAATTAAAAACGCTGCAAAAGTACTGTAACGTACATCGTCATGTGAAAAATGTGCCGAATACAGCAAAAATGTGGCGAAATTCGGCCATTTGGGGTAAAAATCGGGCTTTTTTGTGGTGAAAACTTTGAAATAAAAAAATAGAGACGCGAAAAATCGCGTCTCTATAAGCTCAAATCACCCATTTCTTACATTCCCTCCATCCCCTGCGGTACACTGCCCGACTCTCCTTCGCCTTGACGGGCCATCTGTTCAAGCTCCATCTTGCCGAAACGGAAGGTCAAGCCGACGGAGACGCTGCGGCTGTTGTATTTGTAATTGGAGATGGACTGCACATACGGGCTGTCGTTGGTCTGTCCGAAGCTGTTCCAGTTGAAGATGTCGTTCGCGTTGACATACACGGACAACTTGCGGTCGAAGAAGTCGGCGCGGAGACCAGCATTGATGCCGTAGCGGGCATGACGCTCGCTGAACAGCGATTGCGTCGGCGAGCTGTAGTAGCCCGAGGCCGTCACTTCCAATTTGTTCCACAATTTGGCCCACATGTTCAGGCGGAAACTATACGACAACATGTCGGGTTGCACATAATGCTGGCCGTTGTAGTCCGTCTCCAAATAGGAATCAAACAAGTTGGCGTAGAATCGCAAGTTGAAGAACCCACTCGGGCGATACATCATGTTGTATTCCAAACCCGCCGTGTAACTGCGACCCACATTGACAGGATAGGAATAAGGCACCACACGATTATAGAGCCAATGGTACTCTGAGAGCCGTATCGTATTGACTTCGTTGGTCTTGCCGCGATAATAAGCCGACAGACCGATGGAGCCGAATTTGTCCCAATATTTGGTCCATCCCGCCTCTATGGAATGGGTAAAGATACGCTCCAGATCAGGATTGCCTGTGCTGTAGCTGTCCATGTGATACAAGGGGAACTTGCTCAACTGTTCGGCCGTAGGCGCGGCAATGCGCATCGTATAGCTCAACTTGAAGTTGTGCATCGATTTAGTGCGATACGACAAATGCAATGAAGGCCTGACGCTGAAGAAATGCTTCCTGAAATCATAATCGGTGGTATCGTCAGGGAAGGTGTAGGGATAGTCTCCGCTGACCAGTTCACTGACGAAACGAACGCCTGGTTTCACGGTAAATCCGCCAAATTTATGCTGCACGGTGATGAAGGCCTCGTTGTTCAGCTTGGTGAAGTTGGCCTTATAGGAACGGTAAACATCGTTCACCCAGTCTTCTCCAACGAGTGAGTCGGTTTTGAGATACTGCTTCTCAGGGTCGTAACCCACAGTGTAGCCCACTGAAATTTCACCGTTCTCGGAATAGGGACGATTGTAAATGATTTCACCCTCTGCACCCAAAGAGCTGTAACTGTTTTCTTGGCGATACAGGTGGCTGTATGCTATAGGATCGGTAAACTGTCGGTTTATATCGCCACCATTGCTACCGCCCCAACCCATTCCGTTGACACTGACTGAAAGGTTGTGGCCCTTATTGTCGAACTTGTGCATGTAATACAGGCCTCCATTGGCAAAGAAGTTTCTGTCATAAGCATTAGAACTTTCAGTATAGGCAGTAAGCAAAGGACTAGGTAGGAATTCCTCTCGCCCCATCATGGTATAGTTGATATCGCTGCCCCAACTCGGCCAGCAACTGAGCCAAAGGTTCATGCTGTTGGCGGTATCTATTTCATAATCAAGGCTGAAGTAACCACCAGCGTTAAAGTTCTTGCTGGAGTAGTTGGAGGAATCAAGTTCGAGGCTAGCCAAAAGCCCTTCATCGGTAAACAGGGATTGTTTCACGGTGTTGTAGCCCTTCCAATGGGAATAGCCACCATTGATGTAGGCGTTGACCGTCAGCTTGTCATTCGACCAAACATAGGACATCCACGGGCCAATGTAGGGACTCGTCGAGGCATTCACGCCGAAACTGAAGAATTCGTTCTTCTGGATTTTGGCGTTGGTGACGATGTTGATGATGCCGTCGGCGTTGGAACCGTATCGCGCCGATGGATTGGTTATCACTTCCACGCGGTCGAGGCTGTTGGCAGGCAGCGTTTGGATGTAGGTCTTGAGGTTCTCGGCGGTCATGTGCGAGGGCTTGTCATTAATCCACACCTCCACACTCGAAGTGCCGCGCAGACTGATATTGCCCTCCACGTCGACTTCCACGCCGGGCGCATTCTGCAAGGCATCGGAGACCGTTCCCGTCTGAATGCTAGGGTCTTCGGCCACGTTGTACATGGTCTTCTCCCCTTCCACGGCAAACAGAGGTCGCTTCTCGGTGATGACCACCTCGCTGAGCTTGGTGGCGCCTTCCGAAAGTTTCAGTTGGCCAAGGTCTTGGTTGCCTTTCACGGTGAGCATCTGCTCAAAGGTTTGGAAACCGATGGCCGAGACTTGCAGGCGATAGTCGCCGTTGGGTGCCAAAAGCTCAAAACGGCCTTTGTCGTCGGAAGCGGCACCGCTCACGAATACGCTGTCGGCCTGCCGAAACAGACCTACGTTGACAAACGGAATCGGCTTGCCGTTGGCTTCTTCGACGATGGTTCCTGTCACTTTGTTTTGCGCCAAAGCGGGCATAATGAAGCACATACTCAGTGTCCAAAGCAAAATTAATTGTTTTTTCATGGTCTTTTTATTTAAATTTTTAGTTTATTGCTCAATAAATTAGTTAAATTCACCTGCAAAAGTAGCTATTTTTTTGATACTGTCAAGGTAAAGCAGGTTTTTTTGAAAAAAGTTATTCTGCATTCCCATAAAACTCGATGATTTTGCAGCGATAAAGGTATTCATAACGGGCTTGCAGCAAGTCGGATTCGGCCTTGTGGTAGCGGATTTTGCTCTCGTTTAGCTCCAGAAGGGTCTTTTTGCCCATGTCGTAGCCTGCTTTGGCGTATTCGTATGCGACACGCGAGGCATCCAAACTGTTTTCCATGGCAGCCATTTTTTGCTGCGCAGCCTTGGCGTTACCATAGGCCTGGCGAATTTCCTTGCGCAAAGTTTTTTCCGTGTTCTCAAGGTTGAGTTGCTGGTCAACAATAGAGAGTTCGGTCATTTTCACGCGGTATTTGGTTTTCATTCCGTTGAAAATCGGGATGTTAAGCGAGAAGCCGAGTTGCGCTCTATTGTTGCGTTTCAGTTGCTCGTCAATGGGCGTGTTGGGATAGTTGTCGGAGAAATAATGGTAAAGGCCATTGGAATAGCCAGCGTAGAAGTCCAACGAGGGATACCATGCCGACTTGCTGGCTTTCAGGTCGTAATGGCTCTTTTGCAGGCGCAGACGGGCGGCTTCCATGACGGGTTGGTTCATCAAAGCAGTAGCGATGGTGGCTTGCGGTGTCTCGATTTCTTGCCCCTGATTCGCGAAAAAGGCTTCAGGTGAACTCACCTCAAAAGCCACACTATCTTCAATTTCAAGGGCTTGCATCAAGGTCAGCATACTCAATGACAAATCGGTTTCGGCTTGGGTAAGGTTAGCTTGGTCTAAGACAAGTTGGGCTTGGCTTTCGTAGACATCGGCTTCGGCTATGCGCCCGCTCTCAAAAAGCTGTTGGGTCTTTTCCAACTGCTCGGAAGAGAGTTCCGTTTGTCGGCGGGCAATTTCGACCTGTTCCTTGCCGTAAAGCACCTGCATGTAAAAGCTCATCACATTGAGTTTGAGGTTGAGTTGGGCCGCTTTCTGGTCCATCTCGCTAGCTTGCAGGTTCAAGGCATCGGCTTTGGCGGTATTGTAGAGACCCAAACCCTGAAAAAGCGGCAGGGAAAGATTGGCTCCGAAGGATGACGAAGACGAATTGTCGGACACATAAACACCTGTGTATGAAGGCGATTGGCCGAAACCAAAATACTCGCCCGCATTCGCACTCAAGGTGGGAAGCCAAGCGCTTTTGCTGGCTTTATATTGGTATTCAGCCTGTTGTTGCGCCAATTGGCTTTTGCGAATGTCAAGATTATGCTCAAGGGCATAGTCAATACACTCGTCAAGTGTCCACACATTTTGGGCATTGACAGTGAACACAGCCGTAACAAATAGCGTTATCAGAAAAATGCGTTTCATGGTCATTCATTTTTTTCGTTTCCACGGATTTTGTCGCCCACCTGTAGCCCTTCCTTGACGACGATGTTCACGCCATCGGAAAGGCCGACTTTAACAGCTTGCTTCTCAAATTGTTGCGGAACATCTTCCTTGGTGCAACGATACACGTATGTTTCGCCGTCCTCGTAAGTGATGCAACTTTCGGGTACGGTCACGACACCTTCTTCCTTGTCGAGGATGATTTCGGCATTGGCTGAGTAGCCAGCGCGGACAAAGACATCGTCGGGAAGGATGGCGCGGGCTTTCATCTCGAAGAAGACAGCACCGCTCTCTTGCGTACCTTTGGGTGCAATGTATTCCAACACCGCGTCAAACTTACGATCGTTCATGGCTCCGATGGTCAAGGTCATGGGCATCCCTTCGTGGATTTTGCCCACTTCAGTTTCATCGAGTTTGCCCTTGAAAATCATGTCCTTCATGTTGGCGATGGTCGCGATGGTGGTGCCGTCGTTGAAGGTGTTGGAGTTGATGACCGAGTTGCCCACCTTCACGGGGATGTCGAGAATCATGCCCG
>JAEEGJ010003400.1_pt1 | contig 61983 bp, 61 predicted proteins | sample 8958761 | NCBI WGS metagenome assembly JAEEGJ01 (sample SAMN16246546, study PRJNA631951) | gut metagenome | biome: gut microbiome; feature: rumen; material: RS-attached | host: Bos | place: Iran: Karaj | collected 2018-10 | reverse complement strand
CTCAAACTCTACTTCTACATGTGTATCATTAACAATATTGATTGTATATTGATTATTAGAAACACTTGACATCACATTAACACCATCCACTTTCACACTTTTGAGTTTATATCCATTGTCAGGGGTAAACGTCAAAATTGCATTTATTCCTTCATTTATAGTAAAGGATTTTGTTTCATTGCGGATATTGGTCCCCCTAAGAAAAACATAACCGTTACCTATTGATTGTACGATCAAAGAAAAATGCTTCTTTGCCGGGTCAAAATTGGTAACAGGTCTTACCGAATAGCCCTCACACTTTATATTTATCCATTTTGTAGTTACAGTTGATGAAGAGAAGTATAATAATCGACATTTAGCATCAGATTCGACATGTGTAGTCATGTAATATCCTAACTCATTATAATATTGGTTATAGGAATATATAAAGCCCCCAGCAGGTAAAAAGATTGAGTTCCCATTGCTTGCGATAAACCTTCTGCCGTATATTCCATTAACTTTTTCCCATCTGGAAGAACAATATCTGCATAGTTCCTCTATATCCTCCAGGCTAGGCATATGCCATGGCTCACCCCAATTTTGAGTTGCAGCATCGTCTTCCCTTTCTAACTCTGTTTTATAATCTGCATATTTGCCAGAGTTAACATATTTTGTATATTGCCCTGTCGTCTGATCAAGCCATTTATAGTTATCCTCCTTATAATATGTTTTTGTCTGAGTTTCGCCAAAAGAATAACGATTACCGACCTCATATTCCTGATGAGCACCTATATTCGTTTTGGCCCATAAAAGGCCACTAGGCAATCCAAGGTCTACCCATTCTTTTGTTTCAGTAGTCGGAGAGATTTCTTTACCTTTTTTAGATACAGGACGAATTGGAAGATTACCATGAGCGTAATTAAAACTTCCTATAGCGACATCTGAATTAGTAGCCATAATGACATAGGCCATATCTTCTAATTGTGTATATTTTGTAGATGTCCAATAATACACCATTTCACCGACACCAGAAAGAATTATGTTTTTTATTCCTGCAGCAGGTAAGAAAATAGTATTACCATTTGTCCCTTTTATTTTATAACCATTTATACCATTTCTTGTTTCCCATGTCCAACTACAACATGATTCCAATTCGTTTATGTCAGCCAAAGTTGGTGTAATCCAATTTGGTCCCCATGAAGAAGATATAATATCATTACTATTCCAATTGGCATATTCACCATAATCTTCTGGTTTGCTGGCTCCATAATTCATGGTAGCCCATAGTTTGCCAGAAGGGAGGCCTAAATCAACGTATTCATGTCCATCAATTAAATTCCTTTCATTTTTTTCTTCTTCGGCCTCTCCCTCAACAATTGTATTCAGATTGATGCTGTGAATAATGCGTTGGTTATTTGACATATTGTAAGAGTTACTATCCCATACAGATATTTCAGCCTTTGCATAGCAAAACATATACGATAATAAAACCATGAATAACAAACGGACTTCTCTCATTGTGTTTTTAGTAAAAAACAACTTCACCATAATCATAACTTTTATCCTTTTATTATTTTACTTTATTATCATTTTCTGTCCATTGACGATATACACTCCTGCAGGCAAAGTCTTCTTAACTTGTTCTAAGGTCTTGCAGTCTTCTGTCTTGATGAGTTGGCCTTTCAGGTTGTAAACATTTACACCTTTTTGTTCATCCAGCATCTCCATGATGTCACGAATGCCAGTCGTCATCATGTCATCAGCAATAGCTATCGACCTTGCTCCTGATGCAGTCGTCATATAGGCCTCAAACGGATGAATGTCTCTCAAACCAGGATAGAACAGACTGCCCTTAGGTATATTCCCATTATAAATGATATAATCATTATTCACATTCAAAGCATAGTAACTCTTATCTGTCTGAAGGGTGAAATTGGGAATAAAAGTCTTCCCGTTAGAATACGATGTAGACAGATTCTCCGTCTTTCTTATCTTGACGTTTTCTGCCGAGAAAGACACATTACCATTCAGTTTATATTCCTCTTTATATTTCGTATGATTCGGCATACTAATGATATAAGGTGTATAGGCCTTTATGCTGTTGGCATCCGTCCAGCCGCTGTTACCATATTGCATCAGCCAGAAGGGTTTCTTGCTGTCTCCGCTATTCCAGTTCGCAAACATAACAATTTCATCCTTACTCTGGTGCTTCACCTTCTGCACATCAAACGGCAAAGCGATGGTTTCCCAACCCTTGGCTTCTCCCATTCCTGTTTCCATCTTATAATGATGGGTATAGCTGACGGACCGTGCCGTAAACTCCTGCGGACAGTAGAAATTGTTGCCGCTTTCAGCATCCGTTAGTGTGATACTATTGGCTGTGCCATCCACAATCACATTCTTAATTGTATTTGGCGCATAACTAGCTGCCTTTACATAGAGCAACAAGTTCGGATTGCTGATGCTCTCTGTGAATGCTGCTTCAGGATTCCAGATAATAGCACATAAATCTGAACTATTTGCCAATGCATCGCTTTCAATGCCCGTAACCTTCCAATTTGTATTTTGATAAGTAACCATTGCTGGTATTTCCAATACATCTCCATAGATTCCTTTGGAAACAGAGACTGTTTTCTCGTTACTTGAGGTTATTGCATAGTTCACACCACTTATTGTAAAAGCAGTAGTTTCCGTCTCAAACTCCACTACTAAAGTTGTATTCTTGGTAATGTTGTTAATCGTATAGGCATTACTCGAAATATACGAAGTTACATCTGCACTATTTACCACCAAATTCTTAATCCGATAACCATTATCAGGAGTGAATGTGATTGTAGCATTAGTTCTTTCGTTGACAGTGAAAGTGCTTGTCTTATTCCTAACTGTTGTTCCAATATATGAAGCAGATCCATTACCTGTGGCCTTTATCGATAGAGAATACGTTGTTGTTGGAATAGCCTCAAACTCAACCTCTACAGTAGTATTTCTGCCTATATTACTAATGGTATACGAGTTATTAGATACGCTCGAAGTAACGTTATAATTGTTAACTATCAAACTTTTAAGCCGACATCCATTATCTGGATACAACGTAAGCGTTGCATTATTACCCTCATTCACCGTAAATGAATTTGTCCTATTCCTAATTGATGTTCCATTAAAAGAGACATATCCATTACCAACAGCCTTAATTGACAGCGAATAAGTTGCATACGAATTATTACCGGCCTCCACAATATTTTTAAATTCATTCCAACCTTTCGTAGCTAAATATTTCGTTCTAGTACCAGCAGGTACTGTCAAAGTTGCTTTTGTATATGTCTCGTATGAAAAAATATATTGTGAAACCTCATAAGGATCTTTTATTTCTGAGATGATTGATGTCAATGCACCACAGTTAGTGAATACGGCATTTTCAATGTCTATCACTGAGTTAGGAATTGTTACCGATATAAGACCTGTGCAGTCTTCGAATGCACCATTCCCAATTTTCGTCACAGAGATCGGTATCTTAATTGAAGTAAGACCGATGCAGCCAGAGAATGCTTTCCACTCGATTTCCGTTACAGAGTTCGGAATAGTTACTGAAGTAAGAGTAGTACAATTTGCGAATGCCTTATACCCGATTGCTGTTACGATATATTTTTCTCCATTATATGTCAAACTCTCTGGTATTATTAGATGCCCGACGTAACTTCCACTCACTATTCTAGCAGTTTTTCCAGTTTGGCTCAGATAATAATAGATGCCATCACTTTCATAGTTATACGCACAAATTCTAACACTATAAAGAACAAGTGTCAGTATCAATAGTATTCTTTGTATTATGCTATGCTCCTTACTCATATTTAATCTAGATATTCCTTTCCCCATATTCTATTTTATTATCACTTTCTGTCCATTGATGATATAAACACCTGCTGTCAACATTTTCTTCACCTGATCTAAGGTCTTACCGTCTTCTGTCTTGATGAGCTGGCCTTTCAGGTTGTAAACTCTTACACCCTTTTGTTCATCCAGCATCTCCATGATGTCGCGAATACCAGTCGTCGTCATATCATCTGAGATTGCTATCGACCTTGCTCCTGAGGTAGTTGTCATATAGGCCTCAAATGGATGGACATCTCTTCCGCTACTGAACTTACTACCCCAATCTGAGCCCTGATATGTGATATAGTCATTGTTCACATTTAGAGCCAGACAATTCCTGTCCGTCTGCAGGCTATAGTTGGGAACAAACGTCTTGCCGCCATAAGACGACGTTGAATAGTTCTGCGTCTTTCCGATCTTAACATTTGCAGCAGAGAACGTCACATTACCATTCAGCTTATAATCTGCCTTATACTTCTCATGATTTGGCATACTAATGATATAAGGTGTATAGGCCTTGATGCTATTGGCATCCTTCCATCCACTATTTCCGAACTCCATCAGCCAGAAAGGTTTCTTGCTGTCTCCACTCTTCCAGTTTGCAAATGGCACAATCTCACCCTTGCTCTGATGACTGATCTTTTGGACATCAAACGGCAAAGCGATGGTTTCCCAACCTTTTGACTCTCCCAAACCTGTATCCATTGTATAGTGATGGGTATAACTAATGGACTTGGCCGTAAACTCCTCCGGACAATAGAAATTATTTCCGCTGGCGGCATCCGTCAATGTAATACTGCTTGCAGAACCGTTTACGACCACATTCTTAATCGCCGTTGGTGCATAATCCTCAGCCTTCACATATAGCAGAAGGTTGGGATTTCTGACGTTTTCAGTAAACGCCACTTCTGGATTCCAGATGATGGCGCAAAGGTCTGGACTGCTCGACAATGCATTACTTTCTATACTCGTCACCTTCCACTCTGCATTCTGATAAGTAACCTTTGCAGGAACATCGAGAACTGCGCCATAGTTCCCTCGAGACACAGCAACCGTCTTCTCACTATTCGATCGAATAGCATAGTTCACACCGTTTACTGCAAACGCACTTGGTTCAGCCTCAAACTCCACGACCAAAGTCGTATTCTTGGCAATGCTGTTAATCGAATAGGTATTATTCGAAATGTACGAGGTTACATCAGCATTATTCACTACTAGACTCTTAATCCGATAACCATTATCAGGAGTGAATGTGATTGTAGCATTAGTTCCTTCGTTGACAGAGAACGTGCTTGTCTTATCTCTAACGATTGTTCCATTATACGAAGCAGAACCACTGCCTACTGCCTTAACAGATAGCGTATAGGTCGTTGCTGGAATAGCCTCAAACTCCACCTCAACATTTGTGTCCCTATTGATATAACTAATAGTATACGAGTTATTTGATACGCTCGAAGTGACGTTGTAATTATTGACTACCACACTCTTTAGCCTATAACCGTTATCAGGAGTGAATGTGATTGTAGCATTAGTACCTTCCTCTACAGTAAACGAAGTTGTCCTGTTTCTGACCGTTGATCCGTTATACGAGACGGAGCCGCTACCTGAAGCCTTAACAGACAAGGAATAAGTAGATACTGATATTTCCTCAAATTCAACCTCAATCGAAGTATTACCACTGATATAGGTTGTATAAGAGTTGCTTCCAATTTGTGACGTCACATCATAGTAATTCTCTTTCACGCTCTTGAGCCTATATCCATCATCAGGCGTAAAGTAAATCGTCGCATAAGTACCATCATTCACTGTATAGTAATTTGTGCTATTATTAATTGTCTCGCCTTCATAATAGACAGAGCCTCCACCATAAGCAGATATAGATAGCATATAAGTTGTGGCTGGAATGGGCTCAAATTCCGCTTCTACTGTCATATCTTCTCTAATATTGCCGATAACAACAGGGGCAATACCGCTTTCCCAGACCTCACCTGCTTCTACTTCTTGTCCAGGAACGCCAGTGTCTACACCGTTAATAAACCAGTTCCCGTTATCACCAATGTATGCCATATTGAATGTGACATCAGTACCATTTACCTTCACATTCTTTATCTGATTTCCATTATCAGGGAGAAAAGTGATTACAGCATTTGCCCCTTCATTCAAAACAAATGTACTAGCCTTGCTGCGGATTGTTACACCATCATAAGAAACGGAGCCATTACCCGTTGCTTTAATAGAAAGCGTATAAGTGGTAGGAGGAATAGCCTCGAACTCCACTTCAACAATTGTATTTCTGCTAATATTGTTAATGGTATATGCATTGCTTGAAACGTATGATGTAACAATCGTATTGTTTTCCTTAACGCTCTTAATCCTATAACCATTATCTGGGGTAAATGTGATAGAGACATTGGTTCCCTCATTCACAGTAAACGTACTTGTTTTACTCCTAACGGTAGTACCATTATATGAGGCGGAACCACTTCCTGATGCTGTGATAGATAATGTGTAGGTAGCTGCAGGAATGGCCTCAAACTCGACCTCTACATTCGTATTCTTGCTGATGTTATTGATGGTATAAGAATTATTCGATACACTCGAGGTTACATCAGCATTATTAACCTTCACGCTCTTTATCCTATACCCATTGTCAGGAGCAAACGATATAGTTACATTTGTACCCTCATTTACAGTAAATGTACTTGTCTTGCTTCTGATGGTAGTACCATCATACGAAGCAGAACCATTGCCTATAGCCTTGATTGACATTGTATAAGTCGTTGGAGGTATTGCCTCAAACTCCACTTCCACAGTTGTATTTCTGCTAATACTGCTAATTGTATATGTATTGCTTGAAAGGTATGATGTGACAATCGTATTGTTCTCTTTCACACTCTTAATTCGATAACTATTATCTGGGGTAAATATGATAGAGACATTGGTCCCCTCATTCACAGTGAACGTACTTGTCTTGGATCTAATGCTAGTACCGTCATACGAAACAGATCCATTACCCATAGCTTTGATTGTCAATGTATAAGTCGTTGGAGGGATTGCTTCAAACTCGACTTCTACAGTCGTATCACCACTGATACTGCTGATGGTATATGAATTATTCGATACGCTCGACGTGACATCAGTATTATTCACCTTTACACTCTTGATTCTGTATCCGTCATCTGGATAGAATGTAATAGTTGCGGAAGTCCCTTCATTCAAAGTAAATGAAGATAATCCTCCTCTTACAGATGTCCCTTCATATGATGCATAGCCACTACCGACAGAAGTAATAACAAGACTATATGTGGCATATTCCTCAACTATTTCCTTAAAATAATCTTTCCATCGTGAATAAGCGTCTATACATCCTTTGGGTACAACCAACTTAGCATTTGAAGATATTCCACTAAAAGGATGCCCCTTTTCTGTATCAAGATGAGGAGGTGTAGAACGTTTTGAGACAACGAGATCTAATTTCTCGCAGTTAGTAAAGGCTCTCAAGTAAATCCACTCAAGTGTATTGGGCAACGTTACAGATTTTAATCCACGAAAACTATAAAACGCATAATCATCAATAGTGGTTACCCCATCTGGAATAATAATATCATTAACCTCTTTTCCATTAATAAACAAATGATTAGCATTGGCTAACGGATTTGCTGTTGCATTATCAAATCCAATTTTTAACCATGATTCTATACTTGATATATATACTATATCCAAATTACTACACCCTGAGAAGGCAGATTCATCAATATAACCAATTGTGGGGGGAATAACGATAGATGTTATGTCGGTGTCTCCATAGAAAGCACCTTCATCTATTATTGTCACAGTGTATGTATTTCCTTGATAAGATATTGATTCTGGAATAACTATATCGCCTGTATAGTTTTTTGCTTTTCCAGTAACCCATACATCTGTATTGGTAAGGGCACTCGTGTGATAGATAATGCCATTCACCTCAAAATCAATGGCAAACAGATTCCCACTGATGAATAGCAAAAACGACATCATCAATAATCGAAGAAAAGTTCTGTGAGTGATTGTTTTATATCCTATATTTGTATTCATAACTGCTACTGTTTAATATTAGTAATATTGATCAATTTGTGTCATCAAGTTATTATAACGCTCATGTTCTTCTTTATTATCTTTGCTTAATAGGGCTGTTAGTATAAACTCTACCTTTGTATGAGCAAAAACATCCCTAACAGATATTCCCATACTTCTAAGATTATCCAGCAATGCGACTCGCGATACCTCATCTTTAGTAATAATTGTAAGTGTTCTTTCCTTATCTGTATTTGACATTAACATCTCAAAATAGTCCTTGAAATACCCAAAGTCCATTTGGTTTAAGGAATGGCCAAAGAATATCACATTTTTTGTATTCATAAGGTCTATAGCTATATTAGAAGATCTATACGCTGGATTATTGGACTTAAGCAAAAATGAATAACCAGGCGCTATAGTGTTTATGTCGTTTGTTTCAATACCAAGAATAATAGCATTATCTTTGATATTACCCTTAAAGATGGTTTCTTCTCTAATTCTACCATGCAATTGTATAGGAGTCAAAGAGGCATGTCCAAAGATTGTATTTATTATCAAATTTATAGGTGTATAGTTAAAGGAATAAACAATATTCCTCTCTGAACTGATTCTTTGTAATAATTGACCTGCAGAAGATTTTTCCATCATCCTTGCTTGCTTTAGATCATTTTCTGTCTTGAACAGATTTGCTAAATAATTAATCAAAGTATCGCATACGAGTTTATAATCTTTTTTATCTTCCTCTACATTGTTTACATAACTTCCATCAGGTCTTTTTGAAGCATATTCAAGTAGAGCCTGCTCAATATCGTACCACCGTTCACAGAACTTCTTGCCATAGAGATAGTCAATAAGGGATGGTTGGGTATTGTCCTTTTCCCGTTTTTCTCGTATGCGTTCCACATACATCTTTTTAAAGATGCAACTCTCTACAAAATTTCTGTATGTTGTTTTTAGCCCCAAGTTCAAATCAAAACCATTTCCAATCACAAGTAGATGGTCATATTTATATTTGAACCTATCTATATGGTCAATTATTTCCTCCAATTCTACAATAGGAGCAACGAACATAACCTTTGTGCCATCTTTTGAAATATAAAATTCTCTTTCCATTTTATCTTGTTTCTATTTCAACTATTTCAATTCTCATGATAGTGACACAATGATTATACCCAAAGCATCATCTCTGAGGTAATAAGGAAGTATAAGAATTAAAAAGGGTTTATTTCTTCTGATATATTTTTAGAGGCTTTCTTACAGAAGAACGAATACTAAGCATCGTCACCCTACGAGAATTATATCGAAAGACTATGGTGAAACCCATAAGATAGAAGAAACGAACATCTGGTCTGGTTGAAGGACTGCTTGCCGTAGGAGTTTGCGCTATTCTTTGTATTTCCACAAGCAAACATTTTAAGAGATGACGGCTATATTCATCAGAACCATTCCGCTCATCGTAGAATGTCAAGATCTTTTCGAACTGTTTCGTGAAGCGAAGACCAAATTCTGTTAATCGAGCCATTTTGCAAACATGGATTTGAACTCACTCATCGAAACGACCTTACCCTGTTCAGCTTCTTCTATTTCCTCTTCAATATCAGGAGTAATTTGAAGAACGCCATCAATAATGCTTGCATAACCAACTTGATCAGGCATAGCAATCTCTTCTTCGATTGCTAAAGCAGGCTCGTTGACCATGCCAACGTTCTCTTCCTCTTCGAGTATCGGATATCTCTTTTCTTCCATGACTTTGCTTTTTATGGCGCAAAGATAGGAATAAATTCTTAAACTTCCAAACTTTTTTGTAGATTTTTATCCCTGCATTAAAGCCGCCCCTTATCAAGGGGCTCTAAACCATGTGTCACTATGTCAAAGAACGAGAGGCGGCTCCGACTTATAGGTCGAAGTCGCCGAGGGTGAAGACGTCATTGGGATTGAGTTTCTGGCCCTTCTCCTTATCGACGTACTCTGGTTGCCAGGTACGAACGTGGATCTGAGGCGCATCTGGATTGCGGAAGTCCCACACCATGAAGACATAACCCTCATCGCTGTAGCGGTTGGTGTTCCAACGCTGATGGACAGTCACACCATAGACACCTTTGATTGTAGGATGCTCCACGATGACCACATTGTCGAACGTCACCTTAATATAATTGGCGGCCTTAAAGGCGCGACCTAAATTCTCGAGATACTGCTGTTTGGTCTGAGTGGTATAGATGACCTTTGATCCTCCTGGATGAACTTCAGACTTACGGACCTTGATGACTTTACCAGTAATGATCAGTGCATCGTCAGAAAACACCTGACGCAAAAAGCGCAGATCTTTTTGGTTATAAGCTGTACGGAAATGCTCCACATAGTCAAGAATCATCATGCGGTCTTTCAACTCTGTGACCTCATAGCGGCTGTCACCCATCTGGTTCATCCGCAGTTGGGAATAGAGTTCCGGATTGATGGTGTAGTATATGCTGGTGATGACACCATCCTTATCGAAATTGATGACGGCCTCCTGATAACCTAACTCTTCCTTGCCCTCAGCAGCATTGACAATGAGAGGGATCCCACGAACCTGATAACCTGTGTGACTGGTGAGACAACGTTCCACCACTTCGTCCTCCACACAACGGAAGTGTTCGTTCTCCCAAAGCTTGTTGAGTTCTTGTTTGGCCTCCTTGGTGATATAGGCCTCTGGCAGGTCTAACTTGCTGAAATTGCCTTCGTGCGAACGGTTAATCTCTGTGATAACAACAGACACAGCACGTTCCATGCGCTCTTTCAATTTCTGGTCCTGAATACCATCGTTGATGAAAAGACGTACTTGATTGTAGGCTGAAACCTGCAAACAAACGGCTAATAGTGCTACAATAGCGATAATTTTCTTTTTCATATCTTTCAATTCTTCAATCTTTAATGATAAACCATATAGCACCACAACCTCGATAGTTTTTGATGCTGTCTTCCTTGCCAGTATTCAGGTTCTGGCGCACCTTATCTCCTTTGTCGAGAATAGCCTTAATATTACCCGCTGGGTCATAGACAATGAGATAGCAGTCTTCAGGACTCTTGGCTGTGGCATATTTGCCATAATCAAGAATGTCGCCTTTTTGTTTCAGAGGCTCCATGATCTTCTTGAGTTCAAAGAAGTTCTTGGCCTTCTTGATCTGCTCGATTACACCACCTTTCCGTCCCAGGAAGTTATTCTTCAGAAGAGTTCGAATCTCTTGATTGGCTACAGACTCCTTCGTAGGAGCAACCGTATCCACCTTGACCGTATCTATGGAGTCTATGTTCTCTTCTACCTTGAGAATCGTATCTTTAGGCTGATTTTCTATTTTCACTGAAGGGTTGTTGATGTCTGTATCCAGATCATCGTCTAACTTTAGATTCCAATCGCTGAATGCAGCAGCCAGTCTGTTCTTCCTGACATAAGCAACAACTCTGTGCATATCTGCCCGTTGCAGACACATCGTGTCTATAACACTATTGAGTTCTGAAGGAGAGATATTAGTGATTTCCTTTTTTGTACGTTGTTGAGCCCAGTTGAGAATTTCTCGCTGAATCTGGTCGTATGCCTGAGATGCCGCTTCCTCACGAGTCTTCATCGTTACGTCGCTATAGAGGAAAGCTCTGCTCTTCTTTATTCTGTTGACGGTTTGCTGACGTACATCCAGAGGATAGGAAGCCAGCGCCACGCACAGAACACATAATAGCATCATTATTCTTTTCATTTGCTGACAAAAGTTTTGGGGTTCGACTTCCTGTAAGCTGCAAACATATTCAACACATTATGTGTCGGCACATAGGGATAGAGACGGGCCTCGATAGTTCCGCTCTTTGTTTCTATGATATCAGACGGTATCCTGACTGTCAGCACATGATTATAGTTCTCTGCCGCATTCACAGCCATCACGACACCTTCTACCTCGTCTTTGTCTGTCAGATTCTCCAAGCCAAAATAGAGTTCACAACCCTGACTCTGGCAGAAAGCAATCCATTGTTTCAAAGGAACTTCAAAGACTGTTTTCTTGAAACCGTAAGAGACCTGAGTGATCTTGATCTGATAGTCACCTTCCGTCTGTAGGCTCAACATCATATTGGCACTCGATTCTGCCGGATGTCTTTCACTTGAAACCAACTTTCCTTTGGAGAGATATAGTTGATTTGTAATCTGCTCAGAAAGATAATGGTCTTTCTTGATGACGGGCTTGTCAGTTGGAATGACCACCTTCGTATTTCTGATATCTGACACGAGGTTGTTTTCAGCCTCAATCTTGTTCTCACCACTAATCAACTCATATTCTACAGGAAAAGACACTGAGAGTAGCGTTGAGTCGTTACGATTCCAAGTGGCCAGATAAAGATGATTATCGTAGTTAAAACTGAAACCGTCTGTACTCAGAATATCATCGACAGTTTCCAATGAACCTGTCAGGAACTTAAACTGATCGTCGCGCATCATATTCGACATACTCTTCACCTGTGGCGGATACTTCAATTGCAGGAAGTATCGCTCGAGGAAATCGAATACAGGCGACTTTCCCATCTGGCGCATCTCCTCAGAGAACAGATACTGGCCAATATGGTCTATCGTCTGGTCTGTCTGGTGTACCGTCAGTCTGATGCCATTGGCAACAGGATGACTGTAGCCATCAGGCAGCACATCGACGTCGAGCGCCAACACCTGAGCCAGGCGTTCCAGTTCCGATGTACGGAAGGAAGGCTTCGCAGAGGCTGTCAGTACAAGAGCCAGACAGACTATTATATTTTGTATACGTTTCATTTAAATTGATTTTAGAATATAATAAGAGATACTATCTCCGTCATCAGCCTTTTTCTGGAGAGAAAGGATGGCTTTGGAAAGAGCAGTCTTGGCCTTGGAAGAACCATTATTAGAAGCCAGTTTCAGGTACTTGACACCTCTGACCACATTACTGACACCACCTCGCTTAATGAGTTTCACGCCAAGTTCATATTGAGCTTCTGTATCTCCCTTCGAAGCCTGTTGCTCCAAATCATAATCAGAGACAGGCTTTGGAGACTCTTGTGCTTTCTCAATATTCTTTTCCTTTACTTTCTTTTCCTTCTGCGGTTCAGGAGCAGCCTCTTCTGTCTTCTTTGGAGCTGTTATCTTTGCCTTGATGCTGTCTGCAAAGGTTGGCATAACGGCCTGAGGCTTTACTGTATCCTCTTTTAATGGCCAGAACTGCACAACTGCCACAACAGCAACGACTAAGGCAACAAGAGCAAGAATCCATTGTGAAAGCTGGGACTGTTTCTTTGGTTCCTCTGGTCTTACTGGCCCTTTAGGATCAACCTTGATATGATCTATAGCCTTTTCTGAGTTTCCAAAGATCAGAACGTTCTCACCCACCTTTAGGTTATCTCCTACTGCTAAGGCTATTTCATCGTCTTTCTCCAAAGGTTCGCCATTCACAAAGACAGGCTTACCTTCTTTGATTACGCTAACGAGACATTTACTATTTCCATCTTTTAGGCGAGCGACCTTCAATTCCACATGGTCAAAACCTGGCAGTGATATCTGATTGACGCCCTCCTGAAGTGCTATACGCATCTCACCATAATAGAGCGACTCTAATGGCTTGGAGGGTGCCACAGGTTTTTCTTCCTCTTGGAAGTCCACAGCAAGTGTCTTCTTGCAGTTTGGACAGGTAATCCGTTTCACAGCCTCATGCTTGGAGTTCCTGACGTCAAGGATGATGCCACATGACGGACACTTGATACGAAGCTGTTCTAACATAAGAATTAAATGGTATAGGTATCGATATCAGGAACGTTCTCTACAGCAGGGTCTTCGTTGGTAAACGAAACTGCCTCACCTGTATGAAGGTCTATCACTTCGCCTTCTTCCATCTGGTTGTTATGATTCAAGTCTGTCATAGCAAAGTCAGGATCACCGTCTTTGTCAACGTCAATCACAGCCACACGCTGACCGTTGACATCAAGTTCCTGCATGGCGATGGAACGACCATTACCAACTTCCACCTCTTTGAAGCCAACGACACGAACATCGTTTTCTTCCTTTGCTATTTCATTCCATGTCGTAGTATGCAACTGAGCGTCGTTGTCGCTTCTTGTTGTACTCTCCACATCATGATCCTGCTGAGGAGCAACCTGAACGTCATTGTCTTCTGTTGTAGCTTCTGCAATCTGGTTGGTGTCAACCTCTGATGCAGGGATCTGTGGCTTTACCTGCTCTGCGAAAAGCTGCTTGTCATCATTTGACATCGCTTTCCACTCTGCCTCTGTATAAGTATTGTAGATATTTCCACGCCAAGTGAATACACCGCCTGCTCCTACCTGAGCACGAGCTGACTCAAAAGCCTCGCCAAAGTTCATCGCGTCATCAACAGTGGCCACCTTGAGACCTTCCTCTGTTGCACTCGATGCGACTTCGTTATTACCTGAAGCGATTGCCTGTACACCGTACATTGCTCCTGCTCCCATCAAAATACCAGTGAGACCACCGATCGTTACTGGTTTCCAAGTTTCTTTTGCTGTCATAATCGTAAATGTTTTAATTGTTTGTAACTGATTTCGAGTGCAAATATCGGAATAGTTTTGTTATCTGCCAAATTTTAAAAGGTATACTCCACGAAAGGGTGGGTTTAATGTATGAATTGTTTTTTGCAATACGGACAACTGCCGTTTTGGGCCAAAATGTCGTAAGATTGGTTACCCATAAAATGACCGCAATTCGGACAGACATAGTCGTGCTGGAATTTCCTGTTCAGTTCCTGCCTCTTCTGGGGTAGCTTGGAAGAATCTCTATATGCTTTCACAAAGCAAACAACAGAGATAACGATGGCTAAACCATATAACAAGATATACCATATACTTTTCCCACCCGTCGCAATACTTAGTGCGATAGCAAACATGGTAATGATTCCTGTAGCGGATCTGAGAGCATTAAACTTCCTGTCCTGTATCTGGAGCTGTATGTTCTGCTGTTCAAAATCCTCCCAGACTTTCTGGAGGTGACGGATATCTGTAGGAAGGATTGTCTTTAACAGATTCCAATCTAACAGATAGCCGTCTGATCCCAACGTAATCTGATCGTCTTTGGTGACAGCCTTTGACTCGATACTCTGACTATTAATATAAGTGTAATTGTTAATATCGAGATTCTTTAAACGCATCTTGCCATTGTTGATGGTCAAGGTGCAATGCGTCGTTCCCACGCTTGGGGGTACACTTCCTGGAGTCGCTGCCAACTGGTTGTTTCCATTGACTGTCAACAGCAGCCTTCCATCGCTATCGTTTCTTCCTATGATGATATCCATAAATAATATATTAGACTTTGGCCACCAACATCAGTTCCTTCATTTTCTTAAGGGCATCCTTCGAGATGGTCACCTGGAAAGCAAAGTGGTCGTAGTCGGACAGTACCAGTTGTTGTTTGAGGACATTGATGGAATAGACATAGCGCATGTTGATGATGAAGCGCTTGCCGATACGCATGAAGATCTTGGCATCGTCACCGATCTGGGCAGCAATGGCTTTTTCCATTTCACCCAAATTCATACAGATGGATGCACGTAGTTTGTTCACCATCACAATATCCGTATAATTTCCATCAGCCTCAAAATAAACAATCTTTGAGACGTCTATCCGCTGAAGCTCGTCACGCGAATTGAAGAAAATATAAACTTTGTCAGTAGTCATATCATGTCAAAATTTGTCAGAGAACGCCTCTTGTCCCTACGGACTTGACGTAGTCAAGTGCAAAGATAAGAAGAATATCTGAACTCTCCAAATATTTAAGGAAGAAATTACAAAAAAGTATGATATTTGAGGTACGCCTGCTCATAATAAGCGGGAATACTGCAATCTCATAGATTGAACTATTCATCGAGACAGATTGCAGTATTTTCGCTTTTCAATAGGAATCTGCCATTAGGTCTTTACGACGACTGTTCGTTTATTGGCAGTAAAAGAGCCTTTTAGCGGCAGGGGAGTGGCACTTTACTGGGGGTAAAAGGCTCTTGCCAAACAGCACAATTCAGATATTTTAGTAAACATATACCTTGATTCTCTCAAAAGCCTTTGTACATAGGGGTTTCAGAGGAGGTATATGTTAGGCAAACATGTACCTATCATGTACCTAACATATACCTTAACATGTACCTCAGGCCGCACTCGTTAGTGGTACAACCTTGTAGAAAGGCCTGTTGCCGCGCTTCGTCGACTCGATGCCGAACTCCTTCATCGCCAGTCCGATGTGGATCTTCGTGCTTCGCGTGTTCGACACCAGCGGATACTCCTTCTGCACCAGTTCCAGCAGCTGCTTGCAGTCCATCGCCTGGGCTGCCTCACCCTCCTCAGGCTTACGGATGCAGGCATTCAGGATCTCAGCGATGTCCTTCTCCTCCATGTAGTTCTGGTTCAGTTGCTGGATGCGCTGCACCTGATGGATGTCAAACCAATACGGTGCCTGCAGTTCGCGCAGTTCGTAGATGACCTGAGCATAGAGCTGACCGTAGTCGATGTCGCCATCATTGTCAATCAGCTGACCCTCAGGGATCGACAGACAGATATAGCGGCGAGAACCTGTAGGATCCGTCAGCGGATGGGGATTGTTCGTCGTTGCCACAAACGAAGCGAAACGAGGACGATCCTCCTGAGTTCGTCCAAAGATCGGACGTCCGTTGACCTTACTCTTCGAAAGCGTCTGCTTCAGGGCTGCATGCTGAGGGGGACGGATGGCATCGAGCTCGTCGAGGTTCACCAGCAGATTGTTCGTCAGCGCCATTTCCTTATCGAACTTATTCGACAGGTTCAGATGGTCCAGATAGTACTCGCGCAGCTCAGGCGGCAGCAGTCGACGCACAAAGGTGGTCTTTCCACAGCCCTGCGAGCCAATCAGCGTAGGCACGCACTCGTTGCCGTGAAGCATGTCCATCTGCAGCCAATGGGCCACCATCGAACGGAACCAAATGGCCAGGAAATTGGTCTGTTCAGTACTGATGCCTGGCAGACGGCTGAAGAGAGCGGCCACATGATTCTTCCCATCCCACTTGGGCAGACCATTGATGAAGTCCAGCGCAGGATTGAACACAGGCACCTCTTCTGACTGTACATACATCTTGATCTTTGCAGCCGGACTACCCTTCTCCAGGATATTCTCGCGCTCTGCCTTGATGAAGATGCTGTTCAGGGCCTCTGGGGTAAGCGGACGCCATTGGGTGTCCTCACTTTCAGGCAAGGTTAGAAACTCCACCTTTCCGTTAAGTATGTTTCGACGGAAACGGTAATTGTCGTTGAGGAAGAGCTCGATCACAAGAGTTCCCTCCTGAGAGGCCGCAACAGCCTCTCCGTTAATGCGTAATGTTTGATGCATACGGCTAAAGTTTTTAAATTGTTTATAAATCGGTAGTAGCAAACACGCTTTTCATAGCGTGTGCTTTTCAAGCTGCAAAGTTACAAAAAATAAATAGCGGTTATCGGAATTTGAATGTTAATATATGTAAAAGTTATATATGGAGGTATATGTTTGTATCTAAAACACCCGCTCCAGGAGTTCTTTCAAATGTCCAGGAAGGATGATGTGATGATTGCCGATGGGATTGGTGAGGAAATAGGAGGTCTGGCTCTTGTCAGAAAGACGTATCAGCTGTTGGGTGCGGCAGAGGTCGGGCTTCGACTGGTTCTCGATGAGCTCGCCTTCAGCGATGAAGCGGCGCGAGAGGTCGCCAGAGACCTTGAAGATGGTGACGGGTCCTGGTTTCATAAACCCTCTGATGCCTGTGCCGATGCCCGATTCGAAGTGCGTATCGAGTTCGTAGCGCTCCACCATATTGAGTGGGATGGTGCAGTGGGCAAAGAGCATCTCGCCCGTCTCAGGATTGATATGTGCAGGATTAGCCTGGAAGCCAGAGACACCCGCCAGCGAACGTACGATCATCATCGACAGCATCGCAGGCACATCGCCCTCACAGCCAGCCACATAGCCCTCGGCATTCAGACGCGCCAAGGGCATGCAGCCCGTATCCTTCACCGTCGACAGCAGGTCGAAGCAGCGCAGCGTGAACCCTTGCAGCTGATGCTGGCTGATGATGACCTTCAGCGCCTCGTAGATGTCGCCCTTAGCCTCAACGGCCTCGAAGAGTTCCTGCATGGCGATGTCCGTCAGTTCGATGCCAAGTTGCTGTCTTACAGCGTCTTTGTCGGCATGACTGGAGATGAGCCAGTCGGAGGGTTTGCCAATGATGCCGAGTTTGACGCCATCGAGTTGTCGGCGTGCGTCCTCAACTTTCGCCAGCAGCGCGATGCGGCTGCCGATATACTCCGCAGAACCATGAATGATCTCGCCCTGAATACCGTTCTGACGCAGATAGGAGAGGATCTCCATCGATGCCGCCAGCGAGTTGCTCTTGCCTGAAGTGAGCAGATAGAACGGTCGGCGGCTCTTGGCCTGCAACTCAGGCAACAAGCGTTTGAAGATACCCTCAGTACCTCCTGTACGCACATAAATCAGGTTAAGACCCTGACAACCATAGTCGGCGAAGTCGGCACCCTTCAGGTCGTACGCGATGTTCAGACTCTCCAGGAACTCCCTGGTTACGGCACTCACGGCCTTCTCGTCGTGTAGCTCGGAAGTGAGCGTGTAGATAGATGTTTTCTGTTCCATATATGGTTGCAAAGGTAGTGTTTTTAAATGATAATTATGCAGGCAGCAGCAATTTTTTCACTTTTCACTTTCCTCTTTTCACTTTTTTTCGTACCTTTGCAGCCGTTATATATATAATAAAGGTATGAAGATACAGATTATCAACGGTCCGAACCTCAATCTTCTGGGGCAGCGGGAGCCGGGTATCTATGGCTCCGAGTCGTTCGAAAGCTATCTGCCGGAGCTGCGCAAGAAGTTCCCTGACGTGGAGATTGACTACTATCAGAGCAACGTGGAGGGCGAGCTGATCAACAAGATGCAGGAGACAGGCTTCTTCGGCGGCTACGACGGCATCGTGCTGAATGCGGGTGCCTATACCCACACGTCGATTGCGCTGCAGGACTGCATCCGTTCGCTGAAGTGTCCTGTGATAGAGGTGCATATCTCGAATGTGCATCAGCGCGAGGAGTTCAGACATAAGTCGATGATCAGCTGCGCCTGCAAGGGCGTAATCTGCGGCTTCGGACTCGACTCGTATCGCCTGGCTGTAGCAGCGCTCACTAACGACAAGTAGTTTTGATTAACGACAACTATGACCGCTCGACCTTTGGTCGCTCGCAAGGCGAGAACGAAGACAACATTTAGGGCGACAATGTCGCCTACAGGCAGAAGTTCTGCCTGAAAAAAAAGAAGTTGTCAATGTTGTCTAAGTTGTAGTAAAAAAAATAGTAGTCAACAAAAGGAAAGTGAATAGCGAGCTGGAGAAATATATTTTGGACCACTCGGAGGCGGAGCCGGAGTATCTGTACAGGCTGTGGCGGGCGACGAACATCCGCACCATTCACGGACGGATGGCCAGCGGACACCTGCAGGGCAGACTGTTGAAGATGTTGGTGCAGATGATACGTCCACAGACCATCCTCGAAGTAGGGACGTTCAGCGGTTACAGCGCCATCTCGATGGCAGAAGGTCTCGACGAAGGCGGACGACTCTACACCTTCGAGATCAACGACGAGATGGAGGACTTCACCCGTCCCTGGATAGAGGGTTCGGAGGTGGCCGATAAGATTGAGTTCATCATCGGCGACGCCCTCGTGGAAGCCCCAAAGCTGGGTATCACGTTCGATATGGCCTTCATCGACGGCGACAAGCGCACCTATCGCGAGTGCTACGAGATGGTGATGAGCATCCTGAAACCTGGGGGATTCATCCTCGCCGACAATACGCTCTGGGACGGCCACGTGGTGGACCACGCCTACGACAAGGACCACCAGACGCAGGGCATCGAGACGTTTAACGACTACATCGCCCAAGACGACAGAGTCGAACAAGTCATCCTCCCTCTCCGCGACGGGTTGACATTGATAAGAAAACGAGAATAAATAATATTATAAACGACAACTATGACAACAAAGACAACATTTAGGGCGACAATGTCGCCTACAGGCAGAAATTCTGCCTGAAAAAAGAAAGTTGTCCAAGTTGTCTAAGTTGTAGTAAAAAAAAAGTTGTAGTAAAAAAGAAAAAAATGCAAGAGACAAGACAGAATAAGATTGCAAGACTGCTCCAGAAGGAGCTTTCGCTGATATTCCAGCAGCAGACACGCGCCACACACGGTACGTTAGTGTCTGTGACACGTACGAAGATCTCACCCGATCTGAGTATCTGCACGGCCTATCTGAGCATCTTCCCCTCAGAGAAGGGCGAGGAGATCCTGGCGAATATCAATGCCAGCAACAAGCAGATCAGGTATGAGCTGGGCACTCGTGTAAAAAACCAGCTGCGTATCATCCCTGAGTTGCGCTTCTTCATCGATGACTCGCTGGACTACATCGAACGGATTGATGAATTATTGAAAAAGTAAAAACAACAAGATTAAATGACGACAACTATGACAACTAAGACAACATTTTTAGGACGACAACATGTCGTCTGATGTGTTTAAAAGAGTTGTCCATGTTGTCTAAGTTGTAGTTTAAAAAAAATATGAACTTTCCGTTATTTATAGCCCGAAGGTATCTGTTCTCGAAGAAGTCGACGCACGCCATCAACGTGATCAGCGCCATCTCCGTTGTGGGAGTAGCCGTAGCCACGATGGCCCTTGTGGTGACACTCTCCGTGTTCAACGGTTTCCACGATATGGTGGCCTCCTTCTTCACCGCCTTCGACCCCCAGTTGAAGGTTACTCCCGTTATAGGAAAGACCGCACCCGCCGACGACCCCATCCTCACACAGATCAAGCAGTTACCGCAGGTAGACGTGGCTACAGAGACCGTTGAGGATCAAGCACTTGTGATCTATAACGGTCGGCAGGCGATGGTCACCATCAAGGGTGTGGAAGACAACTTCGACCAGCTGACGCACATCAAAGAGATCCTCGTGGGCGAAGGCGAGTTCGAGCTTCATGCCGCAGACATGTTCTACGGCATTCCTGGCATCAGACTCGCTGAGGCACTGGGTACGGGCTATACCTATCAGGAGCCGCTGAAGGTCTACGCCCCACGTCGCGAAGGCCAGTTGAATATGGCCAATCCGATGGACGGTCTCGTAGCCGACGAGCTCTACTCGCCAGGCGTACTCTTCGAGGTGATGCAGGGCAAATACGACAAGAACTACCTGTTGACGAGCATCGACTTCACCCGTCGCATCTTCGAGCAGCAGGGTATGGTATCGGCTTTGGAACTGCGGCTGAAGCCTGGCAGCAATTTTGAGAGTGTCAAAAGTGACGTCAAGAAACTTGCTGGCGACAAATACTACGTGAAGGACCGTTTCGAACAGCAGGACGACACCTTTAAGATCATGAAGATCGAGAAACTGATGGCCTATATCTTCCTGACGTTCATCCTGATGATTGCGTGTTTCAATATCATCGGCTCGCTGTCGATGCTGATTATCGACAAGAAAGACGACGTGGTGACACTGCGCAACCTGGGCGCCTCAGACAAGCAGATCGTGCATATCTTCCTCTTTGAAGGTCGTCTGATCTCTGCCATCGGCGCCGTAGTGGGCATCATCCTCGGACTGGTGCTCTGTTGGGCACAACAAACCTACGGTCTGGTGAAACTCGGCTCGTCGAGTGCCTCGTTTATCGTAAACGCCTATCCCGTCAGCGTACATCCTGAGGACGTCATCCTCATCTTCATCACAGTGCTCGTGGTGGGATTCCTCTCTGTGTGGTATCCTGTCCGTTATTTCGCCAAACGACTACTGGCTTAACGCCTCAGGATGGAGAAAGACATCGTCAAGAACTACGTGCGCTACCTGAAGTTGCAGCGCAATATGTCGGGCAACACACTCGACGCCTATCAGCGCGACCTCAGGAAGTTGCTCGACTATCTCAAAGCTGAAGAAAAAGACATACGCGAGGTCACCCTCGAAGATCTGGAACACTTCTCCGCAGGACTTCACGACATCGGCATCCACGCCAGGAGCCAGTGTCGTATCCTCAGTGGCGTAAGGAGTTTCTTCCGTTTCCTGCAACTCGACGGCTATCGCGACGATGACCCCTCGGAACTGTTGGAGTCGCCACAGATCGGCGACCATCTGCCAGAGGTGCTCTCGCCAGAAGAAGTAGACCAGCTGGAAGCCGGCATCGACCTCTCGAAGTGGGAGGGACAGCGCAATAAGGCCATCATCGAAGTACTCTTCTCCTGTGGTCTGCGCGTCAGTGAACTAGTGAACCTGAAACTCTCGAACCTCTATCTGCAAGAAGAGTTTGTACGTGTCGTCGGTAAGGGCTCGAAAGAACGGCTGGTGCCCATCTCGCAGAAAGCCATCAAGGAACTGCGTTACTGGTTTGAGGACCGTAACCTCATGACGATCAAGCCCGGCGAGGAAGACTACGTGTTTCTGAACCGTCGAGGTGGACACCTGACCAGGACGATGATCCTCATCATGATCAAGCAACAGGCGGAGATGGCAGGTATCCAGAAGACCATCTCGCCCCACACGCTGAGACACTCGTTTGCCACAGCGCTGCTGGAAGGCGGTGCCGACCTCAGGATCATCCAGGCGCTGCTGGGTCATGAGAACATCGGCACAACGGAAATCTACACGCACATCGACACTTCGACGCTGCGACGCGAGATACTGGAGCATCACCCACGGAACATAAAGAAGTGAATAGTGAATAGTGAAAAGTGAATAATTTGCTTCCGCATCGTAGTTTTTTTTGAGATTACGGCGTCTAATTGGGAAAAAAGCAGTAATTTTGCAGCCAAATTAATAACAACCAAATATGAGAAATATGAAAAGACTATTTGCAGCCTTGATGCTGACCCTCGTCAGCACTGTTGCGATGATGGCCCAGGACCTGTCGCAACTGCCAGCAGTACCCGTTGATCCCGATGTCCGTATCGGCAAACTCGACAACGGTCTGACGTATTACATCCGCCACAACAACTGGCCTGAGAACCGTGCTGAGTTCTACATCGCCCAGAAAGTGGGAAGTATCCAGGAGAACGACGACCAGCGCGGTCTGGCTCACTTCTTGGAGCACATGGCCTTCAACGGCTCTAAGCATTTCAAGGGCAACGAGCTGCTGCGCTGGTGCGAGAGCGTAGGTGTGAAGTTTGGTACCGACCTGAACGCCTATACCAGCATCGACCAGACGGTCTATAATATCAGTAACGTTCCCACCACCCGTGAAGGTATCATCGACTCTTGTCTGCTGATCCTCTACGACTGGGCCGACGGTCTGCTGTTGGAACAGGAGGAGATTGAGAAGGAGCGTGGTGTGATCCACGAGGAGTGGCGTCTGCGCACCTCTGCCCAGATGCGTATGCTGGAGCGCGACCTGCCGAAGCTCTATCCTGGTTCGAAGTACGGCTACCGTATGCCTATCGGACTGATGGAGATCATCGACAACTTCGAGCGTCCTTTCCTGCAGGCTTACTACGAGAAGTGGTACCGTCCTGACAACCAGGGTATCATCGTCGTGGGTGACATCGACGTCGACAAGGTGGAGCAGAAGATCAAGACCCTCTTCTCGCCCATCGTATTGCCTGAGAACCGTGCGCTGGTCACGAAAGAGCCCGTGCCCGATAATAATGAGCCCATCTACGTGATCGACAAGGACAAGGAGCAGCAGGTGAACCTGGTCTTCGCGATGATGAAGCACGAGGCCTTCCCCGATACGCTGAAGGGTACACTGGCCTACATCGTCACTAACTATATGAAGAATGCCGCCATCTCGATGCTGAACGACCGTCTGAGAGAGTATGCCGAGAAGCCAGAGAGTCCGTTCCTGCAGGCATCTGTAGGCGACGGCAACTATCTGTTGTCGAGAACCGTCGACGCCTTCGAGGTAGACGTTGTCCCCAAGGAGGGTCAGCTGGAGGCCGCAGTACAGAGCGCACTCACAGAAACCCGCCGCGCTGTGGAGTTCGGCTTCACACTTACGGAATACAGCCGTTACAAGGCCAACTATATCAGCTCGCTGGACAAGCAGTACTCCAATAAGGACAAGCGCTACAACAGTCAGTTCGTAAACCAGTGTGTGCAGAACTTCCTGAACAACGAGCCTATCCCCAGCATCGACTATACCTACACCACAATGAAACAGCTGGTACCCGCTATCCCCATCGATGCGATCAATGGACTCATGAAGGAATTGGTAACCTTGTCGGACACCAACCTCGTGGTGCTGAACTTCAACAATGAGAAGGAAGGTGCCGTCTATCCCACCGAAGACGGTCTGAAGAAAGCCGTTACCAATGCCCGCACGGCACAGATTGAAGCCTACGTGGACAATGTGAAGGACGAGCCTCTGATGACCACTCTGCCGCAAAAGGGCAGCATCACCAAGGAGACGAAGAACGACCTCTTCGGCTATACGGAGCTGAAACTCTCTAACGGTGCTACCGTCGTGCTGAAACAGACCGACCTGAAGAAAGACCAGGTCATTCTCCGTGGTGAGGGCTTTGGCGGCTCTGCCGCATACGGTGAGAAGGACTTCACCAACATCAAGATGTATGACGAGGTCATCGAGGCCAGCGGACTCGGTAACTTCTCGCACACAGAATTGGAGAAGGCCCTCGCAGGTAAGATTGCCAGCGCCTCGCTCTCGATGGGTGCAAACCGTCAGAACGTCGTCGGCAGTTCTACGCCGAAGGATGTAGAGACGATGCTGCAGCTCGTGTACCTCTACTTCACCAACATCGCCAAGGACCAGAAGTCATATGACAACCTCATGCAGACGGCGGAAGTAAACCTGAAGAATCGTCTGTTGCAGCCTGAGAACGTGTTCAGCGACTCACTCACGGCAACCCTCATGAACCACAACCCGCGTAACCTGCCTATGACGACCGAAGACCTCGCAAAGGTAGACTACGACCGTATCCTCCAGATGGCCAAGGAACAGACCGCCAATGCCGCAGCCTTCACCTTTACCATCATCGGCAACTACGACGAGGCCACCATCCGTCCGCTCATCGAGCAGTATCTCGCTTCGCTGCCCTCACAGAAGAACGTGGTGAAGACCCCGGATATCAGCACCAACTACAAGGGTGAGGTCATCAACAACTTCAAGCACAAGGCCGAGACGCCGAAGGCTATCGCCTTGATGCACTGGCTCTCACACCAGATGCCTTACACGTTGGAGAACAGCATCAAGGCCTCGATGGCAGGACAGATCCTGAGCATGGAGTATCTGAAGAAGATCCGCGAGGATGCCAGCGCTGCCTATACGGTGATGGCACAGGCCGGTGTCAGCCGCAGCGACTTCAAGACCAGCACCCAGATTCTGGCCTACTGTCCGATGAAACCTGAGAAGGGTGACACCGCTGTGATGATCCTCCGCGACGAGGTGAACACGCTGGCCAAGACCTGCGATGCCGACAAGCTGCAGAAGGTGAAGGAGTACATGCTGAAGAACCACGGCGACGAGTTGAAGCAGAACAGCTACTGGCTGAGCTGCATCAACGAGTGGCGCAAGTGGGGTATCGACTTCCATACGGACTACGAGAAAGTGGTTAATGCCCAGACCCCTGAGAGCATCAGTGCCTTCGTGGCAGAACTGCTGAAGGCTGGTAATCACGCAGAAGTGGTGATGATGCCGGCAGAGTAAGTGAATAGTGAATAGTGAAGAATTTGCTACCGCTAGAGTAATAATTTGTAAATCGTAAATAAATGTCTTATTTATTTTCATCAGAGTCAGTATCTGAAGGTCATCCCGATAAGGTGGCGGATCAGATCTCTGACGCAATATTAGACCAGTTCCTGGCTTACGACTCGAAGGCGCGCTGCGCCATCGAGTCGTTTGTCACCACTGGACAAGTCGTGATTATGGGTGAGGTTCGCAGCGAGGTATATATCGACCTGCAGACCATCGCCCGCAACACCATCAAGCGCATCGGCTATACCAAGGCAGAGTACCAGTTCGACGGTAACTCCTGCGGTATCCTGACGGCCATCCATGAGCAGAGTTCCGACATCAATCAGGGCGTAGACCGTGAAGACGAGGACGAGCAAGGCGCTGGCGACCAGGGTATGATGTTTGGCTACGCCACCAACGAGACGGAGAACTACATGCCCGTCTCGCTCGATCTGGCTCACCTCATCATGCGTACACTGGCCGACATCCGCAAGGAAGGTAAGGAGATGACCTATCTGCGTCCTGATGCCAAGAGTCAGGTGACGATACAGTATAGCGACGAGGGTATCCCTGAGCGTATCGACACCATCGTGGTCTCGACACAGCACGATGAATTCGACGAGGACGAGAAGATGCTCGCCAAGATCAAGGACGACGTCATCAACATCCTGATTCCACGTGTAAAACAACAGATCCACTCGCAGAAAGTGCTCGACCTCTTCGGACTAGACATCAAGTATTACGTCAATCCTACAGGAAAGTTCGTCATCGGAGGTCCTCACGGAGATACAGGTCTTACAGGTCGTAAGATCATCGTCGACACCTACGGCGGAAAGGGCGCCCACGGAGGTGGTGCCTTCTCAGGAAAAGACTCTTCGAAGGTAGACCGTTCAGCTGCCTATGCCGCACGTCATATCGCCAAGAACATGGTGGCAGCAGGTGTTGCCGACGAGATGCTGGTACAGGTGAGCTACGCCATCGGTGTGGCCAAACCCATGAATATCTACGTGAACACCTACGGTCGCAGCAAGGTACAGATGAGCGATGGTGAGATTGCCAAGAAGATCGAGGAACTCTTCGACCTGCGTCCGAAAGCCATCGAGCGTACCCTGAAGCTCCGTCAGCCGATGTATAGTGAAACCGCTGCCTACGGACACATGGGTCGCAAGGCCGAAACGGTGAAGAAGACCTTCACCAGTCACTATCACGAGACGAAGACGATCGACGTCGAGCTGTTCACTTGGGAGAAGCTGGACCGTGTGGAGGACATCCGCAAGGCCTTCGGACTTTAAAGACACATGCGACAGGACTCGATTATAGTATCTCCTACCACTACGGCAGAACAAGACACCGTAGCGCATCAATCCTCAAGACCGCAGACACCCTATCAGGTGCTGCGGCTCTTGTCGAAGGATGCTACCCCAGCGCAGCAGGACTCAGCCATCCAGGCCTGGTTCCAACCTGGTGAGATACACTATAGCGAGCAACCTGACACCCTGCATCTGCCTGGACACGATGCAGGACGCAGTCTGAAAGATATCAGTCTCCCACAGTATTACCGTGAGAACTTCTTCTCGAAAGACACCCTCTACCAAGAGGTCAACGGTGGACGTTTTGGCGTCTCCGGCGACCCTATCCCCTACGCCATCCGTAATGACGACACCATCACGGGCTTGTTGCTTGTCAGCTTCGTGGTAGCACTGATGGCGTTTGCTGCGAGCAGGAACTATATCTACCGTCAGCTGAAAACCTTCTTCTATCCCCAGAAGGCAGGTATGGACACCACCGAGACCTCTGGCGAGTATCGGGCACAGTTCTATTTCCTGCTGCTGACCTGTCTGCTACTCTCACTACTCTATTTCCTCTATACCCAGGAATATATCGCCGACACCTTTATCCTGTCAGACGAATATCTGCTGGTGGCCATCTTCTTTGCCACCTTCTGCGGATACTATGGTGTGAAGGCACTTCTCTATACGGGTGTGAACCTTGTGTTCTTTGATAGTAAAAAGAATGAACAATGGTTGCGCACCACCCTATTCCTAAATGGAGCTATAGGCGTGTTTTTGTTCCCTGCGGTGATGTTGCTCACCTACTTCGATGTCAGCCCGAAAACCATCATCTATTACCTCATTATAGTCCTTGTTTTTGTTAAAATCCTAACCTTTTATAAGTGTTCTGCTATATTTTTTCGACAAAATGTACTTTATTTGCAAATTATTTTGTACTTTTGCACCCTCGAAATCATACCTTTGCTCGCACTTTGGAGCGGCCTCGAGGTGATTGTCAACGCGTTGAAAATAAATTTTTAGGACACTGATGATAAAAAAGATTCTGGTTTCACAGCCAAAACCGACAAGCGAAAAGTCACCCTACTTTGACATCGCGAACAGATTCAATGTTGAACTGGTCTTCCGTCCGTTCATCAAGGTAGAGGGTATCACATCTAAGGAGTTCCGTGCTCAGAAGGTGAGTATCCTCGAACACACCGCTATCGTGTTTACTTCAAGGCACGCTATCGACCATTTCTTCAACATGGCCAAGGAGTTGAGAATCACTATTCCTGAGGACATGAAGTACTTCTGTGTCACGGAGACTATTGCACTGTATATTCAGAAATACGTGCAGTACCGCAAACGCAAGGTCTTCTTTGGAGAGACTGGCCGTATCGACGATCTGATCCCCGCGATGGTGAAGCACAAGACCGAGAAGTATCTCGTTCCTATGAGCGATGTTCACAACGACAGTCTGACCATCCTTCTGGATTCCAAAAAACTGAACCACAAGGAGTGTGTGATGTATAAGACCGTGAGCAATGATTTCACCCCTGAGGAAGTCAAGAACTTCGACTACGACATGCTGATTTTCTTCAGTCCTTCAGGTATTGAGTCGTTGACGAAGAACTTCCCCCGCTTCAAGCAGGACAAGATCGTCATCGCCACCTTCGGTCCCACGACGGCAAAGGCTGCTAAGGAAGCTGGACTGCGTGTGGACATTGAAGCGCCTACGGAGAAATATCCTTCAATGACAGGTGCTTTGCAACACTACCTGATCGTGAATCAGGAGTAGTACACCTTATTATATATATAGGATGCCGGGATCCGCATCTCCTACATTCAACAAGAGAGAGCGTATCGTCAGCCGGACGCTGATAGAGAAGCTCTTCAGCAAAGGCAGTAGCCAGAGCACCTCTGCCTTTCCGCTGAGAGTTGTATATATGCAGGAGGAAAGGAAAGAAGGCGAAGAACCTGTTCAGATCCTGATCAGTGTCTCGAAACGGCATTTCAAACGTGCCGTAAAGCGTAACAGGGTGAAGCGCCAAATTCGTGAGTGCTACCGTCATCACAAGCAGATACTCACAGAAAAGATCGCTGAAGGACAAGCGTTATACGTGGCCTTCATCTGGTTATCCGACGAACTCTCCAGCACACCGCAAGTGGAAAGGAGCGTGAAGAAACTGCTTGAAAAGGTGTCAGAAGCCCTATGAACATCATCAAAGCCATAGGACATTATCTGTCGAAGGCCTGTGTGTTTATCCTCTGTGTGCCCATCGTCTTCTATCAGACCTGCATCTCGCGATTCACACCCCCGTCCTGTCGATTCACGCCCACCTGTAGCGAATATGCCAAGCAAGCGCTGAAGAAACACGGACCTATCAAGGGACTCTATCTGGCCATCTGGCGAATATTAAGATGTAACCCATGGGGAGGCTCAGGCTACGACCCTGTGCCATAGGAAAGGTAAAACAGTAAAAAGGTAAATAATAAAGATATGAAAAAGAACTTTGTTGAAGAACTGAAATGGCGCGGCATGCTGGCACAGATGATGCCAGGCACCGAGGAACTGCTCCAGAAGGAGATGGTAACAGCCTATCTTGGTACCGACCCTACAGCTGATTCGCTGCACATCGGACACCTCTGTGGTATTATGATGCTCCGTCATCTGCAACGCTGCGGACACCGTCCTGTCATTCTCGTGGGTGGTGCCACAGGTATGATTGGTGACCCCTCAGGCAAAAGCCAGGAGCGTAACCTTCTCAACAACGAGACCCTCTATCACAACCAGGAGTGCATCAAGAAACAGGTGGCTAAGTTCCTCGATTTCGAGTCGAAGGATGCCAATGCTGCCATCATGGTGAACAACTACGACTGGATGAAAGACTTCACCTTCCTGGATTTCGCCCGTGAAGTTGGTAAACATATCACCGTCAACTATATGATGGCCAAGGAGAGCGTACAGCAGCGTCTGAACGGTACGGCTCGCGACGGTCTCTCCTTTACGGAATTCACCTATCAGCTGCTGCAGGGCTACGACTTCCTGTATCTCTACCAGCACTACGGCGTGAAGCTGCAGTTGGGTGGTAATGACCAGTGGGGAAATATGACCACAGGTACGGAGCTTATCCGTCGTACCCTCGGCAACGAGGTAGAGACCTTCGCCCTCACCTGTCCGCTGATCACCAAGAGTGACGGTAAGAAGTTTGGCAAGACCGAGAGTGGTAATATCTGGCTCGATCCTGCACGTACTACACCATATAAGTTCTATCAGTTCTGGCTGAACGTGAGCGACGAGGATGCTGAGCGTTATATCAAGATCTTCACTTCATTGGAGAAAGATGTCATCGACGCTCTCGTTGAGGAGCACAAGCAGGATCCTGGACGTCGTGTGCTGCAGAAGCGCCTCGCAGAAGAGGTGACCGTTATGGTACACTCTCAGGAAGCCCTCGATGCAGCCATCGAAGCCTCTAACCTCCTCTTCGGCAAGTCCACAAAAGAAGGTCTGGAGAAACTCGACGAGCAGACTTTCCTCGATGTCTTCGACGGTGTGCCTCAGTTTGAGATCGCCAAGGACCAGCTGGGACAACCTGCCATTGAACTGCTGACAACGGTAGCTCCCGTCTTCCCATCAAAGGGTGAGATGCGTAAGATGGTTCAGGGTGGCGGTGTCTCTCTGAACAAGGAGAAGATTACAGATCAGAACCGTCCTATCACTGCTGAAGACCTCATCGACGGCAAGTATCTTCTGGCTCAAAAAGGTAAGAAGAACTACTATCTGCTGATCGTAAAGTAAGAAAGATAAGTGAAAATTTGGCGGTTTGCCAAATTTTCACTACCTTTGCAGCCGCAAACTGGACGATGGTGTAATGGTAACACTACAGGTTTTGGTTCTGTCATTCCCGGTTCGAATCCGAGTCGTCCAACTACTAAAACATCTTCTAAAAACAAACAAATTATGGCAAATCTATTTTCATTGGAAGGTAAGAACGCATGGATCACAGGCGCCTCTTACGGTATCGGTTTCAACATTGCAAAGGCATTTGTAGCCGCAGGTATTAAAAACATTATCTTCAACGACATCAACGAAGCTGCCCTGCAGCGCGGTCTCGACAACTACAAAGAGGCCGGCATCAGCAATGTCAAGGGTTATGTGTGCGACGTGACAGACGAGAACGCCGTTAAGGCTCTCGTTGAGAAGATTCACGCTGAGGTTGGTCAGATTGACATCCTCGTGAACAATGCAGGTATCATCAAGCGTATCCCCATGCATGAGATGAAGCGTGCTGAGTTCCAGCAGGTCATCGATGTCGACCTTGTGGCTCCCTATATCTGCTCTGCAGCCGTTATCCCTGAGATGATGGAACGCAAGGAGGGTAAGATTATCAATATCTGCTCGATGATGTCTGAGTTGGGTCGTGAGACCGTCAGCGCCTACGCAGCAGCCAAGGGTGGTCTGAAGATGCTCACCCGTAACATCTGCTCAGAGTATGGAGAATATAACATCCAGTGTAACGGTATTGGTCCGGGTTACATCGCTACGCCACAGACAGCTCCTCTGCGTGAGCGCCAGGCTGATGGCAGCCGCCATCCTTTCGACAGCTTCATCTGTGCCAAGACGCCTGCAGGACGTTGGCTCGATCCTTCAGAACTGGGTGGTCCCGCTGTGTTCCTGGCCTCTCATGCTTCTGATGCCGTAAACGGTCACGTACTCTATGTCGACGGAGGTATTCTGGCCTATATCGGCAAACAGCCAAAATAAAAACGTAATAACGTCAAATAATAATGGGGATCCCGATTGGAATCCCCATTAAATTTTTTATTACAAATTTAAGTTTAGAGAGCAGCAGCGAGCTCAGCACCAGCCTTAAACTTAGCCACCTTCTTAGCAGCAATCTTAATCTTCTGCTTTGTAGCGGGGTTGATACCCTCACGAGCAGGGCGCTCGCTAACGCTAAATGTACCGAAACCTACGAGAGCGATCTTGTCACCAGCTGCGAGAGCATTCTTGATGGCATCTACTGTTGCATCGAGAGCTTTCTTTGCGTCTACCTTTGAGAGACCAGCACCTGCTGCAATCTTCTCTACCAATTCTGTTTTGTTCATAATCTTGTTGTTTAAATTAAAATATTTATGTTTAAAAAAATAGAAAATCACGAAATCCTTCGCAAATATAGGAGAAAGAATTCAAAAAAACAACAAAAAAACGGAAAAAATTACTTTTTTGTTGAAAAATAGTTGTAAAACGCCCGTTTTTGGTCCCAAAAAGAGATATTTTTAGTAATTTTGCACCCACAAACGAAAAAAAGCGCAAAAAGTCGCAATTCGTAAATTGATAATCGCAAAATCGTTAATAAGCAGATGTTTCGCATACCAACCATCACAAAAAATCTGTTGATAATCAACGGTATCGCATTCCTGGCAACCCTGGTTCTTCAGATGCAGGGAATAGATCTGTCATCCATTGGAGGACTTCATTTCTTTATGGCCAATGATTTCCATTTCTATCAGTTGGTCACCTATCTTTTCCTTCACGCCAACTTTATGCACATCCTAAGTAACATGTTCGGTCTTTGGATGTTCGGTTGTGTGATAGAAAATGTATGGGGTCCGAAGAAATTCCTTTTTTATTACATTACGTGTGGTATCGGAGCCGGATTATTGCAGGAATTAGCGCAGTTTGGCTCGTTCTATTACACCGTGGTTTCTCAGGTGCCAGGAGCAGGACTTTCCACCGTTCTGGAATACGGGTCTCAATACGCCAGCGTCCTTAACAGTTGGACCACAATCGGAGCTTCCGGAGCTGTCTATGCTGTCATCCTCGCCTTTGGAATGACCTTCCCCAACGAACGGATGTTTATCATTCCTTTCCCCTTCCCCATCAAGGCCAAGTGGTTTGTCTTAGGCTATGTAGCCATCGAGTTCTTCTCTGCCATCAACTCTTCAGGAGATGGCGTGGCCCATACCGCTCACCTGGGAGGTATGCTCTTCGGCTTCCTGATGATCCGTTATTGGAACAAACACCCCAACTCCAGTTTTGACCGCAGTCGCGGACAACAGTTCTTCGAGAACCTGAAGCGCAACTTTGATCAGCGTCAACAGCCTCAGCGCCATAATCCCAATATGCATGCTGAGCGTAACGATACGAAGCAGGCCGATATGGATTACAATGCCCGTAAGCGGCAGAACCAGGAAGAGATCGATGCGATCCTCGATAAAATTCGCAAGAGTGGTTATGACAGTCTGACGAAAGAGGAAAAACAGAAACTCTTCGAAGCCAGCAAATCATGATCAAGCAACTCAAGGCATTCACGGTAAATCTTGTGGCGGGGGCTAATGTGGCCACCGTCATCTTGATGTTATGCGCAGGCTATTCCGACAGACTGAATCCTGCGGATTATCCCTTGTTGTCTTTTCTGGGCATCACCTTTCCCGTCTTCCTCTTCGTCAATTTGCTATTCCTTTTCTTCTGGCTCACTTTTAAGTGGCGGAAGGCATGGATACCTGTCGTGGGCTATCTGTTGGTCTACTTCCCACTGACCATCTACATGCCCATGAACCTGAAGCACGACACTTCTGACGATGCCCTTAAACTGATTTCCTATAATGTCTGCTCCTATGGCGGCAACTGGAAATACGAAAACGGCTTCGATACCGTCTACAACTATCTGAAGCGTCAAAAGGCAGATATTGTCTGCCTACAGGAGGATATCGATTCCTGGCGCAGATTTGTGTTTATCCGATACCAGAAGATCTATCCCTACAACGACACCACCATCTTCTGCAATACAGCTCAGAATTTGAATGGTGTCGGTATCCACACGCGCTTCCCCATCCTTAAGAAAGAGCGCATCCCCTATAAGTCTGCAGCCAACGGCTCTGTAGCCTATTACCTGAAGTTGGATAACGGCGATACGCTGTTGGTCATCAACAACCATCTGGAAGGAACCCATCTCTCCAGTGAAGACCGCGATAACTACAAACGGATGCTCAAAGGGAAGATGGAGCGAGATACGGTCAAAGCAGAGTCGATGCTTCTGGTCAATAAGCTGGGTTCCGCAGCAGCCAAACGAGCCCCTCAGGCAGAAGCCGTACACCGATATGTCCAAGAGCATAGTCAATATCCCATCATCGTGTGCGGTGACTTCAACGACAACCCCATTTCCTACTCCCGTCGGACCATCGCCGAGGGTCTCCAGGACTGTTTTGTGGAGACCGGAAGAGGCATCGGTTTGTCATATAATCAGAAAGGGTTTTGGGTGAGGATTGATCACATTTTGTGCTCTAAACATTTCATGCCCCAAAATTGTGAAATCGACGACAAAATGGACGCAAGTGACCATTATCCTATCATTTCTTGGTTAAAAATGGGGGATAATGAATAAAAAAAGTGCGATTTTCGGCGATAAATTTTCCCACTTGAAGAAAAATGCCTATATTTGCACGCTAAAATGTACGCGAACAGAATAAATAACAAATAAATAACATCAAAAATCAAAATGCAAAACAAAGGAATTGTAAAATTTATCGCAGTGCTTCTGGTTCTCGTGTGCTGCTTCTACCTTTCCTTCTCATTCGTAACACGCCATTACGAAAGTAAGGCTGCTGCTATGGGTGAGGAGGCAGGTGCAGAGTACCTCGATTCAATCAACAACGAGAAGGTGTATTTAGGCATCTATTCTCTGAAGCAGTGCCGTGAGATGGAAATTGGCCTGGGTCTTGACCTGAAAGGCGGTATGAACGTGATTCTTGAGGTATCAGTACCTGATGTGGTTGACGTGCTCGCTGACCACAAGACTGACCCCACCTACAAGAAGGCGATGGAACTCGCCAAGAAGGAGGAAGAGACCAGTCAGGATGATTTCGTCTCTCTGTTCGTAAAGTATTGGAAACAAGAAGCCCAGGGTCGTCCCCTCGCTGCTATCTTCGCTACCCAGCAGATGAAGGGTAAGGTAAGTACCTCTTCTACCGATTCAGAGGTAGAGCGCGCTATCCGCGACGAGGTACAGAATGCCGTAGACAACTCATTCAACGTAGTTCGTAACCGTATCGATAAGTTCGGTGTCGTTCAGCCCAACATCCAGAAGCTCGAAGGCCAGAGTGGCCGTATCATGGTCGAGATGCCTGGTATCAAGGAGCCTGAGCGTGTTCGTAAACTCCTCCAGGGTTCTGCCAACCTCGAGTTCTGGGAGACCTACAACAGTCAGGAGATTACCCCGTTGCTCTCACAGCTGAACCAGCGTTATGCTGCTCAGGGTGGTCAGGTCACTGAGGCTGACACTGCACAGGTAGCTGCTGCTGACACTACTGCCGTTGCTGCTGCAGAGGCTGTTGCCGACACGGCAAAGGCTGCTGCTGGTGACCTCGCTGCCAAGCTGGCCAAGAAGGACGCCAAGAATACTATCGACGCCAAGGCTGCTGAGCTGGCCAAGAAGCAGAATCCTCTGTTCTCGATCTTCCAGCCCACACAGGGTAACACCCTCGCCGTTGTTGGTTATGCCAACGCCCGTGATACCGCTGAGATCAACAAGATTATCTACTCTGATCTTGCTGCCCGCATCTTCCCTGCAGAGTTGAAGCTCCGTTGGGGTGCTAAGGCTGAGGACTTCGGAGGTCAGAATACTAAGGGCGAGATCTTCGAGCTCTATGCCTTGAAGATTACCGAGCCTAATGGTCGCGCTCCGCTGGAGGGTGATGTCATCACCAACGGTAAAGACGACTTCGACCAGATGGGTCATCCCTGTGTATCGATGCAGATGAACTCTGACGGTGCACGCCGCTGGAGTCAGATCACCAAGCAGAACATCGGTAAGGCCGTAGCCATCGTGCTCGACGACGCCGTTTACTCTGCTCCCCGTATCCTCACTCAGATCGACGGTGGTAACTCACAGATCACTGGTAACTTCACCATTGAGGATACCAAAGACCTCGCAAACACACTGAACTCTGGTAAGATGCCGGCTCCTACCCGTATCGTACAGGAGGAGGTTGTAGGTCCTTCACTGGGTGCTCAGTCCATCCAGCAGGGTATCATCTCGTTCATCGTGGCCTTCGTGCTGCTGATGATCTACATGATCATGCTTTACGGCTTTATCCCAGGTATTCTCTCGGATATCGCCCTGCTGTTCAACCTGTTCTTCACACTGGGTATCCTGACCTCGTTCCAGGCTGCTCTGACGATGCCTGGTATCGCCGGTATCGTACTGACGCTGGGTACTGCTGTGGATGCTAACGTGCTGATTTACGAGCGTATTAAGGAAGAGCTGAAGAAGGGTCTCAGCGTGAAGGAATCTCTGAACAAGGGTTATGCTAACGCCTTCAGCGCCATCTTCGACTCTAACTTCACATCTCTGATCACAGGTATCATCCTGCTTTACTTCGGTACAGGTCCTGTGAAGGGTTTCGCCACCACTTGGATCATCGGTATCTGTGTATCGTTCTTCACCGCTGTGTTCATGACACGTCTGGTTTACGACTACATGCTCTCTAAGGACAAGTGGACGAACCTCACCTTTGTCACAGGTTACTCTAAGAACCTCATGCAGAATGCCAAGTACAACTTCATGGGTATGTACAAGAAGACCTATACCCTCTGGGGCGCACTCGCACTGATCTGCATCGGTTCGTTCTTCGTACGTGGTTTGAGCCAGAGCATTGACTTCACCGGTGGTCGTAACTACGTGGTGACCCTCGATAAGGTAACTCCCGTTGAGGATGTACGTAAGGCTATGGCTGGTGCTTTCATCAACACCATGGGTGAGAAGGCTCAGCAGGAGGCTAATACCTCTGTCATCGCTCTGGGTACTGACGGTAAGACCGTTCGTATCTCTACCAACTGGGATATCGAGTCGAACAATCCTGAGGTCGATGACAAGGCTGAGGACATCCTCTTCAACGCACTGAAGAAGGCAGGTCTCGTGAGCCAGGAGAACGTTGACAAGTTCAAGAATCCTGATGTCCGCGAGGGTGGTTCTATCATCAGCTCTGCAAAGGTAGGTCCTTCTGTTGCTAAGGATATCACTCACGGTGCTATCATCAGCGTATTCATCGCCCTGATTGCCATCTTCCTCTACATTCTGCTGCGTTTCCGCAACCTCGCCTTCTCTGTAGGTGCTGTGGCTGCACTCGCTCTCGATGCACTGCTCGTGATTGGTGTTTACTCACTCTGCTGGGGTTGGGTACCCATGTCACTGGAGATCGACCAGGTGTTCATTGGTGCTATCCTGACGGTGATCGGTTACTCTATCAACGATAAGGTGGTGGTATTCGACCGTATCCGTGAAAACCTCGGACTCTATGCTAAGCGCGATCGTCAGCAGTTGTTCAACGACTCGCTGAACCAGACGCTGGCTCGTACCATCAACACCTCAGTGACGACCTTGATCGTGCTGTTGGCTATCTTCATCCTCGGTGGTGATAGCATCCGCTCGTTCTCCTTCGCCATGATCCTGGGTGTTGTCTTTGGTACACTCAGTTCTCTCTTCATCGCTGCTCCTACGGCTTATCTCACGATGGGTCGTACCATCAAGGACGATGAAGTTGCTGAAAGCAAGTAATTCGTATACTATATTTAAAGGCTGCACTCCCTTTGCGCGGAGTGCAGCCTTCTTTCTAAAAACCCGAAACAAGATGAAAAAGCTATTATTTTCCGTAACAGTTCTCGCCGTCCTGACGGTGATGTTCTCATGCAAAGGCGCTGGTAACAAAGATCAGCAGGCCTCCACATTGGCCGACAGCATCTCTACAGAAGTAAATGCTGACGAGCAAGACGATTACGACCAGACCTCTTCTTCCATCGATGCGCAGAAGATTATTGGCACGTGGAAGACCAAGTCGCCCGTCTTAGGCACTGAAGGTGCAAATATCACGATCAACTTTGAGGAAGAAGACGTCACGTTGAATATGAACGTGCGCAAGAGCATTGGTGGCATCGGCAGTTGCTCTACCACTGTCAGTGTGCCTGGCACCTATTCACTCAATGCCAACCAGGAGATCGAATGGGAGTTCTATCTTGAGGAAGCCGAGATGGGCAAACTCAATGCCAGCTTCACAGAGGATGCCAAAGATGAGATCTACTTCACTCCTGGCACTGAAAGCACCTATCGTGGTCGTATGCGCAACAAGGTGATGGAAGAGGTGACGAAAATCGTCAACACCTGTCGCGACCTCAGTCCCCTACCCCTACGACGTATCACAGCGAAGAAACTCATCTTCGACCTTGATGGTCGTGAGTTCATCTTCAGCCGCGTAGAAGAATAAATCAAGAATAAAACCTTTGGGGGTACCCCGACCGAGAATCGAACTCGGAACTAAGCTTTAGGAGAGCCTTGTTATATCCATTTAACTATCAGGGCATGTCGTAAAGACGGTGCAAAGGTACGATTTTTTAACGACATCTTGGGCAACTAAGACAACTTTTTTGCAAAAAACAGAGCCTAAACCCTGTTTTTTGCAATTTTGTTATCTTACTTTGTCGGTTTCGTGGCACGGATGAAGTAAGCAATGAGTAAGATGTATGCGAGGAGCGAGCAAACCTCTGAGAGCGGATTAGCGAGCCACGACTCACTCACAGGGTTAAACCCTCCGAAGCGTAGCAGGGCACTAATGACACCCATCAAGGCTCCTCCGGCGATGAAACCAGAAGCAAGCAATGTACCCTTCTCACCTCGGGCCTCATTGACGGTCTTATCCTTCGAACGACTGGTGACATACCAGTTCACAGCACCTCCGATAACCAACGGTACATTCAGTTCCAGAGGGATGAACATACCAAGAGCGAAAGCCAGTGCAGGAACCTTGCAGAGTGTGAGAATAATGGCGATAGCCGCACCAATGGCATAGAGTACCCAAGGTGCTCCCACACCGTTCATCAGAGGATCGATGACCGCAGCCATCGCATTCGCCTGAGGCGCAGCGAGTTGTCCGGAGGCAAAGCCATAGGTCTCGTTGAGCAGCATCATCACACCACCCACCGTTGCCGCAGAGACGAGTGTACCCAGGAACTTCCACGTCTCCTGTTTTCTGGGTGTCGTACCCAACCAATAACCGATCTTCAGGTCTGTGATAAATGCCCCCGCCATCGAAAGTGCCGTACAGACGACACCACCCATGATCAACGCAGCCACCATTCCGCTGGTACCCTGCAGACCTACGCCCACCATTACCACAGAGGCGAGGATAAGCGTCATCAGCGTCATACCGCTCACAGGATTCGAGCCCACGATAGCGATGGCATTCGCTGCAACAGTCGTGAAGAGGAAAGCGATGACAGCCACCAGGATGATCGCCACCAATGCCTGCAACATATTACCGTCCATCACGCCGAACCAGAAGAACAAGAATGTAATCACAATCGTCACCATCGAGGCGATGGCGATGAACTTAAACGGCAGATCCCGTTCCGTACGCTGCTGTGCCACAGCAGCCTCACCGCCACCTTTCATCTCCTTCGCCGCCAGCGATACTGCCCCTTTGATGATGCCCCACGACTTGATAATACCAATGATACCAGCCATTGCGATACCGCCGATACCTATCGACTTGCCGTAGGCCTTGAAGATCTGTTCTGGCGACATCTCGCCCACCGTCATCGTGATCGAGGGATCCCACTGGTTCAACACCTCTGAGCCGAAAATCAGGGAGAGTCCAGGCACAATGAGCCACCAGACGGACAGTGATCCCAACGTAATGATCAGCGCATACTTAAAGCCGATGATATAGCCGAGACCCAATACGGCGGCACCTGTATTCACCTTAAACACAAGCTTCGCCTGGTCAGCCAACGCCTGTCCCCACTCTACCACACGCGAGGTAAAATTCTCGTTCCACCAACCGAAGGTAGCCACGATAAAGTCGTAAAGACCGCCGATGATACCAGCCATCAGCAAAGGCTTTGCCTGATTGCCGCCCTTGGCCCCACTCACCAGCACCTGTGTCGTTGCCGTTGCCTCAGGGAACGGATACTTGCCGTGCATATCCGAGACAAAGTACTTTCTGAATGGTATCAGGAACAAGATGCCGATGATACCACCCAACAGCGACGCTATGAAAATCTTCAGGAACGATGCCGACATCTCAGGATACTTTGCCTGCAGGATATAGATGGCCGGCAGGGTGAAGATCGCACCTGCCACCACAGCACCTGAACAGGCACCTATCGACTGGATGATCACATTCTCACCCAACGCCTTCGAGCGTTTCGCAGCCGTCGACACGCCTACCGCGATAATCGCAATGGGGATGGCGGCCTCGAACACCTGTCCTACCTTCAGTCCCAAATAAGCGGCAGCTGCCGAAAAGAGCATCGCCATGAGCACACCCCAGGTCACTGACCAACCGTTTACCTCAGGATACTGTCCCTGTGGCGACATCATCGGTTCATACTTCTCACCTTCTTTCAGTTCCCGAAATGCATTATCGGGCAATTGAGTCTTCATTTCTTCCATATAATCTATACATTTATAATCTTAACGACAACTATGACAACTTGGACAACTATTTTCATTGTCGTCATTGACGACATCATGTTGTCTTAGTTGTCAAAGTTGTCGTTTTTCATATTTGGCGATTCTCTCGAGAGCCTCCAACAGTCGGCTGCGCTGTGTGGCGATGTTCAGGCGGATATAGCCCTCACCACTCTGCGGCCCGTACATCGTCCCTGGATTCACCCATACCTTTGCCTCACGGAGCAGACGGTCGGCATACGCCTGCGAGGACATATCCGTTGCAGAGATATCCACCCATGGGAGATACGTACCCTCCAGACGGCAGACCTTCCACTGCGGCAGATGCTGCGCCGCAAAGTCGCACAACGTCTGATAATTTCCCCAAAGATACTCGTTCAGTTCGCCGATCCAGTCCTCGCTCTCGTTATAGGCCGCTTGAAGCGCCACAATACCAAAGGGGTTCACATCGCACACCTCATTGATATTAATGGCACGATCGATACGGCGTCGCCATGAGGGATGCGAACAGATGATGTTAGCAATCTGTAGACCAGCGGTATTGAAGTTCTTCGAAGGTGAGTTCATCACCACACAATCGTCTGTAATGGTGCCAAAGGGAACGAACTTGTAGCCTGGCATGATCAGTTCGCAGTGGATTTCATCGCTGGCAATCTTCACGCCATGTCTGTGACAGATCTCGTACATACACTGGAGTTCCTCGCGAGTCCAGACGCGACCCGTAGGATTATGGGGATTACAAAGCAGGAAAAGTGTGGTCTTCTCGTCGGCACATTTCCTTTCGAAATCGTCGAAGTCGATTTCGAAAGAAAGTTGAGAGCGCTTTAAAACACTTTCCAATACCTCGCAGCCGTTGTTGCGGATGGAAGAGAAGAAACAGTTATAAGCCGGCGAGAGGATGAGCACCTTTTCACCTGGCATAGTAAGGGCCTTGATAACACACGACATCGCAGGCACAACAGCCGTGGTGTAAAGGATCCACTCGCGTTGAATCTCCCAGTGATGACGGCGACGAAACCAAGAGATAACGGCTTCGTAATAGCTCTCTGGCACGATGTTATAGCCGAACACACCGTGCTCAGCACGTTTCTTTACAGCTTCCAAGATGGCTGGTGCAGCCTTGAAGTCCATATCCGCCACCCACAGGGGAATGACGTCGGCAGAAGGAACCATTCCCGAGCTATGCTCGCCTACCCGTGGCCTTTCATCCCACTTCACGCAATCTGTGCCGCGACGCTCTATTAGTTCATCAAAATCGTATTTCACCTTCTTGTCTCTATCACACAGTTATTCGGCTGTTGGACGTTCTCATCGATGGTGACGCTGCCGATGCTGTCGGCAACGATACGTCCGCTCGTAGGATTCTTGATATGCTCGACATGTCCTTTAATATCCGCGAAGACGGTAGAGTACTCGAAAAGTCGGTCGCAGGACTTGTCGAAGGTACAGTTCTCGAGAATGAGGTTCTGTGTGTAACAGAACAGCTGTTCGCCAGACAGGTGACAATTCACAAGCCGGATGTTCTTCGAGTGCCAGCCCAGATACTCACCATCGAGCACAGAGTCGTAGATTGTAGCGTTCTCACACTCCCAGAAGGCGTCCTTCGTGGTAATCTTCGCGTTGTGCACCTCTACGTTCCTGCAATACTGGAACACATATTTCGAATCCGTCTCCAGGCCGTCGATGATCATGTGGTCAGAGAACATAAAGGGATAAGCGCCACCATGCAGTCTGATATTCCTCAGATGCATAAAACTCACCTTCCAGAACACCTCGTCGGCATCGTTGAACGACACATCCGTGAGGTTCACATACTTCGCCTCCCTGAAAATCTTTGGGGCATCGATGGTGCAGTGATCCATCGTCACGTTGTTGCTGTACCAGACGGCCGAGCGTGCCTCTGGGGCAAAATAGCAGTGTTCCATCTTCAAGCCATCAATGTGCCACAAGGGATATCTGCCATGAAACTTACTATTGTAGCATTCTATCCGACAACCTTGTTTGATGGCCGATTCACCATCGGTCACCGTCACATTCTCCAGTCTTAGTTCGCGGGTAGCGAACAACGGTCGCTCGCCACCAAAACTCTTATCTTTAATCAGTTCCATCGTTTTTGTATCTTATCGGCTACAAAGATACAAAAAAAATGATGTAAAAGGTAAAAATGAAATAGATATTTTTTTATTATTAACGACAACATCGACAACTAGGACAACACAGAGTCGTTAGTAACGGCTGTAAAAAGTTGTCTAAGTTGTCAATGTTGTCGTCAAATCTTATTCTTGTCGTTTTTTTACTTCTTAGGCATCATGACGATCGAGGCGTGGTTGCCGGCAGCGAGGAAGTCAGCGATGAACTTCTGGACCTTTGCCGGTGTCAGAGCCTTCACTGTCTCTGCGTAGCCTGTCTGCAGGTCTACACCCTCAGCCGTCCACTCCGTGAGCACATCCATCCAGTGACCATTCTCACGGTTGTTGTCCTCGGCCTGCTTCAGCATGATCTCCTTCACGGGATCCAGATCGTCGGCAGCAATCTTCGTTTTGGCCTCGTTGATGTACTTCATCATCAGGTCCTCAGCGATCTTCTGTTTGTCGGGATTCGTCGGAGCCTGTGCGGTCATGAAGAATACCGGCTTCGGACCCATCGTACTGATCTCACCGCTGCACCCTACGTTGTATGCTGCACTCTCCTCCTCGCGGATGGTACGCAGATAGATACGTGTGAGCACTCTCATGGCGGCATCGAGCAGCACCTTGTTCTCGAGTGTGTAAGCCAGTTTGTCGTTCTTCCAGACCTGAGTGGTCTGAGCCTGTGGTGTCTCCATCTGCTTCTCGAAGCGGTTGTTCACCCTGCCCTTGAAGAAGGTGCGGACATCCTTGGTGGCAACAGCCTTGCCGGCAGGCAGCGAAGCGATATATTGCTCGATGAATCCGCGCACCTGCTGCTCATCGAAGTTACCGATAATGGTATAGGTGAACTGTCCGCCGTTCTGATAGAGCTGTTTCAGGATCTGGAGGGTACGCTCGTAGTCGAACTTGGCGATATCCTCAGCCTCGGGGATGCGATAGAACGGATTACCGCAGTTTCTGGTGCTCTCAAGGGAATCCTGATAGACCAGTTGTGGGTTCAGGCTCTTGTTCTTCAGCACCGTTTGCATCTGGTTGACGAATGAGGCCATCGACTTCTCGTCCTTGTTGATATTGGTCTGTGTGAGATAGAACAGCTGGAAGAGTGTCTCCAGGTCCTTTGGTGTAGAGCGTCCGCTGATATACTGGCGGTCCTCCTTGACATTGATGCTCACACTGGCCTGCTTACCGGCGAGGGCCTTGTCGAGTTCCGACTTCGAGAAGTTGCCCAGACCGCTGTATGCCTGTGCCGTCTCAGCGAGTTGGAGGTTCATCACATCAGCCTTGCCGAAGAGCGAATAGCCACCCTTGGCCTCTGCCTGCATTCTCACCTCGTCGTCCTTGAAGTCAGTCTTCTTCAGGATCACCTTCGCACCGTTCGAGAGGGTCAGCTCCTTGTAGCCGAGCGTCTTGTTCTCCGTTTCCTTGGTGATCTTTCCCTTAGCGGGCATCTGAGCCATCAACGGCTCTTCCTTCACATTGTCCACCCAGGCGGTCAGTGTCTCTGCACGCACACCTTCCACAGCCTTCTGCATGGCGTCGGTGGCCACGTAGGTCTTACCCTCCTTCTCCTGTTCCATGTTGAAGGCCACGAGGTTCTTGTCGTCGATGCTGATCACCTGCTTGGCGTACTGGTTCACGATGTCTACGGGCAACTGCTGCGACAGGGCGTTCATTGTCTGGTAGAGGTCCTCGATCGAGGGGATGGGGTCGCTCTCCAGGAAGTGCTCGATATACTGGTTGGCATACTCCTCGTTCTTACGCTTGTCGCGGTTGGTGTACACCTTCTCCAAGCCACTGATATAGTCGGCCTTGGCACGTGCATACTCCGTAGCGGTGAAGCCGAAGTCGTGGGCGCGCTTTCCCTCGCGGGCCACAGCCTGCAGGGTCTCGATGTCCTTACCCTCCTTGGCCACGCCGATCAGCATCAGGGCGTCCTTGGTACGGGCCAGCTGGATGAAGTTGCCGTCCTGGGCCTGAGCCTGCAGGAAGGGGCAGTCGGGCTGCTGGGCGATCTCTGCGAAGCGGCTGTTCAGCATGGCGCACACCATCGTGCTCAGATAGTCCTGCACCAGATAGGCAGCGGTCTTCTTCGCCTCTGCGGGGATGGGGTCGCGCTTCATCGAGAGCATCAGGATGGAGTACTGCTGCTCCTTGTCCTTCTCTGCCACGTAGATGGCCTTCTCGTTGTCGGGCACGGGCTCGTCGATGACTTTTGCTGCATCGGCAGGTACCACGATGTCGCCGAACATCTTCTTGATCAGGTTCTCCGTATAGTCGACGTCGATGTCGCCCACGATGATGATACCCTGATTGTCCGGACGATACCATTTCTTATAGTAGGCGATGAGCTCCTCGGGCTTGAAGTTGTCGATGATCTCCATCTTACCGATCGGCATACGATAGCCGTACTTCGAACCCTGGAACAGCGTCGGCAGTGCGCGCTCGATCATGCGCTGGTTGGGTGAATTGCGCATACGGTATTCGTTGTGGATCACGTCGCGCTCCTTCTCAATCTCTGCCGGTTCGGCGGTGATACCGCTCGACCAATCTCTCAGCACCAGCACACACGAGTCGAGGGCCGACTGGCGCTCTGTGCTCACGTCAGCAATGTAATACACCGTGCGGTCGATCGAGGTATAGGCATTCAGACTGCGTCCGAACTGCACGCCGATGGTCTGCAGATACTCCAGCATCTTTCCATTGGGGAAGTGCTCCGAGCCGTTGAAGGCCATGTGCTCGAGGAAGTGGGCCAGACCTTGCTGAGAGTCATCCTCCTGGATGGAACCCACGCGCTGGGCGATGTAGAAGTTGGCCTTCTTCTCAGGGGTGTTGTTGTGACGCAGGTAGTAGGTCAGTCCGTTGTCGAGTTTACCGATACGTACATCCTTGTCTACTGGGATCTCCGGCATCTGTTGTGCCGATGCGAAGCCTGCACTGAGCAGGACTACTGCTACGAAAAGATTTCTAAGTTTCATACTGTTATCTATTAGTTGATATTCTATCTTTCGCCTGCAAAGATACGGACTTTTTTCCTTACACTTTGCATTTTTTATGTTATCTTTATGTTAAAAGAGAAGCCGCCAGTCACGAGTGTTCGTTCATAGCGGCTTTTTATATAAAGAGAGAGTTTAGGGAATCTTATTGGGCAGCGAGCAGCTGAGTGTCCAGGGGCTCCATCACGATCATACTGCTGGAGAGGTACATGTTGTCCTGCTGCTCGTTCATCTTATAGGTCTTCACCGTGGTCAGGTTCGGAGCCTGTGAGCGATAGAGCGTCACCTCGGCAGGCAGGTCGTACTGCTGCTTGTCGCTGTTCCAGTAGCTCACCTCCACGTTGTAGCCGTTCTTGAAGTACTTATAGGTGAGGCGGCTGCTCTTGGTCCACTGCTGCTTGGCCTCATCCCAGCTCAGCATCTCCTTGTCAGCCAGACGGCCCTGCTCGTCGTACTTGTAGCAGTATTCCGTCTTCTGCTCCATCTGCTGGTCGCTGTTCTTCTCATACACTTCGATCTTATTGACCTTACCGTCCTCCATGTCGCCATTGTACATGTAGTTCACGTCGTTGCTGTTGATAGCATTGAAGTACATGGTCAGTACTGTTGCTGCGGTGATAATTGCTTCCATAACTCTAGTTTTTTATTGTTCAACTTTAATTTTCGAATCTCTTTTTGTCCTTTAGACGCTGCAAAGGTACGATAAACTACAAAAACTTTAAGTTATTTGAATGTTATCTTTAGGTTAAAACTGAAAGACCCCCCAAAAATGGGGGCTCTTCGTACATATTATATATATAATGTGGGGATTCTTATCGTCTATTTTCCACTGCCGATGACTTTCGAGATATCCATGATCATGCCGCCGTTGCCGCTCATGATCTGAGGCATCTTGCCGTCCCACTTCTCGATCATATCCTCCTGCACAATCATCGGCGAGAGCGAGGCTGCGATGGTGCGGTTGTAGTAGGCCTCAGCATCGGCCTTGATCTTCATGGCCTTCGCATTACCCTCGGCCTTGGCGACGGCAATCTTGGCGTTAGCCTCAGCCTCCTTCACCTCGTTCTCAGCCTTCAGGGCACTCTGGATAGCCGTGTTCTTGGCATCGATCATCGAGAGCAGCGACGAGGGCGGCGTGATCTTTGAGGTGAACTCCTCCACAAGGAATCCCTCGGACATCAGCGACTTCTCCAGACGGGCACGGACGTCGCGCTCAAAGTTGGCACGGTTCGACATCAGCGAGTCCGAGGTGTACTGGTTGGCGCAGGTACGGTAGGCCTCATAGATACACGTGCGGATATAACCCTCCTCCAGTTCCTTCACGCCCACGCGATATTTAGTAAAGATATCGCAGGCCTTCTCAGGATTGATACGATAGGCGATGGTGGGGTCCATCTCGAAGAGCGAAGCATCCTTGGCGTTCACGGAGAACGTCTCGTATTGCTTACGCTGTGTGAACGTGGGGTAAGTAAATACGTTGGTCGTGATGGGATTATAAAACACCCAACCCTTACACGTACCTTCCACACCGCCGTAGTCCTGTTCGTTGAGCGACCACTTGTGGAAACGGATACCCACCTCACCAGAGTCAACTACCGTGCAGCAGGTAGCAAAAAGGATCAAAACCAAGGCTATGCCTCCTCCGACATAAGCCAGAATGCGATAATACTGTTTCATCATACTACAAAATCTATAATAACACAGCGACAAAGGTACGAAAAAAATCCAAATCTATTTGCAATTTACATGTTATCTTTACGTTAAATCTCTGTTTGGCCACTACAGAATAGTCACATTGCCCAAATACACATGCACGATGCCCTCTTCCTCGGCAATGCTTTTAGCAGCCTTTAGCGTTGCGATGGGCGTGGGCGGCGTGTCCTGCATCTTGTAGCGGGGGAAGAAACGGCTGAAATGTAGCGGAGCTTCAGCGAGGTCACTGTCTGCGAGCCAGCGACACATCTGGCGAATCATGTCCATATCGTCGTTGACGTTTGGAATGACGAGATTGGTGATTTCCACCCACACGCCGGCCTGCTTCATAGCGAGGATGGTGTCGAGGACAGGCTGCAAGTGTCCTCCGCTTACCTTATTATATATATAGTCGCTGAACGACTTCAGGTCGACGTTGGCGGCATCGAGGTACGGCAGCAGGTCGGTTAGCGGTTCCTGACAGACGTAGCCCGCCGTGACGAGGATGTTCCAGAGTCCTGCTTCGTGAGCCAGCCGGGCACAATCGATGATATACTCGAGATAGGTCAGCGGCTCAGTATAGGTATAGGCGATACCTGGACAATGATGCTTCTGACAGAGTGCGACGATGTCCTCAGGCGACAGCTCGTAATGACTGACATCCGAGGGCGACACCTGCGAAATATCATGGTTCTGACAGTTCAGGCAGCGGAAGTTACAGCCCGTACAGGCCAGCGACAGACACGTCGTACCAGGATGGAAGTGGTATAGCGGCTTTTTTTCTATGGGGTCGATGGCCAACGCGCACGGCTTACCGTACACCTCGCTGACAAGCACCCCACCTTGATTCCGTCGACTACGACATACGCCCGTCTTACCCTCAGCAATCCGACAATGATGCGGACAGAGCGTACACTCCACCCGTCCGTCATCCATCCGCTTAAAATACTTACACTGCGTCATCTCTTACTGCGGTAGCAAATTCTTCACTATTCACTTAGAATACTATTGCTTCGTAAACGTAGAGTTCCGCGTCCTTCCAGCCATCCCAGCCTAGTCCGGCCTTGTCCTGCGAACAATGTCCCACGAACTCCTCCTTCGTCCAGTTCACCTCGTCGGCCACTTGCGGCAGAAACGTACCGCTGCGATAGCCCTTTTTGATATAGATACCGTGACGATGCAGTTCGAACTCGTCCAGACTCTGGATGCGACGCATGGGCGTAAGCACAGAAATCTCAATATCGAGATCATCCAGTTCGTCACGAGTGACTGGCATAAACCGTGGATCCTCAAATGCTGCCGCCCGCGCCATCTCAGCCACTATCTCATACAGCGGATAGTCCTCGCCAAAATGTCCGATGCAGCCACGTAGATGGCCGTGCTTATGCAGCGAGACAAAGGCACCGCACTTTGAATTGAGAATTGACAGTTGAGAATTGACAATTGGCTGCACGATAGGCTTGCCATCAAGGGAATCGCGAATGCTATTATAAGCGATTTCTTTCAACGCTTTCTTGTCAGCATCTGAAAGGGTGAAACTCGTGCTATCCTTTCGTAGGATGGCGAACGAATGATACCCTACCACGCGAGAATCATCGCCGCTGATGTCGCCCGAGTTCTGATACATCAGGTGCTTCACCTCGTACTGCTGGTCGAGCATCAGCATCAGTGTGATGATGGCAAACTCGCCGCAGGCACTCGTCTGCAGGTTCCGCTTACCACTTCGAGCATTGGCATTGATGGTCGCAATAAACTCCTCCACATCGCCTGTCTCAATGGCCTTGCCCGTCCGTGCATCCGCCTCGCAGGCATCCTTATACGAGGGATAGTGCGAGAAGTCGCTGCTAATAACAAACAGATTCTCGTCCGTAAAATACGGCTTCAGTATCTCCGCCATCCGCTCCAATTTCTGGTAGTCATTGGTGCTGATAATGATCGGCACAATCGGCGGAACCTCCTTATACCTCCTTTGCAGGAATGGCAACTGCACCTCCAGACAATGCTCCCGATCGTGCGCCTCCGGCCTGTAGAAGAAGACAGAATCCGTTGTCGTTAATGCAACAGCCGTCTCGTGGTCTACCTTTACATTGCCCAATGGTGTGGCATACCAGTCCGCCTCCGTATTCACCGATGCCCCGTCGAGCCATTCGTGGTGACTCGGTCCCAACAGGAATATCCGCTTGTACGGCTTCTTCGCGTCAATCGCCATATACGCCGACGCCGCGACGTTGCCCGAGTAGTAATACCCTGCATGAGGAACTATCAACGCTGCCACATTATTATGCATTATGCATTGTGAATTATGCATTGAGAGAAGGCTGTCCACCTCTTCGCTCAGTTCCTTGGCATCACCCGTATAGAATCGGTTTGCCTGTGTTGCCGGCCTCACAACTGACGCCTGCGATTGTCCCTTACATCCGTTCATCATCATCGTTGTTGTTAGGATTAGTAAAATGGTCTTGATGCTCATGCTATTTAATCAGCTTCTCGATTTGTTTCTCCGTAGCGTCTGGCAACAGCCTGCTAAGATGCGCCTTCATCCGCTCGAACGACTCCTCGGGTGTACGTTCGCATCGACACATCTCACGTCCCAACAGCCGCTCTGGTGTCGTGAGCAGCGACCAACCCCAGCCGTATTCGCGCCCATGCTTGTCCGTAGGATATACAAAGTCCTCAGTGATGATGCGACAGGCCATCTGCAGACGAGTGACATAACCATCGAACTTGCTCCGCATCTTAGGACCATCGAAGCCGCAGGCCGCCCGCAGTTCGCGCGTAATCAGACTGTCGTGCTCAGCAAGCGTTAACAAGATAGCCTCATCGATGCTACCCTCCACAGGCGCAGGTTTCGAAGCGCGTCGGTAGTTGCACAGATCGGGCCACCACTCCTTGCTCACAAAGCCTGCCTTGCCTGCAAAAAACTTGCCATACACACAGCGGCCCTCCGTCACAATGGGGCCTTTCCATTTCCACAACGGCCAGTCCCAGCCGCCATCGTCCATCACCACATATCGGCAGTCCTCATCGACGACATCTTCAGCCGAATAGCCGCGAATGCCACTATCCAACAACGGCAGGAACCCCACCTCCTGGATGTAGTCCATCAACTCCGGACAACTGTGTATCTCCACGATTCTCATCAATAGTTATCTTCGATGACTTTTTTCACGACTCGGCCATCCAAGCAAGCTTGGCGGCTCTCGCTGCTCTAAAAGTTCTCCGCCTTAATCTGGAAGTAGCTCTGCGGATGGTCACAAGTAGGACAAACCTCAGGAGCTTTCTTACCGATAACGATATGCCCGCAGTTGCTGCATTGCCAGATCACATCACCCTCGCGAGAGAAAACAATGGCATCCTCAATGTTCTTCAGCAACTTGCGATAGCGCTCCTCATGGTGCTTTTCGATGGCACCCACCAGTTCGAACTTTTCAGCTATCTCATCAAAGCCCTCCTCACGAGCCTCCTTCGCCATACGTGCATACATATCCGTCCACTCGAAGTTCTCGCCATTGGCAGCATCCTCCAGATTCGTCTTGGTATCACTCACGCTACCACCATTCAGATACTTATACCACATTTTTGCGTGCTCCTTCTCGTTAGCTGCCGTCTCCTCAAAGATTGAGGCAATCTGCACAAATCCATCCTTCTTGGCGCGCGAAGCAAAATACGTGTACTTGTTCCTTGCCATACTCTCACCAGCAAAAGCCTCCTTGAGGTTCTGCTCGGTCTTGGTTCCTTTCAGTTCTTTCATAAATCTCCTTTTTTGTTGGTTATAAAATATGATATTTGAATATCGTTATCTGTTTTAATAGCGCTGTTCAATGACCTCCCAGTCGATAATCTGCCACAGCGCAGCAAGGTGGTCAGGCCTACGATTCTGATAATCCAGATAGTAAGCGTGCTCCCACACGTCGAACGTCAGCAATGGCTTCAGACCCTTCTGAACGGGATTAGCTGCATTCGCTTCCTGAGTGATAGCCAGTTTTCCATCCTTATCAGCCGACAGCCACACCCAACCAGAGCCAAAGAGCGTAGCTCCGCCCTTTTGGAATGCCTCTTTGAACGCCTCGAACGACCCAAAGTCGCGCACGATAGCCTCAGCAAGTTTGCCCGTAGGCGCATTGCCATCCTTCGGAGCACAGAATTGTCCGAAGTACAGTTCATGATTCAGTATCTGTCCAGCGTTATTTAGGATGCCCCCAGACGATTTGCACACAATCTCCTCCAAAGGCAATCCCGCCAATGGACTCCCTTCCAACAGCCCATTAAGATTATTCACATACCCCGCCAGATGCTTCCCATGATGAAACTCCAACGTCTGCTTGCTAATCACCGGCTCCAGCGCATCTATCGCATACGGCAGCGCCATCAAACTAAATTTTCCCATACCTTTTAATAATTATAGATTTCAATGCCGCAAAGTTACGAAAACTTTCCGAGATTTCCAAGCAAAAGTGGGAGAAATGTTAAAAAAGACTTTCAAGCGAAAGAATTTCATGAAATAATTTGGTTTATAACGTAAACTACTTTATCTTTGCAGCGCAATCCGGATGAAGCGTGCCTTGTCCGACCTTTCTGCAGGAGGAAGGACGGGGCACAAAAGAGATTTAAACAACATTTCTTTAATCATCAAAACGAAAACAACAATGGAAGAAAATATGAATTTGACTGCCGAGCGCAGTCTGGAAATTATCACAGAGCAGATAAAACGTAGTCGTAAAGCCGTGTCACAGGAAGTTGGGCTGTCTCTTTATATTGCAGGACTCTGCATCATGGGCATGGCCATTCTTATTACCACCTGTGTCCTACTCACTGGCAATATGATATTTTATCTGCTATATGGCTTGATACCTGTTTTAGTAATCGGTATTGATCGTTATATCAAAAGAGATAAGCCAAAGGCTCCCGTTAGCCTTGTTGGTTCAATGGTGGATAAGACATGGCAGACGTTCGGCATCTTTACCCTTTCCTTTTGTGTATTTGCCATCCTATTCGACTTTTTGATGGGGCGAACGGAGAGTCCTGAGGTATACGTTCGTATTGCCATCCATCCCTTCCGCATCATTCTACTGATGATGGGCATGGCAATAACCATTACAGGCTATATACTTAAAAGCCGTTGGTTGGTATGGTGCGGCATCATAGGCGGCATCGGCGGTTTCATCTGGGAGTCGTTCGGAGTTACGAATTTTTTTCTGGGCCGTTTCTTCGACGTGGCTAGTTTCAACAGTTATTCTCACATTCCACCATGTATTATGGTTTTAATATTCTCGTTTGTCGGCCTGACGCTCCCAGGTTGGATGATCAAAAAACAATAATAGTATATGCCGTTCCAACCATTAGATCCACTTCTGCACGCCGAGCTGCGACTGGCCGTCATGTCGCTGCTCATCAGTGCCGACGAAGCCGAGTTCCCTTACATCAAGGAGCAAACAGGGGCTACGGCTGGCAACCTGAGCGTGCAGGTCGATAAACTCTCGGCAGCGGGCTACATCGAGGTGGAGAAAACCTTTAAGGGCAAGCGCCCCTGCACCATCTGCCGCATCACCGACAAGGGACGACAGGCGTTCGAGGCATACGTCGAGGCGTTGAAGAGTTACCTGCAAGTTTCCTGACTATGTGCGTTTGACGGGACTTTTAAAGGAGCACCCCGCTTGGGATGCTCCTTTTTCGTTCAGAAGGGCCCGTAGCCCATACAACTCGTGGTTGTAATCGCCGTGACGAACGCCGTGAGCGCAGCTACTATCATCTTCACCGCAATCTCAATTATCCGATTCTTCTTCATAGCAGACAAATCTAATTATGCATTATGCATTATTAATTATGCATTATAATTAGTTCTGGTCTCCCTCTTCGGAATCGCTGCCCGAGTTGATCACCAGCGTCGAAGCCTGTGCCGGCATCTGGAAGGTTCCTACGTACTCACCGTCGTTCTCAGTCAGCGAGACATTCGAACCGTTCAGCGTAGCCGTCGGGATCTGTCCCTCGGCAGGCGTTACTGCGATATACACGTTCGCACCACTCTCGAGTGAATCACCGCTGTTGATGGTCTCCTCGCTGTCGTTCTTCACGGACGAGGTACCGCTACCTGACTTGGTGATGGTCAGCGCGAAGCTGCCGCTCTGATTCTGGCTGTTGCCCTGTGAGCTACTGTTGCCGCCCTGTTCCGAACCACCGTTACCACTCTGGCTGCCGCTGTTTCCGGAGTCTGAGCCGCCACCACCGCCGTTGTCGTCAGTGACGTCGCTGCCGGTGAGGCTCTTCACCATCGCCTTGGTCTTCGAGGTGAACGACAGCTTGGCGTCGGAGTTCATCTTCTCGATGGTGGTGTTGCCGGTGGCCTGCATGATGATCTTCACGTCGCCCACGGCGAACTGCTGTGCGGCGGGGTTGGCCTGCAACTCTTCGTCGGTGCGCTGTGCGCCGCGGCCGGCAGAGATCTTCGCGCCCCTCTCCAGCGTCAGACCGTTAGCGTCGACGGAGGCCTTGAAGATGCCCAGATCGTCAATCTTCACGGTGTAGCCGTCCAGCACGAGGTGCTTGATGCAGTCCACCATGTCGCCCAGCACGCCCATGACGATACCCTTCGAGAAGGCGGTGTTGTGCTGGTGCATGTGGGCGGCCAGCTCCTTGATGCCGATGGTGCCCTTGTACTCTACGCGAGCGTAGTACTTGCCGAGGGTTCCCTCAAGCTGCTCATTCGTGTTCTTTGTCAAATTCAATTCTAGTGCCATAATTTTTTTGTTTTTAAATTGTTAATACTGTTGTTACTTTCGGAGTATCTGAAAATACTCTTGGACTTTTCGAAATTGCTCTTGGATTATCCGGAATCTCCGCGGCTCTTTCTCAAATCCGCGACAAAGATACGGCAAATTATTTTGGCGTTGTGTCCAAAGCGGCTCATAGCGGCTCAAAGTGGCTCAAAAGGGTCTAAAAGGGTTCACCGACTTCGTTCACTATGAGCTGCACCTCCTTCGGCGTAAAGTAATTGCCGCTGCTCCCGATCAGGACGCTCAGTCGCGGATTGATGCTTATCCAGTGCTGGAGCTTCCTCAGTGCGCTGCGCTTGCTGCTGCTGTTCGGGAAGTACATCATGGCGAGTTCACTCTTGCCATAGGCGCGGATAACGAATGTTTCATTTTCCATGTTCAGACAATTCTTTTTTTAACGACAACTATGACAACAAAGACAACTTTTTTGCCTACGACGGCAAACCGCCGTCTGCGGAGTCCACCCAATCGCTCACCCATCGGTCCTCAATCGGTCCCCAATCGGTCGCAAGACCGAAAAGTTGTTCTAAGTTGTCCATGTTGTCTAAGTTGTCGTTTTATTCTTCCGTCGGATGTACTCTTCATACGATACCGCACCGGCCTTGTTTTCTGCAATCTCCCGTTCCAACTTTTCGTTGTCTTCTGCGCGCTTGGCGGCGATGGCCTGCTGCTCGGCGGAATCGGCAGCCGGCTTCGGTTTACCGCCATTCTTCGCACGCTCCAGCCGGACAGCAGCAGCGCGGTCGTCGGTCTCATAACTTCGCTTTGACCATATTGCCAGGCGATATTTCGTGTTCCAGGACTTCATGAGTTCCCACTTCATCTTGTCTGTACCCTTCACTTCCTCAGCCCAATAGTAGAAGAACTTCAAAATCATCTGTCGGTCATACATGTTTTCATACTGCAACAGTTCATTCCAAAAGGTCTCCTTCCTTCCCTTCATTTCAGGAAGATCGCGCGCTTCTTTATATCGCGATCTCTGAGCTATCTCTTTTACAACCGACGCTGTTTCTTTATAAGAGGGGTTAAGGGGGGATACTTTCTTTTCCCTTTTTCTCTTTCGCTCTTTCAGGAAGCCCGTGAGCGAATAGGTGCTCTTGAAAACCCTGAACCAGTAGCCAGCCTTGTTTTTCTGGACTATAAACATCTCGCGATAGATGCATATTGCAACGTAAAGGTGGAAGAGCAGCAGTCGTACAGACTGCTCCTCATAGTTCTCTTCCATTCCACCGTCAGTCAACTGACTGTCAACCTTTTGTTTGATTTCTTCAATATTCATAACTATTCTAATTTCTTTTATTCTCCATTAAAACCGAAAACAATTTAAATACATTTTTTCTGACATTCCTGTTAAAGAAATGATCCTCCCTGCCCAGCTGCTTGTGCAGCCGGAGATAGTTGAAGATCAGGAATGTACACGCAAAAAACTTCAGCCTCAGGAGCCACGGCAGCCGCTGCACTTCCTGCATCAGTTCGTAGTACCGGCTCAACAGCCGCAGCACCCACACGAGGTCCTTCTCACTCTTGATGTCACACAAGTTGTCGCGAAACGCGCCCAACATCTCATGATAATTCTTCGCTTCTTTCATAATTCTGTTTGCTTTTTTCTAAATAATTTGTATTCCGTATTTCTGTATCACGTCGAAGATATCCTGCGTCGTGAGCGTCGTATCTGTCTCCATCTTCGCCATCGCCACGCCGAGGCGGGCATAGTCAAGAGAACTGTCTAGAACGACGTAATCGTTCTTTGTCACATATTTCGCGCAGTGCCGGATATACTGCTCCGTGTTGTTCTCACTTGGCGGTGCGAAGCGCGTCACGATACTCCGGATGGTCCTGCACCGGTACTTCCTGCGGTACGTCCGCATCAGTACGAGCCATGCACGGATGCCGTGCTCGCGGGTTTCAAACTCGACGAAGCCCTTGTTCGTCCCGATCTGTCCTTTCCACTGGCCACCCCTGGTGGCGCGGATGTTGAAAATATTGTTCCTTGCAATCATAATTTTTTACCTTTTAACCTTTGTACAGTTTTCCGCAAAGTGTCGCATGGAAGAACGCCTCGAAGGGATCATGGAAATGAAAATTCTTACTATGCATCTTTGTTATGTATTGCCCATTACCATCAGGCGCGATGCCTGGCAATCCCGTGTCCTTGTTCGGCCTCCAGTCATGCAGCATATTATAATTATTCTCCGACTGACTGACCTCCCGCAGGTTCTGGATGCGATTGTCGGACTCAACTCCGTTGACATGGTCAATCTGTTTCTCGGGGAAACGCCCGTGGTGCCAAACCCAGACGGCTGCGTGGTAGTTCAGGAATTTCATTTTACCTTGATACCGGAAACCAAAGCGGCGATAGTTCTTACCAGTCTTGCTTATTCCCTTCACCGCCTTGCCCGTCCGGTTGTTTACGAGCAGTCCGCGCTCAGCGTCGTAACTGTAGTTCTTTTGGATGCGAGCGGCCAGTGCGACCAGCTCACTCTCCGATAAATTAATCCTGTTCATAAATCTTTTTTTTAACGACAACTTAGACAACTTAGACAACTTTTTCGGTCTTGCGACCGATGGGGGACTCCGCAGACGGCGGTTTGCCGTCGTAGGCAAAAATGTTGTCCTTGTTGTCCAAGTTGTCGTTTATAAATCATTTTTTTCTATTCAACAATCAACTCTATTTCTTCCCAGCCGGAACAGGCATTGAGCAGTTCCGACAGATTATATCGCGCATAGAATCTCAGTTTCTGAGCCTTCATCAGCTGCGTCACGATCCTTTCGAGTGCCGTAATCAGTTCGATCGGACTCTTTTCCTGGTCGCGGAAGAGTTCCATGACATCATCGTCCGACTCCGAGAAGCTGACGTACGACCGTGAGCCGTCGGGTTCGATCTCGCATTCCGTGCAGGTGTGCGTACCACTGCCCAGTACGACGGTCTCTTTCACCAGCGTCGCTCTGGCAGTCACTTCTATCTCAGGCCATTCCGGCTCGTTATACGGAGCGCGCGGGTCATTCGCCGCTCCCATGGGATAATTGTCATTCATTTGATTTGATTACTGTTTGTATGACCGTTATATTCTTTCTGATATCGAACGAGCGAAAGCCATTGGCATCAAGGTCCCAATAGCTGAACAGACCTAACTTCGGCTCGGTTTTCTTTCTGCCCTTGACCACATAATCGTCATACTCCCGGCAGACGCCTTTACAAAGCGTTCCTCTGGCGCGGCGCATGGTACCGTCCTTTTTCTCATACTCAAAGGTGACGACACCCAGACCGAGTAAGCCTAAAATCGTCCGGGCCTTGTGAGCCAATACAAAGGCTTTTGTGCGTCGGCAGCCCTCGTCAATCAAAGCGTTGGCCAAATCCAACGTCCATCGTTTCAACAGGATTGATTCATCCCTCATAATTTCATTCTTTCTTTTTTTCATAATGTCTTTTACTTTTTTTACCTTTTTACTTTTAACTTCTTTGTGGATAGAGTCGGCCAACTTTTCCAATTCGAATGCAAAATTAGGGCGTATTTCAGTTGGGTAAAAAAAATCGATTTACCCAAATGTTAATGTTTTCTAAACGTTCATGTTGGAAATAATATCCCTAATAGCTAGCACCAGCGAGCGGTTGTCAAGCCCCTGACTCAGGAACCTCCGATACGGACTCTCTTTAACATCCGGTTCCAAAAAAGCATCGAAATGGCGGTCGCTATACTGTTCATATACGCCTTTTTCGCGCAATAATCCGATGATGCGCGCGACGCCATACTTATCGAAGTCGCGGCATTTCCGTGCTCTCGGTTTGGGCATCATCACCGCCATCAGCCCATCGTGACTGAATATGGCATCCCACAGTGCATCAATCGATGCGCTGAACCTTCTAGTTACTATCGAATCTATACGGTGCACGTAGGCTCGTACATTGTTATTTATAGTTTCGCGGTCTATCGTGTCCGTTTTCAGGTCTATGAATAGTCTCCCTTCTTGTGCGGCTAGTATCGTTTGTTCGTTATAGAGATCCTCAGGGCGGACCTGTATTCTATGTTTCATTCAGACACAAAAAATCCCCGCAATTGCGAGGATCTGTTGTTCTAGCGCCACTTCTTTTGTTATAGCGATCTGTGTGCAAAGATAGCCATTTTTTTGAGAAAGAACAAAAATCAACCTGAAAAATTTGGATGTTTCAGAAAAAGTCCCTATCTTTGCATCGGAAAAGAAAATGATTATGGCAAAACCTATTGAACCTACACCGGTATTGAAAGGTGACGATGCTTACGAGTTCGTGGCCGAGATGGAAAAGCAGGAGAAAGCTTCTGCTGAAGAGAAGGCGCGTGTGGAAAAGGGTGCGTCATTCATCCAGTCGCTGCTTACATTTACATTCTGATTGTAGGCAATAAGCACTATGAAAATCGTACGTCTAACACAGGAACACACTTTCAAACCGTTTGATTGCGGAGAGGATGACCTCAACGATTTCCTCTTGCATATTCAAACCTATCGCTGGGGCCTGGCCCGGTGATAGGTGTTGTGATACTTTGTGTGAAAATAATTGGGCTGATGTTTGGTCAGTCCGATTATTATTTTTATCTTTGCAACCGATAAAGAAAAAGCATAAGAATATGAGTCCTGTATTCCGTCGCGAGAGCGAATATACATTCAAGATATACAGCAACGAGGAGGAGCGTATGCACATCCACGTTATCTACGGCGCACACGAGGCCAAATACTGGCTGGAACCGACGGTGGAACTGGCAAAGAATACTGGGATTCCCGAACACAGGTTGAACGAAATCAAGAAAATAGTAGAGAAGTATGCAGACAAATTCAAAGAGCAATTCCGCGAGCACATTGGTAAGCGTATTGATGATTAATGGGCAGGGCATTATGCTCTCGGTGGCGGGTCACGACTATTTCCTGTCGTACAACCGTATTCCGTGGATGCAGGATGCGCCCATCCGTAGCGTGTTGAATGTGCAGATGTCCGGCCCCGATGCCATCGCTTGGCCCGACCTTGATGTGGATCTCGAAATCGACAGCCTGCGCCATCCCGAGCGCTACCCGCTCGTCATCAAGCGCAATGCGCTGGACATCGTGGCTGTATAGTGCTTTATGTCACGGAGGAGTCAGGACACATTGTGACTGTCACAGATTCTCCTGACTATTGTGACAGAAGAAAGTGAGCGTGCACAAGGTGCCTGTCCCCCTGTGCATGTGGAGAAAGTGAGGCGTAATGAGGTCCTGATGGCAGCCAAGGGATTCGGGGCAGGTCTGCGTCAACTCTCCAGACTGACTGGTGTTTCGTTTGGTGTAATACAAAAATTATGAGACATGGGAAAAATGATCAGTAGAACCGCGTGATTCGTAGAGACCCCGTGATTCTTAAAGTTTGGTTTTGGGAAATAAAATAAATCTTAATATGAAAGAGAAAGTATTGTTATCCATTATCTTTGCATTATGCAGTTACAATTCCTGTGGTTCTAATCCTAATAGAATTGCCTGGATAGAGGAACGATTTGCAAACAGTATCATAAACAACGGGATAATTCACAATGAATTTCTATTTCCTGTTGAAGGATTTGTATGTATAAACGACAAGTTATACATACAGACTTACGGGGGTGAACTAAATCGCATACGATCCAAGAAGACAGATGAAGGTTATTTGATTACTAATTTTGAATTTTTAATCAATTTGCAGATATGGCCAAAGTGGTTAGTCGAGAAGTATAGCAAATCTCGGATATTTTACAATATTGAGGGTGATAAAATTACAATTAACATCAAAGGACCTCATATTAAGGAAGAATATTGTTATATTAGTAATATCGGAGGAAGCAAATATGGTAGCATTCTTGAAATAAAAGGTTGGCTTTTGGATTTGTTGCTTGCAAAGGGGGCTGAACCTTGGCCAAAAGGAGAATCACAGTAAGGATTATGTGCACAAGGGGACAGGAACCTTGTGCATGTTGGGATTCATAATTCAACAAAAGGCGGGGGACGAACTATTCATATCAATTATAACAACGGTGAGAAGATTTATAAAATTAGAACAGAAAAATAGAATGAATATTACAGATTGTCTTAGAAAATATTCTGATGATTATTACACGCAGATGTTTGTTTCGCATACACAAATGCGATTTGAAGAGAGTTATAATAATGCTTATGCATTTTTACGTAATTTCTCAATTGAAGAGAATGACTTTGAACGAAACTGTTTGCCAATCATTCAACAAATATTTCTGTTATCTTTAAATGAAGCATTCGATATATATTCAATGGATCTCTGTCAGGTTTTTCAACATAACTATAATTTGAAAGTCCATATATTATCCCCCATTTTAACAAGTGAAACATTTCCAATGATTCAGAGAATTTGCAAGGCATATGGGGAGAAATATTTTTATATCGTTGAAAAGGAATACCCAGATGAAAATACTGATACTGCGTTTAAACTAAGATTTCCGACAAACATAAGTTGGATGGAATTAATAAACGGAGGATTCATCTCTGATATTCTCTTTAATATGCCATACAATCAATACTATGTTTTTGGTGAAAGTAGTAATTGGGGAATTTGGTGTGATTTTGAGAATCCTTGGACAGATTATCAGGTGTTTGGAAGTAAATATGATATTGCCGAAGTAAAGAAATACAATGAGTATATGTCATTGACTAAAGAAGAATATGCTGACTTGGAGAGATGCACAGAAATGCCTTCAACTTTGAAGGGTTCACAGGGATTCTTTTAGGAGGGATCAGGGGGGTCTACTGATCACTTATCAAGATAAATGAAATGAGAATGAATACATTAATGAATCATAGTCATGACGGCTGGCTCCTGAAAATGATCAGGAGACCCCATGATTACTGTGTCAAATAGTAACAAATTTCTGTAAGAAGACAATGAAAAGAATCATTTTGAGATACTGGTATATTCTGCCCATTCTATTGGCTTTGTTTATGGTTTCTCTGATCTATCTATTTCTCTCTGATCCATCAGTAATTGAAACTGTTGTGGGAATATTACTGCTTATGACATTGATTATGCTTCCTGTTTCATGGGTCATTCTATTTGTCAACAAACAGAGATGGAAGTTTTTTGCGTCATTGGGGGGTTCTTTAGTAATTGTTTGTGTTTTGTGGATTCCCCTTGAGATAGCTTCTATGAATAGCCCCGACGGATTCGGAAAAGAGCATCCCATCCCTGATGGCTTGAAATACAACTTACCTCTTACAGAGGATTCATGTTCGATAGAACCCGTTGACAGTCTCGACCCCAACACATATTTAACTATTTGGAATAGTTTTCAAGGAGGTATTTATACGTATGACTTCTATTATGGGCCATTATCCTCTGGAGAAATCTATCTTAAATGTTTCGAGGTCACAGAGAATCTTCCACTTTCTGAAGAAAGAATTGCAGAGAGTAGTAAAGTCCTTATAAACTCTACATCATCATTTGAGAAATTGGTAAGCAGACAAGAGTTTACTATTTATGAGGGCGGCTGGGATGACTATTATGCTGCTCGGATTGAGGTGTGGTACAGAGATGCTGCCACAAAGGAGGATAGGAAACTTCTGGAGAAGATATATCGTGTTGAAGGATGGATGAGGTAACTTAGCTTCCACTGATTCTATTGGCCCAGATAGCACTTATATTCCTTATAGAATCATAGAATCACGGGGTCTACTGATCATTTTTCATGGATAATATTTTGAGGTTTGCGAATAAGTTAGTATCTTTGCCCCAGAATCAAGACGGTTCTACTGATCATTTTTCATGGATAATATTTTGAGGTTTGCGAATAAGTTAGTATCTTTGCCCCAGAATCAAGACGAACACCAATAATATGGCACGTCAGATAAGGAAGAAAAGCGGAACAGTCAAGGCATTCCTGCTACAAAGTCAGGGAATAGCCAATCCTCTGATGATACAGAGTCTGGAGAAAGTGAGGCGTAATGAGGTCCTGATGGCAGCCAAGGGATTCGGGGCAGGTCTGCGTCAACTCTCCAGACTGACTGGTGTTTCGTTTGGTGTAATACAAAAATTAT